>RCNC010002157.1_pt1 | contig 13154 bp, 14 predicted proteins | sample 2041301 | NCBI WGS metagenome assembly RCNC01 (sample SAMN09708231, study PRJNA481090) | Marine sediment metagenome, whole genome shotgun sequencing project. | biome: marine sediment; feature: ocean; material: sediment; isolation source: Sewage treatment plant 13A marine sediment (STP13A) ... | reverse complement strand
AAATTTATGATATACTTGGTTATGATCCAGAAGAAATATTAGGCAAGACTCCGTTCGACCTAATGCCCCCTGACGAGGCCAATCGGGTTTCTAAGATTTTTAGTACTTTTGCTGCATCACAAGATCCGCTTGATTGTCTTGAGAACATAAACCTTCACAAAGACGGTCATCCTGTGGTTCTTGAAACCAGTGGAATCCCAACCTTCGGTTCTGATGGGGAGTTCTGTGGCTATAGAGGTATTGATCGAGATATCACTGATCGCAAACGAGTCGAGAAGGAACTACGGAAAGCTCACGATAAGCTTGAACACCGGGTGAAAAAAAGAACCAGTGAGTTGGAAATTAAAACCAAAACCCTTGAGGAAATCAATATTGCCATGAAGGTTTTGCTAAAAAAAAGGGAAGCAGATAAAATAGAAATAGAAGATAATGTATTGACGAATGTCAAAGAGTTGATTGAGCCATATTTTGAAAAGATCAACAAAAATAAATTGGATGATCAACAAAAAGCTTTTTTGAGTATTATGGAATCAAATTTGAATGAAATTATATCTCCATTTACTCGAAAAATGTCTCTGAAATATTTAAACCTGACACCCACAGAAATCCAGATAGCGAATCTTATAAAACATGGCAGCACTACCAAAATGATAGCAGAACTTCAGAACGTATCTCCGAGGACCGTTGAGACTCACCGGAAAAACATACGAAGAAAGATCGGTTTAGGGAGTAAGAGAGCAAACCTCAGGACTCACCTTTTATCTCTCCACTAATTGGGTATTTCGTATACGTAATTTATGCCCAACAATTCAGTCTTGACTTTTTTGTTAAAAATAGGCTATTTTCAATTTTTCCAGGAAAGCCAGTTCCCTCAATTGGCTCCTTAATTTCCTGCGTTTCTCTTCTTAAGGGTGGCTATAATCATCGGCCACCCTTCTCTTAAGTTGCTATCAAGCTATATTTTCATTAACTATTAGAACTATCTTTTTATAACCAATAAGATAGCAGGTAAATGAATTGTGGAAAGTAAGATATGTTATGACTGTTGGTATTACGTGCCTGATCCCACCACCAATAAAATTCTTGATGATTCCGAATCTGTAAAAAAAATTCCCCATTGCGAGTTTTATAACGATTTCCCCTCTGTAAAGTCAGATGATACGTGTAAATATTGGGAAAGCAAGAAGTTGAAATTGATAAGCGTTATTAAAACCCTATATGGCGTATAACGCCTGTATTGTATAAAGGAAATTGTCAGATTTATAAGCTCTAAATCTTCACTTTAATTAATATTTATTGAAACGACTTGGATGGCAACGGAAAGAAGCAATACGTAATGATTGAAATATTAAGAAAAATTTTTGAAGCTAACCCAGAGAAATCGACAATCGTATTAAATGGTAAATGTTCAGACTGCGGGTGCGAGACAATCATTGAGATAACACCAACGTCGGTAGGGTTTGGGATGCAGGGTGGCGTTTTATTTAAGTGTTCACCTGACGGGTATTTAGCGAAGTGTCCTGCTTGTTACGAAGCTGGCCAACATGAAAAAAATTTGGGAAGAAGGGCGCTTGAATAACAATGGATAAAAGAAAAGAATTGCAAAAAAAAATTAAAGAAGAAACGGATAAATATTCCAAAGCTGCTGCAGCCATTGAAAAATTTTATGCAGATGCATCTAAAGGAAAAGTCTCTGAAAAAGATTTTCCACATGATCATGCAAAGATTGCTTTGGAAAACCACAAAATTATTATCGAATTACTTGATCAACTTAAAAAATTAGAAAAAGGATAATCTCAAGATATATCACATATAAATAGACGTCTTTTTAAAATAAATATGTATAAACAAGAAGGCGGCAAAGACATCGAATATGATACTTTATGGCAAGGCAACAAAAAAAGCATAGCCATTGGTAAATGCTCTTTATTTCCAAGTTAAGGATGATGAGGAAGATTGATTTTCAATTCTTAATTGTCTCTAAATTCCACCCAGTGACCAAGGAGGATAGCAATGGATGTAAAGTTAATTAACCCATTTATCAATGCGACTTTAAATGTTCTTGAAACAATGGCATTTATTAAGCCTGAAGTAGGAAAACCTTATCTCAAAAAAGATGACGTTGCCCAGGGAGATATATCTGGTGTTATCGGATTTACTGGCGAAACAAACGGAACTGTTTCCGTCACATTTAATAAATTATGCATCCTAAAAATTGTTTCCAACATGTTCGGGGAGGAGATGAAGGAAATAAATAATGAAATTGTAGATGCTGTGGGCGAATTGACCAACATGATATCCGGCCAGGCAAGAAAAGAACTGGAAGAAATAGGTAAAGTATTTCATGGCGCCATTCCTTCAGTAATTACCGGCAAAAACCATAAGATTATGCCAATGGCCAAAGGTCATAAAATTGCTATTCCTTTCAAGACCGAATCCGGAAGTTTTACAATTGAGGTAGCTTTAGAAGGATAAATAAAATTATTACCAACGAAAAACACTCTTGGGTTTCAAATGCTGTCATGCTATTTTGAATCTTTGATACCTGAAATTTCTCTCAACGACGGAGTTGTGTGTTCTGCTATGTATCCACCATTTTGACAACATTTCAATTGGTTGTGATATCATACCCCGAAAATTGAACTATCAACTGATGTATCAGTTCCCCTGCTGACCACTGATAATTAGAAAAATCCAGAAATTTTGTGTGTGAGGGTTTATTCATATATAAGGTCGTACTTATCACAAACCCCGGTACCCTCATGCCAGCACCCCCCCCGGCCTATAAATTTTTATTTGACATCCAAACATCCTGCCCTATTTTTATTGATGCCATTTAGGAGCTTAATCATCTCAGTTCCATAATTTAAAATGGCTTAAAATGGCTATTAATTAGCAAAGAAAGGTGTCATCAATGATAGAGAGACGTCAATATGGAAGATTTTCTTTTCCATTCTCTGTAAGAATAGAAACCATGACTACAAACGGAAAAAAAGTTTTAGATCTTGTAACCAGAGACATATCTGCTTGCGGAACATTCATTCCTACACTAACGTCTTTTCCTGAAGGTACACGGTTTATTCTGGATTTGACCTTCCCAAGTAACAATCAAACACTTAAGGATGTGAAGAGTTTGAAGGGCTGTATAGGAAGCTTGGTCCGTTCAACCCCTCACGGCATAGCAATTCAATTTGACAGAGAATGTCAGATGGAGAATTTAAAAGTCTTGTAAAATGCAGCAACGGAGATCAAATTCATCTGTAAGTTGATTATGCTTTGGGGCAGGGTAAGAAATGGTCCTGCTTTTTTTATGGACACATCCTGATGCTTGAGCTTTTAGCACTATTGCATGTTAATGCTATATATCCAAGATCTTAACAGTAGGTTCAGAGGTTGTGATATCGTCCAAACTTGATCAAACTGAGTCTCTACCCGAGAAGCGGGTTGGCTCAGGAGGCCCTCCCGAGGAGGGCGATGATATTGGGAAAGCCCCGTTGGGGCTATCTTTTCGTCATCAAATTCTAACTCCAATTGTTCCTGTTCGCTCTTTTCTTGTTCTCGAATGTAATTACGTATAGTTTCTTCATCCAACCCAACCGTACCAACACAGTATCCTCTGGCCCAATAGTGCAGGCCGGATACCCGTTTCTTGCCCAATACTTTACGATGGATCAGTACCGCGCTCTTGCCTTTCAGAAATCCTATCACAAAAGCTATGCTGTACTTCGGCGGAACGCTTAAGCACATGTGTATGACTATATTGCTTCAAAGATAGGAATAAAACCGAAAATCGATGAGGTTGAAAAAACCGGCAAACATCACCTGTATTCTTTTAAAAACCTACTGGAATTTGCGTTTGTGCATAAAGCAAACAACTTGGGGTTAACTCGAAAAGCCGCTAAAGAAATGCTGGGATTCTTATCTGATAACATAGAACTTAAGGAAGCAGGGCTTTTCGATCCAGAAAAAAAAATTGACGCCTTATTGCATTATGCAGATAGCAATGATGGTAAAATTTTCAAACTATTCGGCCCGTCAATATCTGAACAGGACAAAAAAGGAAACTATATCTCTTTATGTGCCGCCATATAGATCTTTGATTTTGGCCCTGTCCGGTGAGCCGTCTTCAAGAGAAGGAAAATCGGATATGAATTCAACATACTGGGGTTTTTTATATCTGGCGATACGCTCGCCCACAAACTGAATCAATTCCTGAGCTTCTAATTTTTCATTGGATTTCAATCGGCAAACCGCTTTTATTCCTTCTTTCCATTTGGGATCCGGAACGCCGAAAACAACGACCTTTTCAACAGCCGGATGCTGAAGAATTACCTTTTCCACTTCAGCAGGATAGACATTCTCGCCGCCCGGTTTGATCAGCTCCTTCTCGGCCTTTCGGCCGGCGTACCAGAGAAACCCATCTTCGTCAAAACGGCCCAGATCTCCGGTGTGATGCCACCCTTCGCGAAACGTACGGGCGGTGTCTTCCGCAAGATTCCAGTAGCCTTTAAACACCAAAGGGCCTTTCATGGTGATTTCGCCAACCTCTCCGGTTAAAACCGGACGATCATAATCATCCACCAAACGAACTTTTCCAAGAGAAACCATTTTTCCGGCAGAATTCGGTCGGTCATTGTATTGTCCCATGGTTGCCAGACCCGTGGTTTCCGTTTGCCCGTAAATGGAATAAAACGTACCGCCGGTAACGTGTTGATACTTCTCGATGGTTTCCGGCGTATCCAGCCCCATGACGGCCCTGAGGCTTTTGATATCTTGACCTGTTTTTTCATGTTGCTCAAGAATGGATGCAAGGATCGGTGCAAAATCAAAAAAGAGGGTCACTTTTTTCGTTTCAATGAGTTCAACGGCTTTTTCTGCATCAAATTTGCTCATGTTCACGTTCAGGGCACCGGCTAAAAAACTGCTGATGGCCATAAAAAGTCCGCCCACATGGAACAGGGGCAGAAAATTCAAATGAACATCTCTTTCAGTTAAATGAAAACAATAATTCAAGTGCAGGCCGGCGCATAAAAGATTGCCGTGGCTTAACAGGGCGCCTCTGGGTCTTCCTTCTACAGCGGCCGTATGAATGATCACAAAACCATCATTATTGGAGACATCTTCAGCTTCAAATTGTCCCGTGTTGTTCATCAAATCATCAAACCCAAGAAAGCTGCCGCCTTCATCTTTGAACGTGTAATACGATTTCACTGAAGAAAGATCGGACTTCAACCCCTTGATGAGGTCTTGAAACTCCGCATCTACAAAGAGCATCTCAGGAGTACAATCCTTTATGTTATATTTGGTCTCTTCGGCCGAAAGTCGCCAGTTGATGGGCAACAGGATTGCGCCCAGGGCAGCGGCAGCGCCGTAAAGGAGAAAGTATTCAAGGCTGTTTTTCCCTAAAATGCCGATCCGATCGCCTTTTTTAATACCGGTTGTTTGTAAACCAAAAGCAAGGCGATCGATCATCTCTTTAATTTGAAAAAATGATAGCGATTTGTTGGCGTCAACCTCGAACCATGCGGATTGGCCACCAAAACATACGGCATTTCGAGCGATAAGATCATAGAACGTAAAATCGTATAGTCCCATAAAAACCTCGCCTCCCCGAGCAGCTATTTCGACCCAAACAGGGGTCCCCAGTTAAATCCGCTTCGCTCCTTTTCTTCGAAAAATTTAACGGGGCAAGCAGGGGTCGGGTGTCAGGAAACAGCTGGATAATATGTGTTATCTACCACTGATCCCTGATCCCCGGCCCCTTAAAACTTGTCCTATTCAGGGGTCGGGTGTCAGGGATCTGGAAACAACTTGTGGTGTTTGCTGCCTATCACTTAATCCTGTTCCCTGAAACCTGTCTTTTGATTTATTCAGGAAATGACCCCTTAAACGTCGTCACCTTGGTCAATCCGTCTGCCTGAAAAATAGCGGCACCAGCTTTGACATGAACCGGAACCGAATATTCCGGAATTTCTGTCCACCATTTTTCGAGCTGGGCCCAAGCATTGGTTCCTTTTTCTTTCAGTTGGAAGCCGCCGGTGACCAAAAGACTCAGCAGAGACTGCCTTACATCAAAATGAGCATGCACTCTCACCTGATTTGTTTTTCCCGCAGGAATCCACATGGTATCCGTAGAGCTGACCGTATTCAGATCAAACTCTTCAAAAGCGACGGTAAACTTTAGGCTTTCCATCTTTACCGGGTATCCATTTGGATTTTCGACATTAAAGATAAAAGCCAGATCAAGTGGTGCACCAACGTTGTCCGGCTTTCCCTTGGTGGGTTCGACTTTTTTGGAAAAATACCAATATCCAAAAGCATGGACGACTTCCATTGAATCGAGGGTAACTACGGGTGTTTTAAAATTCTGCTGTGTGGGTGCTGCCGCCATTCCGGCACACCCCGCCAGCATGGCAGCGGCGACGAAAATACTTAAACATGTAAGTATAATTGATCTTTTATGCATTTTTTTCCTCCCCTATTCTATATAAAGGGTTAGGTAAGCCATCGTTTTCTTCGTTTATAGTGTTTTACATCCCGAAAACTCTTACGGCCTCCAACATCGGTAAGACCAAGGTAGAAATCCTTGATATCCGGATTTTCTCGGAGCTTTTCGGCTGTGTCGTCCATGACAATGCGACCGTTCTCCATCACATAGGCATAGGGTGCAACATTAAGGGCAAGTTTGGCATTCTGTTCCACCAGCAGGATCGATATCTTCTCCTCCCGGTTAAGCTTTGTAATAATATTGAAGATTTCATGGATAAGAAGCGGTGCCAGGCCCATGGACGGCTCATCCAAAAGGATCAGTTTGGGGCTGGTCATTAGAGCACGCCCCACCACCGTCATCTGCTGTTCCCCGCCGCTGATAAATCCGGCGGTTTCATTGCGCTTTTCCTTAAGGCGCGGAAAGTAGTGGTATACCATCTCCAGGCCGTCCTTGATGGATCTGCCGAACTTTCTCATATGGGCCCCCACCTTCAGGTTTTCCTCCACGGTGAGGTGTTCAAAAACCCGCCGGCCCTCAATGACTTGAACGACGCCCATTTTGGCAATCTTTTCAGCACCCATTTTATCGATGCGATGATCCATGAATTCAATCGACCCATCGGTCACCTCTCCGTCTTCGTGTCGCAAAAGTCCTGAGATGGCCTTTAAGGTCGTACTCTTACCGGCCCCATTGGCACCCAAAAGGGCCACAATGGCACCCTTTGGAACCTCAATGGAGACACCTTTTATCACCAGAATGACCTCGTGATACTTGACCTCGATATTGTTGATCTTTAAGATCATTTCCTCATTAGACAAAGCCTTTAAACCTCCCTACCATCCGAGCCACTCGTCGGCCCATTTCTTCGGCCAACGGCTTTTCAGATCGACTTTTTCAACGAGCTTAAATTTGCCGTCTTTGACTTCATAGATGGGCACAATCCCGGCCACACGATGATCCGTTGCCGTGAAGTTAACCGGTGCCGCACCCAGACCGATGTCAAAATTTACCATGGTTTCAAAACCGTTTTTCAGAATGCTTTCACCATTTAAATCGCCGAGTTTATCCGCCCGGTTCAATGCTTCCCACAAGATGAGCACATCACCCCATCCCTGAACCGTATGGACGGAACGCTTCTCCAGAGGAATGCCCGGGTTGTATTTTTTGGCATATTCTACCACTTTATCCATCATGGGCACATCTTCACCGAAAAATGCACAAACTGCCGCCCCCATAACGCCTTCGGATGCCTTGCCTGCCAATTTCGGCAGATTCTCATCAAATCCCCAGTTATTGACAATGTGATCCGCTCCAAGACCTAAGGCATAGGCATCACGCACCGTGGCTGCCACCGACATCACGGTGTTTCCGTGCCAGACGAGATCCGGTTTGAAATCTTTCATGCCCAGAATCTGACTTTTGGTATCAATGGCAAACAAAGAAACAGATTGATCCGGGCCGATGTCAAAGCCGAGCAGCGTGGCCTGATCCTTGATGGCCTTGATAGGCGCACTGCAGTAAGGAGAAGCAAACATATAAGAACAGAGAAATCGCGGCTTTCTTTTCCCGTAATCCTTGTGTTTTGGCCACTTTTTGTCAAACCAGGCTGTGATGGCAGCTCTGGCGTTGGTTGAATAATCCGTTGCAAAGAAAAGATTGTAAGGTGTCTTTTTGGGATCCGTCAGGTGAGCTGAGTAGGAGGCAGACACATAAGGCATTTTATCCTTAGTGATTGTGGGTGACAGTGCCTCGGTATCACCGGTTCCCCAACCCAAAACCGCCACGCATTTGAGCCTTTTGAAGAGCTTGTACTTGGTAAGCGCCTCGGGCACACGATATCCGTAATCAAACTGATACAGCTTGATCTGCTTGCCGTTGACTCCGCCATTATCATTGACATAATGAATGGCTTCTGCAATGCCCAGAGCATAGTCCTTTCCAACATCTGAAGTCGCTCCCGTCATATCATTGAGCGCTCCCACCTTAATTGTTGCGGCGCCGGCCATGGAAGAAAATCCGACAATCAAAGCCACAATACATAGGTGCACGAAAATCTTTGACCACGTGTTTTTCGCAAACATAATTTCTTTCCCCTTTTTAAGAGAGTAAAAGTTCAATCGAGTTCCTGTCCGATTAAATGTTTGTTTAAATACCACCTCCTTCTTTTGTTTAGAATTCGTTGAATAGTATATTGGTTAAGTAGTTGTGATAAACACTGCCGACTTCAGAAATATCTTTGAGACTATTTAACCATTTAATCATTTACCAATTGACCACACATCTAATACGAAAACGGCCACAAGTTAAAATAGTTCTTCATCTGCCACCATCGATAGGCCAAGCCATTGGGTTCAAATATCATAAATACACATATGGCAAGCCCGAAGGCGGCCTCTTTAATAAACAGAAAATCCATCAAAAGCTTAGGATAGATGTCGGCAAGAGGCATTATCGCGAGCTGTAATAGCTCCATGACAACAACCATGAATATGGACCCGAAAATAGTGCCGTGGATTGAGCTGACACCGCCAATGAGAATGACACCCACCAGCCACAAAGACCAGAACCAGGGAAAATGTTCGGGGCTGATCGCCGCAAGATTGCTGATCCAGAACGCCCCGGCAATTCCGCCGATACAACCGGCGACAAAAAACGCAAAAAGCTTGTATTTGAAAACATTAATCCCCATTACCGCTGCGGAAATGTCATTGTCACGTATGGCCACCCAGGCCCTGCCCACACGGGTCCTGAGCAAATTAGCCACCGCAACAACACAAATAACCACTAAGACAAGCATCATAAAATAGACCTTAAGATCACTGTCGATAATCCACGGCCCAACCTTGATGGTTCCCGGAGGCAAAGAAAAGGCCTGTCCTCGTCCTCCGATCTGGCTCACATATCCTGTAATAATAAAATCTACGGTAATGAACTGAGCGGCCATGGAGGTTAAAATCAGATAAAATCCTTTGACCCTGGCAGAAGGGAGTCCGAACAAAACACTCCACATACCGGCTGCAAATGCGGCAATTAGGATGCTTATAGGATAAGCGATACCTAAATCCATCATGAATTTGGGCCAGGGGAATTCAAGGATGAGAAGGGTGCTTGTATATGCGCCCACGGCAATAAATGCGGCATGGCCCAGGGTTATCTGGCCGCAAAAACCGATTAAAAGTTGCACGCCTAAGGCCCCAAGTACCGTATAGCCGATCTGGTTACAAACACTGAGCCAATAAGAATCTGCAAACAATGGAATAACAACAAGCAGGATGATAAAGAGAAGGATCATCTTGCTCTTGATAAACTTGGTCTGCCACCACCCATGATCCTGATGATAATTCTGATGATAAACACCACAGGGAAGCCAGGTTGTTGACATTTAATAAAACTCCGTTTTTGATTGAAGATTTACGATTTAAAATTGAAAATAGATAACCGCAAATGGACGCAAATGAACATAAATACTATTATATTAATTCGTGTTTATTCCTGTTCATCCGTGGTTTCCCTTATCCTTATTTTCTCTTTCCTATTTCCTATTTCTGGCTTAAAGGTTTTGGTCACTGAAGATCGGAATATCAATGAATTAAAATATTAAATTTTCAATTATCCATTGTCAATTGATTTACACGCGTTCAATCCGCTCCCATCCCCACAATCCATGGGGTTTAAAAAGCAAAAAAACCACCATGAAAACAAAAGGGGCAACCTCTTTGACGCCGCCGGGAAAGTATCTGTCCAAATACGCCCCACTGACGTTCTGTAACACGCCGATGATAATTCCACCCACAATGGCACCGGGTACGGAATTGAGCCCCCCCAATACCACAGCCGGCAGAACCAGAAGGCCAAGATACCCCACGGATATATTCAATCCGTTGATGTTGCCCAAAAGGGTCCCGCCGACACCGGCCGACATAAAAGCGATGGCCCAGGCAGCTGCATAAACGAATCTGGCGCTCACACCAAGGGAGAGGGCGGCCATTTCATCGTCGGCTGTGGCCTGCATAGCAAGGCCCCAGCGGGTATATTTAAAAAAGCAGACAAAAACGATTAAAAGAATCATGGCGGCCACAAAGCTCCAGAGATACGCCTGACCAACAATGACGGGTCCTATGTGAATAGGCTCCATTGAAAAAACCGGCGGGTCGAACACACGCGTATCGGTACCCCATATGAGTTCCACCGTTCCCTTAAAGAAAAATGAAAGCCCAACGGTAACCATAATCACCGTCAGCACAGGTTGACCGATGAGTTTGTCCAAGAAAATTCTTTCCGTCAGTATTCCCAAAACCAGTCCTACAATAAGGGATAATAAAATCGCCAGTAAAAAAGGAATGCCCATGGAATAAAAGCTCAAGGAAACATAAGCGCCAATCAGCGTCATTTCACCCATGGCCAGATTCAGTACGCCTGAACATTTATATATCAACACCCATCCAAGGGCCACAAGGGCATAGATGCCGCCCACCATAATGCCCGTTGTAATGGTCATTAAAAACAGTTCCATTCTTTGCTCTACCTTTCAGTATAGGCTATGGGTCATATAGCCATTATCTTTCACCCATCACCTATTACTTATTTCTTCTTTCCTCTTTCCTATCTCCTCTTTCTTATTCCTCGACCTTCCGAATATGCAGATCAATAACAATATGGGCCTCCCGCCCATCTTCATACTTAATGGTTGTATCGATATGCACATTATCATCATCTAAATAGAGGGCATCCACTATTTCGCTGTATCTTTTTTCCACAAAAGCCCTCCGCAGTTTGCTGGTCCTTGTCAGTTCATCATCATCTGCATCGAATTCCTTGTAGAGATTGATGAACTTTACGACTCTGCCGGCTTCCGGGAGGTCCCTGTTTGCGTGCCGAATCTGCTCTTCCACCAAGTTGTAGACTTCGGGCATCTGAGAAAGTTCCTGATAACTCGTGTAATTGATCTTTTTTTCATCGGCCCATCTGCCCACCACAGAATAATCGATACAAATGACTGCAGTAATATATTCCCGCTTGTCTCCGATGACCCATGAATCTCTCACATAGGGACTGAATTTCAGGCGAGTTTCAAGGTACTGGGGAGAAAAAGGTTTTCCGTCCCTGAGTATAAAGACATCCTTGGTACGATCAAAAACCACCAGGTGACCGTCATCATCTATAAACCCCTTGTCACCTGAATAGAGCCAGTCGTCTTTCAAGGTCTCTTTGGTTGCTTCCGGATTTTTATAGTAACCCAAAAAAACGGAAGGACTTCTGGTTAGGATTTCACCGTCTTCAGTAATTTTTATTTCTGTTTCAGGAATCGGATGGCCCACCGTATCGAATTTTATATCTCCGCTGCGATGAACCACAGAAATGCCGGCGACTTCGGTCTGGCCATAGATCTGCTTTAGGTTTACTCCCAGTGCATGAAAAAAACGAAAGTGGTCCGGGCCCATGGCCCCCCCGCCCGTATAGGCATTTCGAACACGAGACAGGCCGAGATGGTCCTTTATTTTCTCTTGAACGGTAATATACGCCAGCCATTTTAAAAACGCCCAGTGCCATGGAATTCGTTTTTTCTGAAACTTAAGATCCGCCACATGATAACCGATTTTCGTGGAAAGCTCATAAATTTTCCGTTTGATCCACGTGGCATCCAGATATTTAACCTGTATCGTTCGGGTCATCTGCTCGTACATGCGCGGGGGAGCAAACATCACATGGGGACCGATCTCCCTGATGTTTTCCTGGGCGGTTTCCGGTTCCTCCGGGAAATTGATGGTATATCCCACCTGCAGGCCGCAGGAAATGGACATCATCTGTTCCCCGATCCACGCAAAAGGCAGATAAGAGGCATAATCATCCGTTGCCATACACGGATCCACAGCCATGAGATGCTGCCCCATGGTTAGCATATTATTGTGGGACAGGAGTACCCCCTTTGGCAACGATGTGGTTCCGGAAGTATAAAAAAGTAACGCCACTTCATCTCCGTGGCCTTTTTTGATCATCTTTTCAAAAAGCTCGGGCTGTTGTTGATCGAGTTCCCGTCCCAAACTCTGAACGTCCTTTAAACTGATCAGATAGTCCTGGTTGTAATCCCGCATTCCCTTGGGATCATCCCAGATAATTTTTTCCAGTTTTGGGCATTCATTAAAAACAGAGATGGCCTTGTCGACTTCCTCCTGGCCTTCTCCGAATAAAAATTTTGTGTCCGAATGGTCGATGATATACTTGACTTCATCAATCAGGCAGTCCTGGAACAGCCAAACCCCGACACCCCTTGCGCATAACGTCGCCATTTCAGCCCACAGACCCTCGGGACGATTGTCGCCGATCATGGCAACCTTATCCCCTTCTTCAAGGCCTAAACGAATAAGTCCCAGTGTCAAGTACTTTACATTTTTAAAATAATCATGCCAGGTGATGGGGCGCCAGATGCCAAACTCCTTCTCCCGCATGGCCACTCTGCCCTTGCCGTATTTGCCGGCCTTTTCATAAAAAAGCTTTGGGATTGTGAGATCTTTTGTAATTTTCATGTTTTATTTAGTCTTTAAAAATCAGGTCCTTTGGGCCAAGTCAGAGTTCTCCGGCTCTGCCTGAAGAATCGCTGCAAGAGTTTGAAGTGAACTAAAGTTTAAAGTGAGCTAAAGTTAAGGAATTCTGTCAATTATATAAA
>RCNC010002156.1_pt1 | contig 13155 bp, 7 predicted proteins | sample 2041301 | NCBI WGS metagenome assembly RCNC01 (sample SAMN09708231, study PRJNA481090) | Marine sediment metagenome, whole genome shotgun sequencing project. | biome: marine sediment; feature: ocean; material: sediment; isolation source: Sewage treatment plant 13A marine sediment (STP13A) ... | reverse complement strand
ATGGTCATAATATTTCAACGGATGACAGTTGCTCGCTCAGCGCAGTTTCTGATCAACCGAACACCGATCCGATGCTGTCTCTTAATGATAACGGATTGCCTGTTCTCGACCCGGGCAGCCCGGCAATTGATGCAGGCACTGCCGAGGTGCTGGCTGACGATGCAGAAGACCTGGCCACCCTGCCCTGCGGATATGTAGATATAAACGGAATGGCCAGACCACAGGATGGCAATGGGGATGGTGAGTTTGAGTGTGACACAGGCGCGTCGGAATTCCTGGGGAGCGGAATGGCACAAGCCGGTCACAGCGGCGCGTTTTTCAATGCACTACGCAATGGTGAAGGTAATTATGTAGAAATGCTCAGTGATGACCTCGCCGTGGTCTACACGTTTACCTACCGTCCGGATGGCTCCGGGCCTTCCTGGTTCATCGGTGTTGGAGACATTCGTGATAACAGCATTGTCATAGATGATTTGTTACGCCCCACCGGCACGTCGTTCGGTAATGGCTTTGATCCGGCCGCCATTGAATTCAGCGAGGCCGGTAGCATGTCCATGATCTTTCCTGACTGTGATGTCATTGGAGCAGGTGGCAGCGTGGCCTATTCCGGGAACGAAGAAATTGGTTACGAAGGCGTATTAAGCCGGGCACAACGAATTACATCCATTACCGGTTGTAATTACACGCCAACGGCCAACGCAGGCCTGTCAGGCTCTTTCTACGACCCGGCGCGAAATGGTGAAGGCTTGATAGTTGAATGGCAGACCAATGGCGACGTTATTGCTATCTTTTTCACCTTTGATCAAAACGGTGATCAGTTCTGGACCTTCGGTTTGGGCACGCCCAATAATAACTCGGTAACCATCAATGCCCTGTACCCTGCCGCAAGTACCGTATGGGGACGTAATTTCAACCCCAACGACGTAGACCTGCAAACCTGGGGCACTTTCGACCTGACCTGGACCGACTGCAATACGCTGGAATTTGATTACAGCTCTTCGGTAAGCGGATACGGTAGCGGAAGTCTTGATTACACCAGGGTTTCAACGTTACAGGGTACTGCCTGCCCTTAGTAAGAGGGGTAAGTGCAGTGGTTCAGTCACTTCGGATTTTGGTTATGATTCACTGAAGCACTCAAATTCGTTGGGACTGATATAACCCAGATATGAGAATCAAGAAGCAAGACACCCATAAATTTTCGTTAAAACCGGTTGGTGGGTAACAAGTTACCCACCCTACGAAACATCCGATACCGCTTACCGTAGGATGCGTAACTTGTTACGCACCGTCGCAAGTCAGCGAACGTCAGGACACCCATGAATTATCTCAAAGAGTCACTTTTAAGTATCCGGGAACCTTCGGAAAAACAGCTTCGTATTTGTACTTGGTTTCAAGGCGGCCTTTAGCCCAATAGTCGTTGTAATCAGAGGAGTAATTGAACCAGAGCTTGACCTTGTGCTTCTGCGCATGAATCAGCCGGGCGATACATTCATCATCCGGGTGATGGTGGCTACGACTGCCGTTGGTAGATACCAGGTAATTCCGGGTATTGAGTCGACTCAGAAACGTCGATGAGGTATTTTTCCGACTGCCATGATGCGAGACTTTCAAGGCATCCAATCGAAGTCGTGAAGCGCCCCGTTGCTTGAGTAATTCATCCAGCGAATCTTCCAGCACCCCCGAGAATGCGTCGCCTGCAAATAACGCCCGCTTTTCCACTCCCGCGTCATTGTACTCGGCTAGAAAGGCAATGCTGCTGCCGTTCGGCGACTTGGTGTCTGTTTCGAAAGACCTGGAGACCAACTGGACGACACCCGGTCTTCCGAGTACATCAGGCTGCAACCGTGCTGGCACTGTCGCAAGGTGCTCTTCGAGCGAATCAGCGTCTGATTTCTTCAGTATGTCATCCAGTTTGTTGTTCCAGTCCCGCAGTAAATTTCGCAACTCTGTCCGGGTGGGAGATAGCAGCGTGATTTTCATACCCCCGGCCAGTTTTATTGGCTTACCCGCTGGATCAGCGAGTACAGCCTGGCCGTTGAATGCCTTGTTCCAGGGCAGACGTTTCTCTTTTAGCGCCCGGGTGAAATACTCTGCCTGCTCTACCCCCATGACATCACTAAGGTGCTTGTGCCCGTTGAACCAGATGTCACCGACGCGCTTGCGGGTAAACAGTTTGTCAAATACCAGGGGCACCGCGCCAGCTATGTGATCACCGTCAATATGGGTAAGGACGAAAAGTTCGAGTTTGAGCTGGCCATCGTCATTCAGACGATCCCTGACAACCCGGTAAGTATTCTTATAACCACAATCTATAAGTATGCGGTAAGGCGCGACCGGATCGCCATACTCGATCCACAACGCATCACCTTCGTTTGCGGGTAGCATTTCAATGGTAAACATGCATTGCTCCTGTCCTGACAAATACTAATGATTGTCTTGTTTTACCGCATTCAAGGAATTATTTTCCAGTCAGCGTCACCTATACCAACCAGTGCGAGAACCGTCGGGTTCCCTTCCCGTAAAAGCTTGCGGCGCAGATCACGCAGTACAGCGCCAAGACTGGTGGGTTCAGTTATGTTTGCAAACGACTCCACCAGTTCAGCCATCAGTGGCCCGGCCTCACGTCCGAGAATTCGGGCCAGGCTGCCGACAACCAGTGACGCACCTTGTTTCTGGAACAAGGCAGTCAGCGATTCGTAGCTGATTTCCGCAACTGCGACCTCGCAGCCAATCAACAGCACAATGGGGTGATCGCTGTCCCGGGTCCTTACAAACTCTTTATACAGATGATCTGAACTGAGGTTATCCCCATTGCCAATATGCATCACCGGTGTGCCACTAACGTCCGCTTCCTGGTGCACCAGCAACGCCAGTAGGCTTGGATGCTGAACGGAAACCTTGCTTTCCCAATCAACCCACTTTTCTGCTTTGTCACTTACCGAAGCGAATTTCTGCATGTGCTTCCACATACTTGATACAGTTCCAGGAACCTGATTATCTGCAACATTTGAGGCTGCGCAGAGTAAACTCTTTAGTGGTTGAATCGTTTGTTCTGTGGCACCCAGAGGTTCCGGCAGCAAGGCAAAACTTCCCGGAATCGTGCTGTGGACCGGTTTTTGCTGCGGCCGTTCAATAACGGCACGCATGCCCCAAAAGCCCAGCGGGCAGACATATTCACGCATAGTCCGGTGGTCGCTATCGAAACAGGGACAAGCAGGGCTGCAGGCGCCGTCCTTGAGCGATTGGGCGGCATTCGGGCAAAGTTTGGCATCCGGCTTGGGGACTTCATAATCGTAGGCAAACTCCACCGGTAACAGCTTGCCGGACTGGGCGGCGACCACCTGTATGTATTCGGGCCTGGTGAACACATTGCCACCGTAGATTTCTGTATTCAGGGTCTCTCTGAAGCGCGCGCCCTTGGTTGCGAGTTCACGCAGCATGCGTTGTGTGCCGTCTGCAAACAGGTCGGTATATTGCCCGGGATCTTCCGTGATTTCCGCAATGGCCGCCTGGTACCGCTCGGTGAGTTGCTGAACGTCCTCGTGGTCCATGTTAAAGACCACAGCCTTGTCACCGATAAACGTATGAATGGAAGGCGCATCTCCAAGATCATTGAGAACAAATGAAGCATCAAACTGTTGCCGCTCATCGAGTCCGCTGAGTTGTCTGCGTATCACCGCATCCAGTTTGAACTCGGCATTTTTGTCGACGCTCGCGCTCAGTGTCCCTGTCTGTAGGACGCGACCACGATGTAATACCGTGATACGCGCATTCAGGATTCTCGTGCCTTTCAGCGTGTTCAGCTTGAATTCCGCCAAACTGCTGTCGCCGATCACCGGCAAATTGATTGTCCTGCGTTGAGGCTTCCTGCTTAGTTCCGATTCCCACAGGGTAACCGTCAACTCGTGGCAGTTTCCGTCCTCAACTGGCGGAAGATCAGGGAATGGCTCTGAAGCTGACAGGTAGTCATCCGAAGGTGCTCCAATTCTCACAAACACCGAGTATTGAGAATCCGGCTCGATCGTTTCACAGAGCCTTTCATCGGATTGCGCACTTCGCAGTGCCGCCTGCAAATAACGGGAAGTCGCCGTGCTTTCATCCTGCACTCGAATCGATTCCATCAGCCTGCCCAGTTCACTGGCTTCATCGCTCTCTGCATGCCAGTTGGCTTGACCGAGTTTGTCCATGATGTTGGTGCCAAGAGCTCCGCGCGTACCGGGTTCAGGTGACTTCTCCCCGGCAGCAAGTCCCTCGAAAGAGAGCGGTTTCGAGGCGTCGAAAGAAGGACCGAATACCGCCCCTTCAACCGGGATTTGCGCACCCGCCTGCCGCAGCGCCTTGCCATAATTCGACGCCCGAACGGACAAGCGAAACTCCTTCAGCATTTGGGCATTCGTCAGGAACTGCATATCCCATGCCTGGAAGGAATCGTGCACCGCCACGTCCAGTGGGTAGTTGTGACTCAAAGCCACCACCAGGTCGCGCACGGGGTGATAATCCAACGGTGCGACAGAACACACAACTGCTGAAGCATTCGACAATTCCGCCAGCCACTGTAGAACTTCGCGGGTGATCATACCCGCCAGGGCGGGATTATCGATGTTAACGACCAGCAAGTCCGTCGAGACTCGCCCGTTTTTCTGCTGCGCTTGTGTCAGTTGACTACTGATTTCCGCCCAGTTCCAACCGGCAACCATCAGCAATTCTACGTCGGTTACTCTTCGATCCAACGGTATGGTTCGAAAAACGGCGCCATCCCAGCTATCTGAATTCCCTAGACTCGCAAGCTCTCTGATGGCCTGATCTCCGACCGCAGAGATGCGCATTGGCCAGCGCATTCTTACTTTTCGTTTCGCTGTGGGGCCGGTAGCCGGCAAGCTGACAAAACAACGAATGTCTGGAATGTTGGCAAAAAAACGTCGCCATTCAGTCAATTCCACAGGCCCGCCTGATTGAAGATTTACCCGGATCCAGCTGGCCTCAAAAACCTGCTGCAAAGCCTGTTCAAGATCCAGTCTGCTGCTCCAGTGATCGCCGGTTAGCGAAAGGTCATCCAACCGCCAGGTCAGGACAGTGTCTCTTTGTAGTTGGCGTTTGAGAATCCGATTCAGGTTTTTCCGGCCGTGCCGCAGGCGTACCGGAATCAGTCCAATGGCCAACAGAATCGCCGCAAGGTCAGAGTCCGAATAAGCGACCGCCCAGTTTCCCAGCCATTCTCTCATAACGTTTCTCCTTTCAAGCCTGCAACTCAGCAAGGCGTCGCAGGCAATACACCCGCCAATAGCTGTACAGTTTGTGCTTTTCTCGTATTACGAGGGCGTGGTCATAAGCCTTAACGGCATTCTTATAGCGTTCGATAGCTTCGGCCCTTTGGTCCTGACTCGAATTATCCAGGCGATCTGCAAGGTGCTTGTTAATTCCCGCGACCATGGACCAGGCATTGTCACTCCAGGGTGCAATCCTTACACCGATATGTGCCTGTTTCAGTGCTTCCATATAATTCTGTGTCATCAGGTAATGAGCGTGGTTGATATATATCCATTGAGTCATCCACCGCAAAAGTGGACTGTCTTCAAACGCCGGCAATTCGCTTAGGGCGTTGATGGGTTCATCCCATGGAAACATCTGCTGAAGCTTCGGATCGTCAAGAGCCGTTGCTGTGCTTGCATTTGTTGCAGCACTCAATACGTCACGCCATTCAGCCAGGTGTGTGATCGCTGGAGAGAGTGCGGCCAGACCACAAATCATCGGTGCGGCGAAACTGCTGCCTGCAACATCCGGCGGTTGCCTGACAACCATATCCGCCAGCATGGACTGGTCGAAGCCGGGTCGATCCGCAATTGCTGTTTCGCGTACCGGCACCTCACCATCCCATTCGATCTCCCGGCGTTCGCTGGCATAGCCAACTGAAAGCACGGACTGTTGTTCCGCAGGACATTTGAGTGGGCCCACTTCGTTTCCGCAGGCCGCAACGACCAGCTTGTTCGTTCGTGTTAACTGTGCGACCGATGCCGCCAGTGTGCAGTCACAAATTCCACCGCCGTCAGTCTCGCTGCTATGGCCAAGGCTCATATTGACGATGTCTGCGTCGGACCCCTCTATTTTCTGCAACGCTTTCTTGATTAGCGCGGCACTGGGGCGACCGGCCACTGAAACTTCGTAGAGATCGAGCGTGGCTTCCGGTGCAATCTCATTGATCAACAGTGCAACCAGAGTGCCATGGTCCAGTGACCCGCCAGGCTGAGACTCCTGAACACAACCACCCAGGGTTGCTTCATTCAGTTTTTTGATACTGAGGTCGAAGCCACTGTCGATGATTGCCACTGTCCGGCCCTCACCTGTCAGTCCGTTTTTCCGGGCGTGTGCCACCACTGACCAGAGAGGCCCTTTGAAGGGCTGTTTCCAGCTTTCGGTGGCGCGATCAAAGTGGTCTTCGATCGCTGGAACATCGGCATGTTCGTAGGAGATTTCGGGTAATCTGTTCAAACTTGCCATTCACACTCTCCAATTATTGCCAGATAAAAAAGGAATCTGATATTGAAAGTATAGACGCTGTATTGTCAGTATTCCGCCGGGAAGCCATGGCCAGAGCACCTGAGCAATCCGGTTACAGCTCTTATACAGAAACGCATACCTTATTCAAAAGCGATGCCCTGGGTAACAGACTCTGTCCTGAGCAGTTGTTTACACCATCAAGATCAGATACCAGCTTGGGCTTCAGGCGAACTATACTGAGTTAGACACTATAACCAATTTAGTTTTTAAGAGAAAACTGGAGCAATCATGAAAAAGGCACTTATTGTCGGAATCGATGACTACCCGTCATCACCACTTCAAGGATGTGTAAATGATGCGAAAGCGATCGCTGATACCATCCAGAAAAATGGTGACGGTTCACCCAACTTTGCGATCAAACTGATTACATCACCAAAAACAGCTGTTACACGCAGGGTTCTACGTAAGGCGCTTGAATCACTATTTTTAAGCGAAAGTGACATGACCCTTCTGTATTTTTCGGGTCATGGAATGATCAAAAGCACAGGAGGGTATTTGGTTACAAGAGATGCACTCCAATATGACGAAGGTGTCTCAATGGATGTGGTTCTTCAGTTGGCGAACCAATCTCCATCAAAAAATAAGATCATCATCCTGGATTGTTGTCATTCGGGCGCATTGGGGACTCCGAAGATCGGCGGAGCAGAGCTTGCGCAGCTTTCAGAAGGCTTGTCCGTGTTATCAGCAAGCCGCGACAGCGAGTCTGCGTTGGAAGTTGATGGCTCAGGCGTGTTTACCTCTCTGGTTGTGGATGCTCTCAAAGGAGGCGCCGCTGACTTGCGTGGAAATATTTCGCCAGGTGCACTTTACGCATATGTTGATGAAGCATTGGGAGCCTGGGACCAACGTCCGATTTTCAAGACAAACGTTTCGAGTTTTGCTTCCATAAGAGATGTGCTACCCAAAGTTCCATTTGAAACCATGCGGAAACTTACAGAATATTTTGAAACACCCGAGTCTGAGCGCAAGCTGGATCCTTCACATGAGTACACGGATGAGTCAGCGGTTGAAGAAAATATCAAGGTTCTTAAGGACCTGCAAAAATTTCAAAGTGTTGGCCTTGTTGTTCCCGTTGGAGAGGAATACATGTATTTTGCTGCGATGAACTCAAAATCATGCAAGCTTACCGCGCAGGGTCATCAATATTGGCGATTGGTGGATGAAGGAAAACTATAGAACAGTCGTATTTAAATCTGAGGAAGCACAAGGCTCACCCCGGGGAGCTATCGCGTTACCTGTATTGCCTTGTAGGGAGCAGGTGTTTCACCGACGATCCTCTCATAAACAGCCGCCAGATCGCCTTTATGAAAGTCAACAAGCAAGTCAGGTGGTGGATATGGGAAAATGGAAACATCGTAGACCGGGTCTGACCTGACTGTCAGGTAGCAAATGATAGCTAACTCCTCGACGAAATAACGACCAAGTGTATCAAGGGCTTCAGTCGGTGGGTTAACACCAAAAAAATCCAATAATTTACCGCGTAATGCAAAAGTGGTCATATCAGTGACGGCTGAGTGAAACTGGTCATTATTCCTGTACTCGAAATTCGCTTTACCGACAAGTGAGCTACAGGCGGGAAGCGCAATCAACTCGCTGGAGAGGACGAAATCAACGCGATTCCTCAGGTCTTCGGGTATGCCTTTAAGGTAGGCAGTTCGATACTGTTCACCGGATAGCCGTGTTGCCCTGGCCGCAGTTTCATAGTCTCTTTCTTTGAAAACCATCTGATTGTAGATTTTAAGAGAATCCGCGATGATCACTATTAATTTATCAAAGCGTTGCAGACTCCAGGCCACGTAATCGCTGACAGTTGCAACGGAGAAAAAGCGTGTCTTGCTAAAACTAATACCCAGATAGGCGTTTAGATTTCCCGAAAAAGCGTTCTCATCCAGACCCGTGGAGTAGACAAGCCGAAGGGGGCCGGCTTTCTCAGTACTCGCTTCTTCGCTCGTCTTGATCTTCCCATTTGCCTCACTCACCGTTGTTATCCGTGGGAAGTTCCATTTTTATGATTCGACCTGAGAACGTACCGGCAAAAAGCCGAAAGTCACAAGATTCCCCTTTCCCGCAGCTATTCTCAAAGGCAATGCCAAATACCGGTCCACCCAGGTTTTCCGCAGTAAAATCCGGTGGACGCTTTTCGGTATGTTTTGTACTCCAGATAAGTACAGAGCCGGCCTGGGACGCAACGGCTACCCACTCCCCATCGGGACTAAACCGTGCCATTCCCAATTGCCGACCAGTGTCTTCCATAAGCGTCTGCGTATTCTCTTCAGAAAACGTCCCTTCAGAATTTAATTCCCGAATCTTGAGAAAACCATCAGCTGTGGAACTGAGCAGTCTGCATGGCTGCATTGAATCCGATGCGCAACTTATCGGATCGAAGTGTACTGAGAAAACTGCACCTTGTTTATCTAACAGGGTGTCCAATATACACGCTGAATTGCTTTCAGGTTTACCATCGCACTCCCCTGTGAGTGACCACACAGAAATCGTCTGGTCAGCGCTCCCGAGAACCAGCCATGGTTTATCGGGATGCAGGTCAACGGTAAACACATCACCCGATGCTTCAAGCAGCCTGGGGTTTTTCTCATCGCCCGGTTGGCACTGTTCCCTTACTTCCCATACTGCAGCCTGGTCTATATCCAGTCCAGCCGCGACGATCAACTTTTCGTCGAGATAACCCAGTTTGATTGAATAAACACGGGCTACGTTTATGCTCTCATCCGGAACTTCGCATTGCCAAAGGAGTTTATAGCTTTTTGCGTCCCAAACCGACACTTTGCCATCCACACCACCAGCTGCCATAAAGAGTCCTTTGCTGTCATAAGCCACATCATTCACAATAGTGATGGCATTTGCTTGGAGCTTTCTGTCAGGGTGCCGTCCAATTACGGAAATAAGCCGGTCTGAGTCGGAATCCGTGTCCAGAACAAATACGTCTCCATCACTTCGCCCGAGAGCTAATTGCAACAAAGAGGCATTCGACGCGACTCCCCAGAATTGCACACTCATCCCTTGGCGGACAGTGGTAATTTCCAGATTCCGATTCAAGGTGTTTTTTGCAATGGGTTTGATTAGGATGGCTTTGAAATCTCGATCTTCGAACATTTGAAATTGTTCACTGGCAACTTTGGAAATTTCCTGGCTTGTGCTTTGGATATTCACCAAGTTCTGTTCAACTTTTTCATTATGGGAGTTTTTCAGTGCCTGTTGTGCTGTGTTGTCTATGATTTCAGCTCTCCCCATTATTGCTATCAATGACTCCTTCCCTCCTTCTACAACATCCCTCAAAGCTAAAAGTGAAATGATTGAGACAACCAATAAAAAAATAACCGTTCCGAATCCGATCCTTCTGAGTCGTCGCGACCTTGCAATGGCCTTTTCGCTGCTCTCGATCAAGTCAGTAACTTCCGGACTCAAATGCGCCGTGCCAACCTGGTCGCGGCAAAACTGTGCGTGAGCGAGTGTCCTCTCATTGAGAAGTTGCCTACGTTCACGGAAATCGCGAGCCATATCTTCCAGCTGTTTGGCGTAGCTTAGCTGCTGCCGGGATTCATCTATCCAATGGCCATAACGTTGCCAGTGGAACAGCGCATCGTGGGCGATTTTTACATCATATGTCCCTGTGCTACTGATTTCGATTTTCTTTAGTAATCCCTCCTGAATTAATCTAGTGATCACGAGATCGAACGATTCGGCATTTGTAGCGCCCGTTTTCAAGACGTCCCTGGAAAGACGTTTGGTTTGAACACCGCTCCGCCATAAACTACCCGCTGTTTCGGAACTCTGATTTCCGGCGGTAGGCGCCGTACTTTCCAGGCTAGCCAGGCTTGTCAAAATGTACTTATATTGTTCTTGCCCGTCGGTATCGAGAGTATTCCACAGGTCCTCCGCAGCTGTTCCCAGTGCGCGCCGGCCTCCTTTGTTTTGTTCATACGCCTGACGACTAATTCGATTTCTATCCCTGAATCGCCACAGTCGGCTTAGCGAGAACTGAAGCAGGGGAAGAGCAGCGGGCTCACCGAAGACATCGCTGATTAAATCCTCTACGACACCTTCATCAAAATGCAGTCCCACCCGCCGTGCCGGCTCGGTAATTACCGACCTCAGGTCACTGAATGTCATGGGGGGAATGCGGTAGCTGTTGTTGGTGAACTTGTCCTTGCACCATTCCGTAGCTTCGTAAGTCCCGTCAATAATGGAATCTCTTGCGGCAACCGTTGAGACCAACACCAACCGGTTTGAGTTTGAAGCATCCGGCTGGGATACAAACTTCTTCAGGTCCTCTATGAATTTCTTCCGGTCTTTCCGGGATGATCTGGTGCGAAAACCTTCATCGAAAGGATCAATGACGAGAAATAGTGCTTCCTCGTGTTCACCCTCTATCACGCTGTGCAGCGAATAAAATGAGTCGGCTCCTGGCGAGACCACCGGCAACACGCTGAAATTTCCGATCTTGGAAAGAGCCCCCGACTCGATCAGCGGTATCAAGCCCGCTTCGATCAGCGAAGAGGCACCGGTCCCCGGTTCGCCGACGACGACAAGCACCTGGTTCTTTTGCAGACGCGAGAGCAACTGGTCCAGAACGTGTTTCCTTCCATGAAATTGGTCTGCGTTCTGTGCGTTGAAACTATCCAAACCAATATAGGGATAGTCTTCGTCCGAGAGTTCTGGTTGAACACTAAGGTCGAAATCCCCGAGCACGACGTCTTCGACGTCTCTTTCGGCCCGGTAAAGTACGGATACCCAGTAGTCGAGAACAGTCTGCAGTGCTGAACGGTCGACGCTATCGCCGAAAACCATGCCTGCGTCGGCGGTCGCCCTTATAAATTGCTCGGCTCGCGCCAAAAACGCTTCATCGTTCGGGTGATCACGCCTCTCTTTGAGCAACGCTCTATGCTGTTCCTGTATTGCCGCCAGGGATTTAAATGAAATAGGGTTTTCAGGCATCATTATCACCGCCTCCATGCTGGCCTTGCTCGAAAACAGAAAAAGCCTCCACTGTCTTGAGACAGACCCTCTTCAAAGACTGATCGACTTTGTCAAATTTTTGGCTCGCCAGGACGCAGAAATTAAGAAAATGCTGGCTTACTTTCTGTATGTCAAGATTCTCGGGTTCGTTAAGTGATTCGTAAACACTGGACAGGGAGCGGGGCCACCTAGACACATCCTCAGTGTAAATTTTTTTGGCTTCATCTTCCACGAATTGCCAGGAATCCTCCAAGTTCTTGACTACCTGGAACTTGATGAGCCGTAACTCATCATCCATTGTCTGCCAGCTATCGTGCTCTACGACCAGTTTATCAAGCTCGGCGAGTATTTCACCGAGAGCGCTTACATCGCTGTCCGGAGAGTTTTCATGCCCACACTGCTCCATGAGTTGGGCCACGAACTCGGATTTTCTCAGGTTTTTGGCTTCGGAAATGAGCTGGACGTTAAGTTTGGTAGGCTGACGCCGCAGGACGCTGCTTATTTCATTGAAGGCCCTCGGTACTTCCGAGTGATCATGGTTTTCGAACCCATCAAGAAGTGAGTCCCTCGCTTTCCGAAGTTTATCGACCCAGGGTTTCTCGGTGCTTAGATCCGTGCTACTGGCGAGGCAATCTTCCAACTCCTCAACGAAATTATCCAATGCGCTGATGCTAATCTCCAGTTCGAATTCGGCTTGCTCAGGAAAGATGAAGTTATCACTTCCAGAGGCATTACCAGAAGGGAGATAGGTCCCCATTGGTTTATAACACTCTATTTCAATACGATGCAGGGCGTCGTGCATTCTTTTCCTCTGTGTGAGCCCCTGTAGGTGAATCTTACACAGTTGCATAGCGGCGACTAAGTTCGTATTGACGAAAGGTCCGGGCAGTCCTTCTTTGATCTCACTCATGAAGCAGGTGAGAGCCTCCCCGACCTTTGCACGCAAATCTTGGGCAGAGTCGAACCACTTTATTGTGTAATCTCTTTCTAGACGTGCTCTCAAGGCCATGAGCTTCTCGGCTCCTGCTCCCGTCGTTATGTCACTATCGGTCCAGAGGTGATGAGCGCTAGACAGAAAAATCAAGCACGGCTTTCCTGCGCTTTCCGCTGCATTCAATTCCTGCTCAGTGATTGAGATCTCTTCACCAGGGGGAATCGTGCCATACCGCCGGGCGAAAACACCGACATACACGTCGGCGTCATTAACCAGTTGTGTTGAGACTTGAGTAGGTGTTTCGGGGTTCGCAGTTAAGTGTTCCATCATCCTGGCCTCTACGCCATCCAGGGTGGAACAGGCATTCATCACCTCCATACGATGCTCTTCAAGGTCGTACACAGTACTGCTTATCATCGCAATCATTCTTGGTTTAGTCCCGCTCTAAGTTTGGTTTTGAAAATTTAATCCCTTCGCTAATTTCTGTATTACTTTTTTCAAGTAAAACTTTCATTTTCTGATTGTCATCTGGAATCCTTAGAAGATATATATCTGATGCCAACTTGTCTATCTGGAAAAGAGTCACCTCTATTTCTTTAAAAAGTTCTAGTTCGTGCCTTTCAGTTACAACTAATATGCAAACTTCCAGTTTTTCCTTTGCCTGCAAGGCTAATATATTATAATATTTTTTA
>RCNC010002155.1_pt1 | contig 13158 bp, 17 predicted proteins | sample 2041301 | NCBI WGS metagenome assembly RCNC01 (sample SAMN09708231, study PRJNA481090) | Marine sediment metagenome, whole genome shotgun sequencing project. | biome: marine sediment; feature: ocean; material: sediment; isolation source: Sewage treatment plant 13A marine sediment (STP13A) ... | reverse complement strand
TGATAGATCCAGGCTCCAGTTTAGTTATGAGGTTATTTTAAAAGAAGGTAAAGGGTTTGATAATTCTATTTTTGAATTATTGAAGAAAAGATATGACATAACAGACGGTATTTACAGATTAAACAATAATAAAGTAATAATTCCGGCAGCATCGCAAGAAGCTGTTAATATGTTTAAAAATCATCCAAGCGTTGCTAAATTAATTAAAATAGTGGATGAAAAAGGAAATAGAGATAGTGGAATATTTCCAAGTCATCCCGATTACAATTGGAATAACGATCATTTCGGGCCACTTTATATCCCGGAAGAAGGAAAAACAATAGATTTAAATTTGGAGGAATTACCTCTGTATAAAAGATTGTTGACAGAATACGAAGGCAATACGCTTAAGGTCAATGGAAACCAAATACTTCTAAATGATGAAGTGGTTACTAGTTATACCTTTAAACAGAATTATTATTGGATGATGGGTGATAACAGACATAATTCTCAAGACTCCAGAGCTTGGGGTTTTGTGCCGTATGATCACGTTGTGGGAAAACCTGTATTCATCTGGATGAGTTGGAGTGGTAAAAAACCACGTTGGGAAAGATTTTTTACAACCGTTGGTGGCAGTGGTAAACCTGTTTCGTATTTAATACCTTTTTTAGTTGTGTTGGTTGGTTGGTTTGGTTTCAGCGCATGGAGGAAGAAAAGAAAATCCGCTTAATTTGGTTATTCGTTGATTCGGTAATTTGTAAATATGTATATATACAGTTTTGAAAAATTGGAGGTTTGGAATGAATCAAAAGATTTATCAAAATCAATTTATCTAATAACAAATTCTTTTCCAGATGCAGAAAAATTTGGATTAACGTCTCAATTAAGAAGAGCCAGTGTTTCTATCTGTAGCAATATTGCTGAAGGTTCTGCAAGGAAAACTAATAAGGATAAAGCTCATTTTACTGTAATTGCATTTTCTTCTGCAGTTGAAGTATTAAATCAAATTATTTTGGCTTACGAATTGGAGTTTATTTCTAAAGATGATTATTTAGTTTTAAGAGAAAAAGTTGAAAGCATAACCAATAAGTTAAATGCGTTACGTAATTATCAAATAAACAAATAAACATCTCAACGAATGAAGGCTCTACTCCATCCAACATACTTCCCTAGTATAGCTCATTTTGTAGCTATTACTAAATCAGATAGTGTAACGTTTGAAATTGAAGATAATTACCAAAAACAAACGTACAGAAATAGAAGTTATGTATATGGAGCCAATGGAAAATTGTTACTCAATGTTCCTGTAAAACATTCTCATAAAGAAAGAGAAAAATATAAAGATGTAAAGATTGCTAATAATGAAAATTGGCAGGGTCTACATTGGAAATCCTTACAAAGTGCTTATAGAACCTCTCCTTTTTTCGAATTCTACGAAGATGATTTTATACCACTTTTCAAAAAGAAACATACCTTTATATTAGACTATAATTTTGAGTGTTTAGACCTTGTATTGGAGAGTTTACAGTTAGGTATTAACTATTCAAAAACGACCAAATACAATAAGGATGTTGCTCCATTAAAGGACTATCGTAATTTAGCTAATGCAAGAAAAGAAATTCAGTTCGCCTTTGATAAGTACACTCAAGTATTCACAAACAAGCATGGGTTTATTGGCAATTTGAGCATTTTAGATCTTTTGTTCAATGAAGGGACGAATGCTTTAAGTTATTTACAATCTCAAGAGTTAGAAATAATTTAATGTTACAAACCATTATTCATTACGGCAGTCATTTATTCCTACCACTAATTGTAGCCCTAATTTGGTTTAAACTGAATTGGAAAATTGCTTTTTTAGTTATGCTATCAGGACTTTGGATAGATATAGATCACTTATTGGCGACACCTATTTTTGACCCTAATAGATGTAGTATTAATTTTCATCCACTCCACTCCTATTTTGCCATAGCAATTTATATTGCCCTCTCTATTTATAAAAAAACCCGCTTAATAGGTCTTGGGCTAATCATACATATTATTGCAGATACTTTGGACTGTTTATTTATGTGAAGTTATTTTTTTAAACTCACCTTGGCTAAAATTGGGTAATGATCTGATAGTTTCTCTTTATAATTCTTAAATTCATTGATGTCAAACGAATTATCTGCTAAAATAAAATCTATTCGAATTGGAAAAAATTTAAAATCGAAAGTTCTTCCAAAGCCACTTCCAGCAACTTCAAAAGTATCTTGAAAATTTCCTTTTATATGTTTATATACATAAGAGTATGCCGTATTATTAAAATCACCAGAAATAATTACTTTGTAAGGACAGTTCTTTTGATGTTGAATAAATAATTCTGATTGTTTCTGTTGCATAGCAAAAGTACTACTAACTCTTTTTAACAATCTTTCAGAGTCCTCATTTCTTAAATTATCAACATTAGTAGTAATATGAAGGGACTGTAAATGAATGTTATATATCCTTATAGTGTCGTTATTCTTCACTATGTCCGCATAAATTGCATTATTGGCTGTATTAGGAAACTCTACTGATCCTGAATTAATGATTGGAAAATTAGAGAAAATGGCTTGTCCATATTTGGTTTTGTTACCCTCTAATTTTTCAAACTTATATTTAAAATTAGATAAATTGATATTCTTATGTGGATGGTATTCCTGAATATTCAAGATATCTGGTTGTTCTGTTTTAATTAACTCTTCAATTTTTTCTTCAATATTTTCTTTTTCTATCCATTTGTATAAATTAAATAACCTCACGTTATAATTCATTACTGATATACTCTCCTCATTTTCTATATTTTTAGACGAAGAGAATTTATATAAAGATCCAATGTAATTGAAGCCCATTATTAAAATAACTGTAGATAAAAGGAACTGTTTTCTAACTTTTAACAACCAATAAATAACAAAAAGAATATTTAAAACTATTAGTATGGGAACAGCTAGACTCAGTACTGATAAAAAAGGAAATGTTTTGGGCGCAATAAATGGTAGAATATAGGAAAGCAATAGCATAGTTCCTATAATAGAGTTTACCAAAAATACTATCTTATTAAAAACATTCAGTTTTTTCACTTCTATAATTTGATTATTACTATTACTCCCCAGCTTTAAACAAAAACTCCTTTTCTTCCTTGGTCAAACTATCATAGCCACTTTTACTAATTTTATCAAGAATGATGTCTATTTGTTTTTGTTTGTTAAACTCACTAAACTCACCTTTAGAATGTCCAGCGAATCCTTTATTTCTAGTTTTATGAACAGTCTTTAACTTCGACTTTTTTGGAGACCTCTTAAACAGACCTATGAAGCCATCCATAAATTTTTCAAAACCTTTTCCTATATCGGTCCCCTTTTGTAACTGAGTAGCATAAAAGTACCCCAATAAAGCACCACCAAGATGCGCTGCATTACCTCCAGGATTATTACCAAACAATCCTAATAAATCTAACCCTACGATTGCAGCACCAAGATACCACAGTTTCACATTAAAAGTAAAAATCCTTACTTCCGTTTTAGGCATGTAAGCACATAAAAAAATTAATAGGGCTCTAACTGCTGCAGAAGCACCAACTAAAAGTGTTCCTTTATTAAAAAAAGAAGGTAGAACATTATATCCCAACATAAACAACAAAGCCCCAAATATTGCACCTAAAAAATAAACGTTCAATGCCATTTTTGTGTTAAATAGATTCAGAAATAATCTTCCAATAAAATACAGCCATAGCATATTGAAAACCAGGTGCCAAATATCATAATGAACAAATGCATAGGTAATCAGCGACCATGGTTGAATAATAAAATCACCTAATTTAACTGGGAATTCGAACCATTTAAATATAGGATCTGATTCTCCTTTAAATAAAATAAATACAATTTTTGCAACAATAAAAACCACCACATTGACAGCAATTATCTTTTCAAAAATGTTTAAGCGTGAAAACTTAAACTTAATATCTTGAGCTAAACTCATAGATCCCAACGGTTTTTATTAAACTGTGTCTTTTTCCAATACCACATAATAATAAATCCTGTTAATGCTCCACCAACATGTGCCATATAAGCCGTATTACTAGGACTAAAGAAAGATTGTCCTGATAACGCTGATACTAGATCTAAAATTATGATCCCTGGAATAAAATATTTGGCTTTTATAGGAATTGGTAAAAATATTAGCATGAGTTTAGATTCCGGATACAGCATACCAAATGCAACTAATATTCCCATTATTGCTCCTGAAGCACCAACCATTGGTGTATTAAAAATACTTACAAAACTTTCTAATTGACTTGAAGTCAAGACATTTTGCCACCTTTTATCATACATATTATAACCAGACGTTAAGGCATCCATTATATCAGATTGGGAAAATCCTGCTTCAGTTAAAATCGAGTAATAAGAATAAAAGTTAAAATATGAGAAACCAACTTGTAATGCCAGAGCACCCAACCCTGCGGAAAAATACAGAAATAAGAATTTCTTATTATCTATTCGCTGTTCAACAGGTGTCCCAAACATCCAAAGAGCCAGCATATTAAATCCTATATGCATAAAACCGCCATGCATGAACATATGCGTAATTATTTGCCACGGTTTAAACCCAGGATTTTTTGGAAAATACATTGAAAACCACTCATAAAAAAAAGTGCCTTTGCCTATAGCCAAAGTACCAATAAAGAAAATTACATTTAATATTAATAGGTGTTTTACTGTATCTGTTATTCTATTCATTTCTTTAAGTATGTATCTCTGTATTACATAAATTTTCTATCCAGCTCGTCTACAGACATAATTATAAATATAGGCTTGTTATTTGGTGTTACAGATGGTTCTTTACACGCAAACAAGCTATTGACTAAATGTTCTTGCTCTAAAGTTGAGAGGTGTTGGCCTGTTTTAATTGCCAAACTTTTCGCCATTGATTTTGCCAATAAATCAGTTTGACTAAAGCTGTTCTCGGGTACTTCATTTTGAAAATCGGCTATAATTTGATCTATTATTATACTAACTTCACTTTCATTTATACTAATAGGCACTCCTTTGATTTCTATCATATCAGCGCCAATTTTAGAAAATACAAATCCGGTGGATTCCAACTGTTCTTTTAATTGTTTTATAAATTCCATTTCAGAATTGGAATAATTTAAAACAAGAGGAAATAATAACTGTTGGCTTGTAGCCTCTTTCATTGTTAAGTTCTTTAAGAAATCCTCATACAAAATTCTTTGATGTGCCCTATGCTGATCTAAAATTAACATCCCAGATTTTATTGTACTTACAATATATTTATGGTGTAGTTGATATGTGGTGGTGGTCTGATGCAGATCTTTTCCATCCTTAAACATATCAGGTGTTATTTCATCGCTTTCAAATTGAACACCACTAAAGTCTGGTTCATTATTATTAGCTTTTGATTCTAAACCAACGTATAGGCTTTCCCAATTTTGAGACGATTCTTTCTTATCCCTTCCCGTAATTGTACTTCCTTTAAAATCTGATTTAAAAGGATTAAAACTTTTATCAACCTCAAGATTAGGTGAAGTGACATTTTTGTCTTTATAATTGTATGGAGTCTCTAAATTTGAGTCATGCTCAAAATCCAAAACAGGTGCTATATTGAATTGCCCCAAGCTATGTTTTATAGATGATCTTAATATGGCATATAAAGTATGCTCATCATCAAACTTAATTTCCGTCTTCGTAGGATGAATATTGATGTCTATAGATTTAGGGTTTACTGTTAACTTTAAGAAATAACTAGGAAATCGACCTTCTTTTATTAATCCTTCAAAAGCTGAAATAACTGCATGATTTAAATATGGACTTTTTATAAATCGATCATTCACAAAAAAGAATTGCTCTCCTCTTGTTTTTTTTGAGTACTCTGGTTTACAGACGAATCCAGATATCTGAATTACCTCTGTGGTTTCTTCAACTGGAACCAATTTTTCATTCATTTTAGTTCCAAAAATATTAACTACACGCTGTCTATAATTGCTTTCTGATAAACTAAATACTTCACTTCCATTTTGAAACATGGAAAAGGAAATTTTGGGATGTGCTAAAGCTACTCTATGAAATTCATCAATAATATGTCTAATTTCTACTTGATCAGATTTTAAAAAGTTACGCCTTGCGGGAATATTATAAAAAAGGTTTTTTACTGATATCGATGTTCCTATTGGTGTAACCACAACATTCTGTGAAATAACCTTACTGCCTTCTATAATGAGAGAATTTCCTACTTCGTCCTTTTCTTGTTTTGTTTTCAACTCAACATGAGAAATGGCTGCAATACTTGCCAAGGCTTCTCCCCTAAATCCCTTGGTATTAATTTGAAAGAGGTCCTTTGCACTTTTTATTTTTGATGTTGCATGTCGTTCAAAACTTAATCGAGCATCTGTACCACTCATACCAGCTCCATTATCAATAACATGGATCAGGGTTTTACCTCCATCCTTTATTATTAATTTAATTTGATTAGCACCAGCATCAATAGAATTTTCAAGAAGTTCTTTTACCACTGAAGCCGGTCGTTGAATGACTTCGCCTGCTGCGATCTGATTAGCTACGTGATCTGGTAATAATTGAATGATGTCTGCCATATTTTTATTTCAAGAAAATAGACAAATCAAAATCTATAATAAAAAGGAAAATTAGAATTAAAATGGCAATAATGATAATTATTCTTCTGTTAACGGCTCTATCTGGAGAGTTTCTTAAATCGTCCCAAGCACTTGAAAATTTTGTTTTCATGTTCCCACTTGGACCTACTGTTTTTCGGTATTCATCAAACTTATGTTTAATTTCAAAAGGGTTTCCGTCGCCATTGGTTTTATAATGGCGAGGTACATAATTAAACCTTTTATTTTTCCGTAATTTAAAAATTCCCATAAATCAATTAATCCAAAAATACTGAAAATACTATACAATCAAAGAATTCAAATGCCAAAAAATGTTAACAAATGATTGGAGAGAAAAACAGATAAAAAAATTTACTTATTTCTGCTTTTAATACTAAAATCTGCCATTTTTATTGCTGCAATGGCCGATTCTGTACCCTTATTTCCATGTTTTCCACCAGATCTATCAATAGCTTGTTGCATCGTCTTGTCTGTGAGTACACAAAAAATAATTGGAATTTCGTTTTTAATATTCAGGTCCTTAATGCCTTGAGTGACTCCATCACACACAAAATCAAAATGTCTGGTTTCACCTTGAATAACACTTCCTATGGCTATTATGGCATTTACATTTTGTTCCTGCATTTTTTTACAGCCATAGATTAATTCAAAACTACCAGGGACGTTCCACCGAAGAATATTATCCTTATGTACACCGTTATCAATTAATGCTTTATGAGCACCATTGAATAAACCTTCTGTAATTGTGGGATTCCATTCTGAAACTACAATACCAAACCCAAAATCTTTCCCATTTGGAATTGTTGCTTTATCATAATACGATAAATTCTTGTTTTCAGTGGCCATTATTAACTACTTAAGTGCTTCAGCCTTTCCTATAAATACATCAACATTTGAAGCTTCTGTAGATTTTGGAAATTCCTCCTTAATCGTGTTAAAATGTTTCAGAGCTTTATCAGCTTTTCCTAACTCTAATGCTATTGTTCCTGCTTTGTAAAGATATAAAGGAGTCGTGAAATCATTACTTCTCATTTTTGCTGCTTCCTCGTAATATCCTAAAGCATCGTCTAATTGATTGAGTTGAACAAATGCGTCACCAATTCCACCTTTAGCAATGGGTGCGGTTGCCTCGTCATCAGAAGAATAATCACTTAAAAATGCAATAGCATTTTCGTAATCTTTCATTTGTAAGTAAGACATTCCAGCGTAATAATTAGACATATTCGCCGCTGGTGTTCCTTTGTACTCATTTATTATATCCAAAAGCCCATATTTTCCTCCGCTACCATTTAAAGCTAAAGTGAATAATGAATCTTTTTCTTTTTGAGATCCTAAAATAGCATCATTAAACATGGTTTGCGCGTGATACATATCATTGATTGCTGCTTCTTGCTTAGGCTCAGCGATATACTTATTGTATCCCAAGTAACCTAAAACAACTACAGCCACAATACCAATAACAATAAAGATATACTTCTGGTTAGCAGCAACCCATTCTTCAGTTTTAGAAGCACTTTCATCTAATGTTTTGAAAACCTCAGCCGTTGCTGATTGTTCCTCAATAGCTTCAGCTTTTTCCGCTTTGGTTTTAGGTTTATACCCTCTTTTCTTATAAGTTGCCATATATAGTTTATTAATGCGTCGCAAAAATAAAATATTTATTGGTATATTAAAGGTTATTTATTTGTTATTTTTCAATAATTTGCACATCCTATTTTTTATTAAATCAGCTTCCAATTTTCAACTTTTATGATTCTGAAATCGTTGTCACTTGTTAACTACAAAAATTTTGATTCTAGAAATTTTAGTTTTGACAGTAAAATAAATTGTTTTGTGGGGCCAAATGGTATTGGTAAAACAAATGTGTTAGATGCTATCTATCATCTTTCATTTGGAAAAAGCTATTTCAATCCAATAGCGACTCAAAACATTAAACACAATGAAGAATTTTTTGTTGTTGATGGTGAGTATAAAAAAGGTTCAAAAACCGAAAGTATTATTGTTAGTTTAAAAAGGGGGCAAAAGAAAATTATAAAGCGTAATTCTAAAGTCTATGAAAAATTTAGCGATCATATAGGTTTTTTACCTTTAGTTATTATTTCTCCAGCTGATAGAGACTTGATCATTGAAGGAAGCGATATACGAAGGAAATTCATTGATAGCGTTATTTCGCAAAGTGATAAGAACTATCTTAAATATCTAATTAAATATAATAAGGTTTTAGCTCAACGTAATTCACTTCTTAAATATTTTGCGGTCAACAATACTTTTAATGCTGATACTTTAGACATTTACAATAATCAGTTGACTGAATTTGGAATCCAAATATTTAAAAAGCGACAAGAGTTTTTAAATGAATTTATTCCAATATTTATTGAGCGATACAATAGTATCAGTAATAAGAATGAAGCAGTTAATTTAGAGTACAAAAGTGATTTATTCGACAATGAATTAACCACTTTATTGTCTCAAAACCTAAATAAGGATAAGGCTTTACAATACACGAGTGTTGGAATACATAAAGACGATTTAGTTTTTAAAATTGAGGATTACCCTATTAAAAAATTTGGTAGTCAAGGTCAGCAAAAATCATTTTTGGTTGCTTTAAAGTTGGCTCAATTTGACTTTATTAAAGCACATTCTGGAGTAAATCCTATTTTATTGCTAGATGATATTTTTGATAAATTGGATGAAAATCGTGTTGCACAATTAATAAAATTGGTAGATGATGAAAATTTTGGTCAGTTGTTTATAACTGATACTCATGCCGAAAGAACCGAAAATGTGGTTAAACAGATACATCAATCGTACAAAATATTTAAATTATGAAACGTCTGATAATTATTTTATTGATTACTATCAATGTCAGTTGTTCCAAAAACCCGGAAACATTTATTGAACATATAAATGGTTATTGGGAAATAGAAAGTGTGGTGTTAGCAGATGGAACTGAACGTAACTACTCATACAATGAAACTATTGATTTTTTTAGCATTAATGATAGCTTGAAAGGTTTCAGAAAAAAACTAAAACCAAATTTAGAAGGTAAATTCATAACTTCTAAAGATTCAGAAATACTAGAGTTGGTTGTTGAAAATGATAGTTTAAATACTTATTACTCTACACCATTTGCCACTTGGAAAGAAACAATTTTATTTGCCGATAGTATGAATTTAAAAATTATCAATGAGAATAAAAATGTATATTTATATAAGCGTTATATTCCTTTAAATTTAGAATAAATGTCCAAACGTCATAAGGAAAATTTAAAAATTTCAGAAGCTCTTCAAGAATTTATTAAAACCAATCGGTTACAATCTGGTCTAGACAAAATAAATGTAGCTGATGCTTGGGCTAGCGTAATGGGAAATGGAGTTAATAACTATACGACTGCTATTAAGCTAGAAAGAAATACACTATATGTTCAATTAAGTTCTTCTGTACTTCGCGAAGAATTAAGTTATGGAAGGGATAAGATAATTAACATGATAAATGAGGCTTTAGGAAAAGAGACCGTAAAGAAATTAGTACTTCGTTAATAAACTATTTACCATAATTTTAAAATAAAAAACAGAAATTCACTGATTTTTAAAAATATTGGCATTACTTTTGCAACTTATTAATAAATATTAAATTTTAAATTATGAGTAAAGGAACAGTAAAGTTCTTCAATGACGCCAAAGGATTTGGATTCATTACAGAAGAAGGTTCAAACAAAGAGCACTTTGTGCACTTTTCAGGTCTAATTGATGAAATTCGCGAAGGCGACGAAGTTGAATTCGATCTAACAGAAGGTAAAAAAGGATTAAACGCAGTAAACGTAAAAGTTGTCTAATATATACGCTTAAACTTTTTAGAAAAAAACGCAACCATTTGGTTGCGTTTTTTGTTTGTATTAATTATTAAAACATTTCTCTTCCAGAAAAATGAAAACTGCCTTCTATTTCTGCATTCTCATCGCTATCACTTCCATGAACAGCATTTTCACTAATAGATTCTGCAAATAATTTTCGAATTGTCCCATCTGCAGCTTCTGTAGGATTAGTGGCACCAATTAAAGTTCTAAAATCATCTACTGCATTTTCTTTTTCTAAAATAGCTGCAACTATTGGACCTCGTGTCATATAAGTGACCAAGTCTCTAAAAAAAGGTCTTTCTTCATGTATTGAATAAAATGATTCTGCATCAGATTTTGTCATTTGGGTTAACTTCATTGCCACAATTCTAAATCCTGAAGCAACAATTTTTTCAATAATTGCACCAATGTGCCCTTTTTCAACAGCATCAGGCTTAAGCATTGTAAATGTTCTGTTTGTTACCATTTGTTCTTTTTAATTTCGTTCAAAAGTAATATTTTTATATTGATTGACAAATCTTAACAGATTTACTCAATTCTATTTAGTTAGATAGTTTATAAAGATTCTTTTCTAGAATACTATTAAAAGAATAAAAAAAGCTAATCAAACCTGAAAAACTTGGCTCAAAAGTATCAGATGATTTTAAAAATTATTGTATTAAATTGTATATTCGTTGTCTATGAATAAAAAGGATATAACTAGGTTAAAACTGCTGCTTTCTCAACCAAAAAAAATTGTAATTGTTTCTCATAAAAATCCTGATGGAGATGCTATTGGCTCTAGTCTGGGACTGTATCATTTTTTAATCAAATTAGATCATGAAGTAAGTGTTATCATGCCAAATGATTATCCAGAGTTTTTAAAATGGATGCCCAATCAAGATATAATTAAGGATTATGAAACCAATAAAAAAATCGCGAACGAACTCATTGAAGAGGCCGATATAATTTTCACTCTAGATTTTAATTCACTTGAACGAGCTGGAGATATGGAATACAGTTTAAATAATTCAGAGGCAATTAAAATTATGATCGACCATCATCAACAGCCTTCAGATTATGCGACCTTTATGTATTCTGATGTATCTATTTGCTCAACCAGCCAAATGGTTTATCATTTTATAAATATGCTTGGTGAAGACCATCTGATTGATAGCAATATTGGAACCTGTTTATATACTGGAATAATGACAGATACAGGTTCTTTTAGGTTTTCCTCAACAACGAGTACGACCCATAGAGCTGTAGCAGATTTAATTGAAAAGGGTGTGGACAATTCAGCAATACACAGCCATGTCTATGACACTAATAGTTATAATAGATTGCAACTGTTGGGTTGTGCGTTAAATAATTTAAAGGTAATTCCAGAATTAAAAACCGCTTACATTACGTTATCTCAAAAAGAATTAAATAAGTATAATTTTAGAAAAGGAGATACAGAGGGAGTTGTTAACTATGGGCTATCCTTACAAGATATTGTTTTCGCAGTGATTTTTATTGAACATAAACAAGAAGGAATTGTTAAGATTTCTTTTCGATCTAACGGGGATTTTTCAGTAAATGATTTTGCTAGAAATCATTTTAATGGAGGAGGACATACCAATGCAGCAGGAGGAAGAAGTAATTTACCCTTGCAGAAAACAGTTGAAAAATTTATTAGTATCTTGCCTGATTATAAAAAAGACCTCAATAAATGAACAAATTAATAACTATAAGTGTGTTACTTCTGGCATTTATCTCATGTAAATCTCCAGAGGCTCGTAAACCTGTTTCAGTGAAAACAGGGACCTTCATGGATGCTTCGGTTGTAAGAAATAAAGCATTACATGAACAACAGAAACAGTTATTTGAAAACTATATGACGGAACGTCCTGAAAAGGAATTTATCGCATCGTCTAACGGTTTTTGGTATGCCTATAATTCTGAAAAAAGTATTGATACAACAACTGTCCAATTTGGTGATGTAATTAATTTTGATTTTGATATTAAGCGAATTAATGGTGAAGTAGTTTATTCAAAAGAAGAATTAAAGACCAGAAATTATTCCATGGATCAAGAAAAATTATTTTCAGGTTTACGTGAAGGACTGAAACTTATGAAAAAAGGTGAAACCATGACTTTTTTATTCCCTTCTCAAAAAGCCTTTGGTTATTATGGCGACAATAATAAAATAGGAACGAATGTTCCAATAATATGTAAAGTTACAGTTAATTCAATAACAAAAAACGAATCTAATTAATATGAAATTTTTAAAAGTTCCAATGACAGTTTTCCTACTCGCTCTACTGTTGAGTGCTACTTCTTGTAATTCTAAATATCAAGATCTTGAAGATGGTTTATATGCCGAATTCGTAACCAATAAAGGCGTAATGGTTGCAAAATTAACTCATGAAAAAACTCCAGTGACAGTGGCTAATTTTGTAGCCCTTGCAGAAGGTAATCATCCTTTGATTGCAGACTCCCTAAAAGGAAAAAAATACTACAATGGTATTATATTTCATCGTGTAATAGATAAATTTATGATTCAAGGTGGCGATCCAACTGGAACGGGTTCAGGTGGGCCTGGTTATAAATTTGAAGATGAATTTCACCCAGAACTAAAGCATAATAAACCTGGAATACTATCTATGGCCAATTCTGGTCCAGCGACAAATGG
>RCNC010002154.1_pt1 | contig 13167 bp, 15 predicted proteins | sample 2041301 | NCBI WGS metagenome assembly RCNC01 (sample SAMN09708231, study PRJNA481090) | Marine sediment metagenome, whole genome shotgun sequencing project. | biome: marine sediment; feature: ocean; material: sediment; isolation source: Sewage treatment plant 13A marine sediment (STP13A) ... | reverse complement strand
CGAGGCCTTGGCGTGCTGGCCCTGCTGCTTCTGGCTGCCTGCAGCTCACCGCCAGTCCTTATATCCAAGAGTGCTGCGGTCCCGGTCGGCGTGGATCTCAGCGGTTTTTGGCGTCTGGTTGACGGCGGGCCGAGTCGCCGGATGGAAAATACAGACGGTATTCGTGAAGAGCCGATCGATTTAAAGAGTACGCAACGTGCTCGACGCAAGCGATCCAGCGGAGGAGCCTCTGCGCATGTATTCCTGCAATACGGATTGAACCTGAAGCTTACCCAGACCGCGTTCGGTGTTTTCATTAGTTACGACCGATCCGTTGTTGAGGAATTTACGTTCGGCGAGAACCGGATGGTTGAGATAGGCCCTATCGAGGCGCGTCGCGTGTCGGGATGGGAGGGCGATTCGTTCGTGGTCGAAACCCTGGATGATTCCGGAACGACCTTATCGGAGGCATGGTCTTTGGAGCAGGAAGGAATTGAATTGGTGCGCGACATCCGAATCAGCAAAGGCGAGCGGGAAAATTTTGTCGAGCAACAACGATTCGAGCGACAAGATATTCGATAAAGTGGGCGGCGACTTTTCGGTCAGCCTGGCGGGAAGGAAAGGCGTTCTTCGGAGCCGCCGCCCGGGGTTCTATGGCTTATCGAGCTCAAATCTGAACAGGTTTTGAATTCCTAAGGTTTCGAGTGGAGTGCCGTTGACTATTCGCGGCTTGAATCTAAATTTTCGCGCCGCTTTGACGGCGGCACCATCAAACACCTTGTGACTGGAGTCAACGACGGTGACATTGATGACGTGGCCGTCCGTTGACACGTCAAACTGAACCACAACATAGCCCTCAAGCCCTTGGGAGAGCGCGCGGGCTGGATAGGTCGGTTGGACCCTTACCAATGCGACCAAGGGACCGTCCGTAAAAACACCGATAGTTGTCCGAGATTCCCCAGTCGGCGGAAGGGGTGCGGTTCTAGGCAGATTGATGGTTTCTTGCTCTGTAGATGACCGTGCTCTTGGTGGCGTAATAATCGGTTCTACAAGATCCTTCTTTCGAATGGTGTCTTCCCGCCTTTGAACGGGCGAGTCCGGCGTTGCCAGTTTGATAAACGCGAGGCTCATTCTGTCTCTGGGGTCGCTCTCAGCACCGGGCTGAAGGGAGATCAAAGCCTCCATACTCAAAAAGAGGCTAAAAGTGATTATGGCACCGCTGGTTGCAGCAGAGACGTATCTGGCGATCATGATGGTTCTCCTTCCTAACTCCCGCTCGGTTAGATACCTTGAACTTATAGGTATGATACATACCTAGAACTGCAAAGTAAGCTTGTAATACCTTTTAGTTCGAGGTATGTTTTCCTGATGGCACAGAGCAACCCTCCATTCATGAGTGGCGTCCCGGAATTGCTGCTATTGAGACTGCTCAACGAGCAGGACATGTACGGCTACGAGCTCGTACGCGCCGTCAAACAAGTCACCGACGAGGCGATCTCGCTCGGAGAGGGCGTCATATACCCGGTATTGCATGGCCTGGAACGTAACGGCTCCCTGAAATCGAAACGCAAGGCCGTTGGCGGTAGAACACGCGTCTACTATTCCGTGACCAAGAAAGGCCGGGATCGTCTGGATAAGCTTCACAGCGACTGGCGTCGAATTCAGGGTGGGGTCGCGACAGCGCTGATCGGGGGCTCAAATGCGTGAGCCCGATTTCAATGATCTGGCAACGAAACTACTGAAGCGCGGTATTGCGCCCCGTCATGCCCATCGCACGGTTAACGAATTACGTGACCATTACGACGATCTGGTCGACGCGGCGGTGGATGAGGGCGCTACCAGCAAGAAAGCGAGGCGTCACGCTGCCATCCGACTTGGCCCAATGGACGATCTTGTCTGCGAGATGGCATCGCACCGCGAACTCAAGACCTGGGCGTATCGCTATCCAAGATTAGCTATCGTTGTCTATCCGGTCGCCTGCATGGCCGTTTTACCTGCGGCGCCGGTGGTCGCTGGAATAGCGCATCGCACGGCGTTGATGCGCTGGGGCGCGAGTCTGCTCGGGGCTGGCCTGGTGACGGCCGTCATGCTGTTGGCGCTTCAGCTGTCCATTATTCTGGGCTAGTTTCAACTTTGGGCGTGTACTGCACGAGCGACGCACGAAAATTCAGTTTGCCTTTTCGATGCTGCTCGATAATCACCGGCAGATAGCCGAGTTCCTCAACACACCATAGCGTCGTGATTCGGGAAGAGCCTTCTTTCTGATGTTGGATTCCGGTCGCCGTGAACTTTCCCGCCTTTGTCGATACCTGTTTCGTGCCAATGTTTGTCGCATTGACGAGCCCGGTCTTATCAAAATCAAACAAACTGTATTGATCAGCAACGCCACCGTTGAGCAAATCCTGCATAAGCGCGTATTGGATAGAGACACTGTCGTAGGTAATGCCGTCCAGCGGCAGAGTGACCGCATCACCATCGACCGTGCCTGTCGCTTCGTTCTTGTCCCAGTCAAACGCCAGGTCGATCTTCGGGTCATCTCGAATGGTATCGACCGATTTATACTCGATCGGCAGCACACCGTCAGCGGTGTTGATGAATTCGGACGTTACATCCATCGTTCCACGGGTGATCCATCGTGCTATGCCAGTGGGTTTGATGACGTGATTCGCGACATACCCGTCATTCGTGCTGCGTAATTCTGTGTTGAGTTGCCCCGATACGATCTTGATTTTGACTCGGTATACGGCCGTATGCGGCGTCAGCGACGTCGCGGCCATCGCCGGCAAAGCCAACAGCAGTGTGCTAACAAGCAAAAAAGATCGAACCAAGCTCATGCTCAGGCCTCCTGAGAGCCGTCTAAGACGGCTTCACAGTCTCGCATAAGGGACATGACTGCTTCCTGAACGTGCCGTCGATGGGGCTCCAGACCGTCCAGTGGGGCGTCGGAGGGTATAGGGTAGGGTTCGCCAATGGCCAGGGCGATTCGCGCAAAAGGCTTTGGAATCATAAAGTTATCCCAGCGATTGAGATACCAGGCTCGATCGGCAGCGCAGGCGATCGGAATGACCGGCACACCGGCTATTCTGGCCATGAGGATGGCGCCCATTTTGAATTCGTATTTGGGGCCTCGTGGTCCGTCGGCGGTCGTAACGATTGAATACCCGATCTTGATCATGCCCTGCATGTCGCGCAGGGCCAGCGCGCCGCTTTGGTTGGCCGACCCGCGTATAACCTCAGCCCCCCAGGCGCGAGCGATACGCGCGGGAACGTCGCCATCGACGGACCCTGAAACAAGAAAGCAGGTCTTGAATCCGCGTCGAACCCAGGATCGAATGAGTGTCCAACCCAGCACCTGATGCTGGTGCCAGTAGCAGGGCGCGCATTTCTGCTCGCCGTCGATAAACGGTTCGATGTATTTCGCGCCGGCTGCGCCCTCCATCCTGTAGGTCGATGCCAATAAGCGAAAAAGGCCACGCAATACCGGCAAGCCAATGAAATAGTAGAGCCGTCGGGCCGCGCTCATTTTCCGCTGTGATGAACTGCTGCGACGCGATTCGATCGAATTGAAGTCTTTGCCGGGAGGATTGCTCAAAATCTGGCCTGTCGTAAAAGGGGAGATATTACTCTTGCGGGCGAGCCAGGGGCGCGACCGCACCTGAGTTTGCAGTATCGAATCTTGGCCGGTCAATGTAATATTGCGCCTGCTTTTTCAATACGATACCGCCGATTCCACTTCCTCATGACGTCCGTCGAGCGAAACTTCAGAAAACCACCCGGCCCAAGTGACGCCGTTGCCCTCGGTATTGATCCCGAGACCCTGGCAATGCTGCAGCAAATACAGGGTGAATACGGCGATATGGTGAGTATGACCAAGCCCAACGGTCGGCTCGCGTATTTTGTGAATGACGCAAGTGAAGTGCGCCGTATCCTGACGAGGCGTCACAGTAAGTACCACAAAGGGCCTGGCTTCGAACGCGTAAAGATGTTGCTCGGTAACGGTCTTATTGTGAGTGACGGAGACGTTTGGCGCCGGTCACGCCGTATGATTCAGCCGGCCTTTAGCCGCCAGAACGTCCACCGCCTGATGAAAGTCATGGTGGAATGCAGTGATCGGCGCGCGGTCCATTGGGCGGACCTTGCGGTGAAGGGCGAGCTCTGCAATATCACATCCGAGACATCCGACTTCGCGCTTGAACTGATTTTGATCAGTATCTTCAGCAGCGACTACGAAACGCGAATCATGACTGGAGGGGATAACCCCTTCGCCTTTCTGAGTCGCGACTCTACCCGCGATCTCAGCGTTGTAATGAAAGTGCGCCACTTGCGGAGTTTGTTGTTGAGCATCATCGAAGATCGGCGAGCGGGAAAGGGCTCGGACGAATTCGATTTTCTGTCGATGTATCTGGAGGCCACAGACAAGGACGGGAATGCATTTTCGGATGCAGAACTCCTGGACGAGTTAATGACTCTGATCGTGGCGGGATTTGAGACGTCCGCAAATACCTTGAACTGGGTCTGGTACCTGCTCGCCAAAGATGAAGACGTTCAGACCAAGGTGATTGCGGAAGCGGCCGAGCACCTCCCCAACGTCTCTGCGTTGAATGCCGATGCTTTGGCAAATATGCAATACACGCAGCAAGTCCTTGAAGAGGCGCTGAGATTGTATCCACCCGTCTGGCTGTTCACTCGCCGTTCGCACGAACTGGATGAGCTTGATGATTTCGACGTTCCGCCCGACACCGATATTTACCTGTCACCGTTTGTACTGCATCGGACGGAGCGCTATTGGCCTGATCCGGAGCGTTTTGATCCGGACCGCTTTGCCCCAACGGACAAGCCGAAGAAAGACCGGCCGTTTTTCCCATTCTCGCTGGGACCGCGCCGCTGTCTGGGCGAGTACTTTTCATTTCTGGAAATGAAAGTGCATATTGGACTGCTGTTGCCACGTTTTCGAATGGAACGCGTTGACAGCAAAGAACCCGAACTTGAGCTCGGCATTAATTTGCGGTCGAGCGAAGATATATTCATGAAACCGACGGAACGCTAGAAGACTGATGGAGCTATACAACACGTTAACGGACTTGCTCGCGGACGTTCGCAGCAAGGACCGCGAGATTCGATTTATCGATGGCGAAAAAGACGAATCAGTCGTCCCATTCCCGGTTTTGTGGGAGCGTGCCATTGAGCTGCTCGGTTCGCTGCAGGCGAAAGGTATACGTCCCGGCGATGAACTGATTATCTTCAGCAAGTCCAATGAGAGTTTTGTTATCGCTTTCTGGGCCGCCGTTCTGGGCGGCATAGTACCGGTTCCCGTCGCCGTCGGAATCAGTGACGAACATCGGCTGAAACTCTTTCGAATCCTGTCTCAACTGAATCACGCGACTCTGTTCACCGAGCAGGATTTACTGGAACGACTGCTGGAGTTCGCATCTCAGCGTGAGCTCGGCGATATACGCGACATCCTCGAGAATAAGACCGTGTTGATGAGCGATGTTGTCGCCGGTGAAGCGGGGGTTGTCCATCCAACAACACCGGACGACACGGCTTTCATTCAATATTCCTCAGGCTCGACAAGCGACCCAAAAGGCGTGGTGCTCACGCACCGAAACGTTTGCGTAAACATACGTGCAATCGTCGAAGGTGCCGGCTGGAACGCGGACGACCAATCGCTGAGTTGGATGCCCTTGACCCATGACATGGGTCTTATCGGGTATCACCTGAGCGTGCTGGCGGCCGGCATGAATCACGCCGTGATGGACACCAACGTTTTTGTGCGTCGGCCATTGTTGTGGATGAGCAAGGCGAGTGAACTACGGGCGACTCAACTGTGCTCCCCGAATTTCGGCTACAAGCACTTTCTTAAATTGTTTGCACGAAAGGGTATGGATGGCATCGACCTCAGCTCCGTCAAACTTATCCTGAACGGGGCCGAACCCATCTCCTGGGATCTGTGCGAGGAGTTCCTGGCCGCTTTGGCGCCGCACGGTCTGGCGCGAAGCTCAATGTTTCCGGTGTACGGCCTCGCTGAGGCAACAGTGGGCGTCTCCTTTCCGGCAATCGGGTCCGAGATGGACCGGATTACCGTTGATCGACACAGTCTGCGCGTGGGTGATCACTACCGCACGGTTGCCGCTGACGACGACGATGCAGTCAGCTTCCTGAAGGTGGGTGCCGCGATTCGTGACGTGAGTATTCGAATCACAGACGATGACGATCTGGTAATGGATAACGGAATCGTGGGCAACATTCAGCTGCACGGCGATAGTGTCACTGAACGCATCTATGATGATGAGTCAGCGACGGCCGAGTTGTTTACGGCGGACGGCTGGCTGCGGACCGGTGACTGCGGTGTTTTCGCGGACGATGAACTCGTCATCACCGGACGTCTGAAAGACATCATCATTGTGAACGGCCAGAATTATTATCCGCACGACATTGAAGAAATCGTCGCTGATCTGGATGGGCTTGATCTCAATAAGGTCGTCGTCGCCGGCGCAACGCCGAAAGGTGGCCAGACCGAAGAACTCCTGGTGTTCATACTGCATCGCCAGTCAGTGGATAATTTCAGGCCATTGGTTGACCCGGTTCGTGATTTGATCGGAGAGCAAACAGGCCTTGAGGTCGATCGAGTAATACCGGTTTCCCGCATACCCAAAACCACCAGCGGCAAAGTGCAGCGTGCGAAGCTCTTGCAGGCCTATTCCGACGGTGAGTTTGACGATGCTCTTGGCGAACTACAGCCCGCCGAACCTTGCGAAGAGCAAGCCGATGAAGACCCGCTCATTGCGGAGCTCGAGAAGATCTGCCGAGAGTTTTCGAAGGACCGAAAAATCGGACCAGACGACAACTTGTTTGAGGTTGGGGTCAGTTCATTGACGTTGACCGAGATTGTCCTGGCGATCGACGAGGTTCATCCGGGCAAGCTGGATATCAGCGACCTTTTTGACTACCCAACGCTGAGAGAGATTGCAGCCTTTATGAAGGAAAAATCATGACCTATGCCCGAATTGCCGGAATCGGGAGCTGTTTGCCCGAAAAAGTCGTGTCGAACAAAGATCTCGAAAAGTCCATGGATACATCGGATGAGTGGATTCGGGAACGCACCGGCATTAAGCGACGTCATATTGCTGCGGACAACGAGACAACGTCATCAATCGGCCTTGAAGCGGCGCGACGTGCGATGGCGGACGCGGGCGTTGGTCCCGAAGACATCGATCTCATCGTCGTAGGGACTTGCACCCCTGACAAGGTATTTCCGTCGACGGCCTGCATCATTCAACGGCAGCTTGGCGTGAAGGGATCAGCAGCGCTGGACGTCAATGCGGCCTGCAGTGGCTTTATTTACGGTCTGGACCTGGCGAATCGATACATTAAGACGGGTGGGGCAAAGACAGCGCTCGTTATTGGCGCCGAGACACTGTCGCGGATCACAAACTGGGAAGACCGGGGTACCGCAATACTGTTTGGTGACGGTGCAGGTTGCGTCGTGCTTCAGGCGAGTGACGAGCCAGGCATTCTCTCAACCCACATCCACGCTGACGGTGAGTATGAGGACCTATTACAAGTCCCGTGCGGCGTTTCGGTCGGGTACGACAAGCTGCAAGCCGGTAAGGCATTCATCGAAATGAACGGCAATGCTGTATTCAAGCGGGCCGTTGCGACCTTCGACAATATAGCCAGAGAGACCGTCGCCGATCTTGATGGCGATCTGGGCGATATCGACTGGTTCGTTCCGCATCAGGCCAACATGCGGATTATCAAAGCGGCTGCCAGGAAACTGGGCATGCCGATGGAGCGGGTTATCGCTACTGTTGATGAGCATGCCAACACGTCAGGGGCCTCGATACCGCTCGCGTTTGATCAAGCGGTAAAGGATGGAAGGATCAAACGCGGGGACACCGTGATGTTTGCGGCCTTCGGGGCTGGCTTCACCTGGGGCTCGGCGATGTTGAAATATTAACAACAATGGTCAATTTATACATCGAATAGACATTAACTCTCAGTTGTATCGAATTAATTATTAACGGAAAAATGCATGTCCCCAAATGCTGCTAGACTGTCTCCGACCGCGAAATAACGCGGCAGACAATAATAAAAACCTTATAACTATAAAAACGTAAAGGGGAATCTCATGGGTGTAGGAAAAATCATTCAGCTAGTTGCTGTGCTGGTCGCGGTTGTCGCGGGACTTTGGAGTGGCCTTCCTGAGGCTGGTTTGATTATCGCGGTACTGGGTGCGGTAGCCGGTTGGTTTGTTGCTGCAGAGGATCGTCAACGTGTTCTGATTGCTGCGATTGCACTATCGGCTGCCGTGGGAATTGGTGGCGGTCTGGGTGCTATTCCAGCGGTTGGTGAGCACATCTCCAACGTCATGGGCAGCCTGGGTAGCCTCTACGCTGCTGGTTCTGTAACAATAATCTTGGTCGCGATATACGAAAAACTAAAACCTTGAGTTTTAGTAAGACGGTCTGAAGAGACCGAAAAGCGGGCCGTTTCTTTGGGAGCGGTCTTTTTTTGTGGGTTTAGAATGAGCGATCTTACATAAGCTTCCAAAAACCGGTTTTGGCGAAAAAATTATGTGATCCAGTTCACACTTTGGCCGCCGTGCTGTCTCTATACTGCGACATATAAGCTGTCTCCAAATAGAGACAGGCAACCAGCGGACCGATAAATGAACCAGGATTACGACGACACGCCACTCTCCCAATCGAATGTTTCCCTGAAACTTGCGGACATTCAGAAGCGATGCTCGCAACTCATTAAGGACTCGGATGATTTAGGAGGTCTGTCGCTTGAAGATCCAGCAATCGAGGCCGACAACAATAATCCCTATAACCGAGGCTAAGAACGAGCCGATTTATTAACGGCATCGTGGTGCAAGCGGCGTAGCAGGATCAATCGCCAAATCCAGATCGCAGTGATCAGGGTTGCTGCTATGGGCAGCGCGAAAATCGGTTTAAGCAACTCCAGAGAATCATAGAGCCCGTGCAGAAGCGCGGCGACCAGGAATCCCGACGTTAACGCCAGCCCGATCGGTTTATGACTGAGCTTGGCTTGCGTAATCCTGTGCGCCCAAATCGACGCGAACAGAATATGGACCACCGGGCCTGCGAAACCGCGTGCCGCTGATTCGAGCGCGGTCAGGTATTCCAGATAGAGAAAGTTCTCCGCGACGGCGTAGCCAAGAGCAATGAACGACGCGTAGATGATGCCATCCAGAGGCTCATCAAAAGCCTTGAATCGCAATACAACGATGACAAACGGCAGCAGCTTGGCCAGTTCCTCGATTGGACCTATTGCCAGCAAGGCATAGGCGAGCAGGCCAAGAGGGGTCTCTGCCGCGAGGGCGACAGCATCGAAACGAAGGCCCAGCGGTTCGAGTCCCATGTACATGACTTTGGCTATCGCAACGGCCGCCAGACCGAGCCCGAAACAGATCAACAGGTTTATCGTCGGCTCTGGCAAGTGCCGGTCTTTATGATAGTGGTAGGCGGCCCAAAAAAGGACCGATACTACCGCTGGGAGGACGAGCAGGATCTGTTGCATCAGGACATTATCCAGTTATGCTGCGGACTCTTCGCGCGGATCGGTCACATAAGCCCCGAATATTGAACAACACGCTCCTTTACCTTATCGCCGTTCTGATCTGGGGCTCGACCTGGTTTGCGATCGAGTTCCAACTCGGCGTCGTCGAACCCGAGGTCTCCGTCGCCTATCGCTTTTTTCTGTCCGCGGGCATTCTATTTTTATGGTGTAAGATCAAAGGCTTATCGTTAGTATTTAATCGAAAGTCTCACTACTGGTTCGCCCTGATGGGCTTGCTGATGTTCTGCCTGAATTACATTCTGGCGTACCGGGCCCAGATCCATATTACGTCGGCATTAGCCGCGATCGCGTTCTCATCGATGCTGTGGATGAATATTCTCAACGCGCGTCTCTTGTTCGGTACGAAGGTGGCCGGGCGCATTTATCTCGGTGCTGCACTGGGGATCGCCGGGATCATCGTCTTGTTTGGACCGCAGGTCACTGAGGTTTCAATGTCGGATGGCGTGCTGTTCGGTTCGCTTCTCGCGTTGCTGGGTGCGCTCATGGCGTCATTCGGCAATATGGCGTCTCAGGCCGCACAAAAGGACAAGCTCCCTGTCATGCAATCCAACGCGTGGAGCATGCTTTACGGGGCACTTCTGACGGGTTTGTTCGCAATACTTCTAGGGCACGATTTCACCTTTGATACGTCGGTCGGCTATGTCGTTTCGTTGATGTACTTAACTGTTTTTGGGTCGGTCATCGCTTTTTGGGCGTATTTGACCCTGCTGGGGCGTATCGGAGCGCATCGGGCGGGTTACACGTCGGTCATGTTTCCCGTTGTTGCCCTGGTTTTATCCATGATTTTCGAAGGTTTGGTTCTGGACGCCACCTTCATGGCAGGCTTCAGTCTCGTACTTGGCGGCAATCTGTTGGTGCTCTCAAAATAGCCGATTGCCAATCATCGAGTTACGGGGTTCTGCGTTCCATTTTCTGCGTTTCGGTCAGCACGACGACTTCACTGTGTTTGGTGATGCTGTTGCGCGCAGAGAAAAGCCATAAAGAGCGGCCAATACTGACAAAGCTAACTAGCAGGTAAACCCCAACCAGTCGCAGATCCGATCCTGCCGTAAAGGCGAGGACAAAAAACAGTACGCCCATGATCATCCAGATGAGCGGAATACGGCGATAAACGGAATCGGGTAACAACATGATTTTGTGGCTCTTTCGATGCTTGATTGCAAATCATGGGGGCAAAAACCGGGTATTCCCCGTAATTGGCGCACAAAATCGAAAAAAAGACGTATCGTCGAGTATTGAGCGATTCAGGAGGAAAACCGCAGTGACTGAGCTTACGTTCCGGCCAGCGGAAGCCGCAGACCTGGCGACATTACTGGCCTTCGAGCAAGGTATCATCACGGCGGAGCGGCCGTTTAATGACACCCTGAAATCGGGGACAGTTCACTACTACGATATTGCAGCGCTGCTCGCCAGCGATGAGTCACTGGTGTTGGTGGCCGAGCACAATGGACGAGCGGTTGGGATGGGCCACGCGACGATCAAACGCTCTCTCGATTACGTGGATCACGAACGTCACGCCTATCTGGGGCTCATGTATGTGGAACCGGAGTACCGCGGTCAGGGCATCATCCAGACCATCATGACAACGCTTATCGAGTGGGCACGAAGCCGGGGTCTCGCTGACTATTATCTCGATGTTTACACCGACAACGAACCGGCTATCCGGGCGTATGAGAAATACGGTTTCCGGAAAAGCCTGATCGAAATGAAGCTACACGACTCTTAAAGAGCGTCTTAGTCAGCGGTTGGCCCATTCATTAACGCGTCTTTTGTCAATGAAATGATCAAGTCGATTTCCTTCGCGGTGACATCAAAAACGGGCGTATATCGCAGCGACCGCTCGCCGCCGTGAATGACGCCGAGTCCATGCCGCCTCAAGTAATCCTCGGTGCTGTTAGCACCGTAGGTTTTGTAGCGACGTGCGAGGGCGCAGCTTGCCAACAAGCCTGTGCCCTGTGCGCTGGTTACGCCGCCGTCCGTTTCGCTTGTTAGTCCGGCGAGCCCTTCGACCAGCTGCTTGCCACGTACACGGATATTTTCACGGCGTTCTTCAGTGAACGAATCAAGCACGGCAACTGCAACGTCCAGCGCACGTGGATTTGATGTCATCGTGTTGCCGTAGAGTCCGCTGCTGTACATTGCCGCGGTCGATTCGGATATCGCAAGGACAGAGAGCGGATACTGTCCGGCATTCAATGCCTTGGAGTAGGACTCCATGTCCGGCGCATCGAGCTCCCGGAAGCCGGGATAATCGACGATGGATAGCACGCCTTGGACGCGCAGTCCGGCCTGAATCGAATCGACGATGAACACGGTGCCGTATTCTTTGGTGAGTTCGCGTGCTCTGGCGTAGAAGGCCGGCTCAATCGGCATTCCAGGATTGCCTTCGCCCATCACGGGCTCCATGAAGAACGCCTCGATGAATTCACCGTTCTTTTTGGCATCGGCAAAAACACTTTCCAATTCATCGACGTTGTTGGGCTCGACCGTGATCAGGTAGTCATCGTCACGGTAAGACGCGAGCAGTTTTCGATAGGTTTTCGCGCAGGAATCGGAGAATCGGGCGGGGCGGTCGGTGCGACCGTGAAAACTCCCGGCCAACGTCAAACCGCGAATCTTATTGCCAGCGAATCGGGCACCGGGATCGGTCAGGTTGCGTGTATTGACATCGACGAGGCGAGACGCCAAAGAATTCGCTTCTGAGCCGCTGTTGAGGCAAAGAAAGCTCGCGTAGGGCATTCCACCTTTTCTTGTATGGCCAATCTCACGTTTCAGTCGGTCAATGAATTCAACCTGGCTAATGTTTGCGGTCATGATATTGGCCATGACGTGCGGTTGGTTCATTGCATCGAGAATTTCCTGCGGTGCATGGCCGAGGCCGAGCATACCGTAGCCACCACAGTCGTAAATAACCGCACCCTTAAGGCTCACAATCCACGGCCCGGACGCGCCAGCTGCAACGTAGGGATTAACGGCATCCTCTGCGTAGAAGTTCGTCAAACCACCGTGAGCCTGATCGATCTGCTCGGCTTCACTCAGGGCAAGAAAATCGGCGTGAGTCTTCTGGTAGTCCAGAAAGCTCGCATAGGCCTTCTCGATGGCAGCTGACAGTTCGCTATAGCCATTTTCGAGGAAATCCTGGATCGTGTCGTCGGACAGGCCGCTCGTGAGCGCCGCGCCGCCGAAACCCTTCATTTCGTTGAGGTTAGCGAGGTGTGAATCGATAACGCTGGTGTCGACTACGTGGGCCACTTTAGACCTCCGCAATAGTTAATTGCGAATGATACCAAATCGGCAAATGGCGCGATATCACTGTGTCACAGCGTGAAATACCTATTTACTGACAGCCGGCTGCAATTGTTCCACCAACGCCTGCACGCCCGAGTCGCCCGGTCGCAATTGAAGTAGCGTTCTTGCCTGCTTCAGGGCCTGGTCCATATTGCCCCGATCGCGTTCGATCGTTGCCAGCGCAAACAGTATGTCGGCGTTGTCCGGAAATCGCTCATGGCCTGCTTCAAGCGCGGTGATGGCTTCATCAGACCGTCCTGTTGAATTTAACGCGATACCGTGAACATACGCGTA
>RCNC010002153.1_pt1 | contig 13167 bp, 7 predicted proteins | sample 2041301 | NCBI WGS metagenome assembly RCNC01 (sample SAMN09708231, study PRJNA481090) | Marine sediment metagenome, whole genome shotgun sequencing project. | biome: marine sediment; feature: ocean; material: sediment; isolation source: Sewage treatment plant 13A marine sediment (STP13A) ... | reverse complement strand
CGGGTGATGTCACTGATCAGTGTTGGCGGCACCACGGTTTTCGGGCCGGCCGGGGCCTCGCTGACCAAGCTCCTGGGCAGCAGTGCCTCAATCGGCCTGCTCTTCAGTGGAATGCTCCTCCTCTGGATCGTTCTCCCGCTGGGGGCGGCGATTCTTCTCTTCCGGAGGCAGAGCCTGGTCTAGGTCAATTTGTGAAATGTGGTCCAATCCAGATTCCGAGCGAATTGGACCGGGCTGCGCAATTCAAAGCTATGGAGGTGAATCCAATGGATCCGATAAATGTCCTCGTTGCCGAACACACTCTGATTCGTCGATTTTTATACAGCCTCTCTTTCGCGCTGGCAAAGCTGGAGCGAGGCGAATCTTTGACCAGGGAGTATGTGGAACAGGTGGTGGTGTTTGCACGCAATTTTGTCGACAAGCATCATCACTTCAAGGAAGAGTACCAGATGTTCAGGATGGTCGCCCAGAAGCACGAAGGGGAGCTGGATGCACAACTGGAGGCTTTGAGAAACCAGCACGAACATGGACGAAAGTACATCACCGATATCTCCACGGCCCTGGAAGGACACCTGGCCGGTGAAGACGATAAAACAACGATCATCGTGGAGAGCCTGGCCGCCTATCTCTCCATGCTGCGTCAGCACATCAACCGTGAAGACCATATCTTCTATCCGATGGCCCGTAAAGTCCTGACGGAAGAAGAGATGGGGACTTTGTGGAAATCCTTTGAGGATGCCGATGCAAAGGCCGGTGAAGGGTTCATGGAGGATTACCAGGATCGCATCCTGAAAATGGAGGCACTCCTGACCACGTAATGGTCCGGATAAACTGAACAAACGCAAAAGAATGGGGCCAGGCACTTTTCATTTTCATTGCCACACAATTTCACTGAGATGAAAATGAAAAGTGCCTGGCCCCATTCTTTTGCATCGTGCCTCCAACTCCCACGCAAAATCAAAATCGATTAGAATAGAAGGGATATCGTGAAAATCGGCCCGGAGGCCCGGGGGAGCGCGCCCTCCCCGGGATCAGCCGCATAAGGCGCAAGGGAGCTGCACTACCACCATGAAACGAGCGACCATCATCCTCACCATCGCCCTGATGCTGGCGGCCATCGTCCAGCCGCAGCCGGTGTCGGCCTGTACCAACTTTCTGATCACCCGGGGGGCCAGCGTCGACGGGTCCACCATGATCACCTACGCCGCCGACTCCCACGTGCTCTACGGCGAGCTGTATTTCACGCCGGCGGGCAGGTACGCTCCCGGCACCATGCTCGACGTCTACGAGTGGGACACCGGCACGTATCTGGGCCAGATCGCCCAGGCGCCGGTCACCTACACCGCGGTGGGCAACATCAACGAGCACCAGGTGGCCATCGGTGAAACCACCTGGGGCGGTCGCTCCGAGCTGCACGACCCCGAGGCAAAGGTGGATTACGGATCCCTGATGTATCTCGCCCTGCAGCGGGCGAAGACGGCCCGCGAGGCCATTGAAGTGATGACCACCCTGGTGGCCGAGTATGGCTACTACAGCTCGGGGGAGACCTTCTCCATCTCCGACCCCAATGAAGTCTGGATCATGGACATGATCGGCAAGGGCCCGGGCAACACCGGCGCGGTCTGGGTGGCCCGTCTGGTGCCCGACGGCTACATTTCGGCCCATGCCAATGCCGCGCGGATCCGCCAGTTTCCGCAGAACGATCCCGAAACCCTTTTCGCCCCGGACACCATCTCCTTTGCCCGGGACAAGGGCTGGTTCGACGGTGACGATGCCGACTTCAACTTCGCCGAAACATACTCGCCCCCGGACTACGGCGCCAACCGCTTCTGTGATGCCCGGGTCTGGTGCATGTTTAACCGCGCCCGCCCCTCCGAGATGCTGCCCACTGACTGGGTCACCGGACAGGACGGCGCCGAACCGCTGCCGCTCTGGATCAAGCCGGACGAGAAGCTCACCGTGGCCGACGTGCTGGGCTACATGCGGGACCACTTCGAGGGCACCGAGCTGGACATGACCACCGACATCGGCGCCGGGCCCTATGAACTGCCCTACCGCTGGCGGCCGCTGGTCTGGAAGGCCGATGACAAGATGTACTTCAACGAGCGGGCCACCTCCACCCAACAGACCGGCTTCTCCTTCCTGGCCCAGGGCCGCTCCTGGCTGCCCGACCCCATCGGCGGCATCCTCTGGTTCAGCGTTGACGACGCCTTCAGCACGGTCTACTTCCCGGTCTACTGCGGTATCACCGAGGTGCCCCACAACTTCGCCGTGGGTACCGGCTCCTGGACCGAGTTCAGCTGGGACTCGGCCTTCTGGGTCTTCAACTGGGTTTCCAACTACGCCTACCTGCGCTACAACGTGATGATCAAGGACATCCAGGTGGTACAGCAGCAACTGGAAGGGAAGTACATGGCCGAGGTCGCCGAGGTGGACCTCGCGGCGGCCGCCCTCTACCAGCAGGCACCGAAGCTGGCCCGGGACTACCTCACCCGCTACAGCGTCGACACCGGTGACGCACTGGTCAAACGCTGGAAACAGCTGGGCGAAGACCTGCTCTTCCGCTACCTCGACGGCAACACCAAGGATGAGCTGGGCAACGTGACCCACACCGGTTACCCCGAATCTTGGTATCAGAAGCTGGCCGAGGCCACCGGCAGCAAGCTGGAGATGATCCAGCTGGCCCCGGAGAAGGAAGCGGCGGAGAAGGCAGAAGCCGAGGCCCAGGCCCAGCGTGAAGGGATCCGCTCGGCGATCTACACTCTGCTGGAGTCGAGAGGGATCGCAGCCGACGACGCGGCAAAGGAGAAGATCGACACCACCGAGGACCTGGAGAAGCTGGGCATGGCGCTGGTCAACGCGGCCACCGCCGAAGATGCGGCCCACCTGGTGCCCGAAGGCCCGTCGGCACCGGCTGATACCCACTGACCTGGCATCATCAACTGAAGCTCAACCATCGGCCCCCTGATTCGGGGGCCGATTCATGTACATGACAGGATTGTCATCTCAGAAACCGTGTGCTGTTCAGAATAATCCTGTAATATTCCATCCATGAACGTATTGATCATCGAAGACGATCGCAAGATCGCCTCCTTCGCCAAGAAGGGCCTGGAGGAGCAGGGTTTCACCGTCTCGGTCTGCGGTGACGGTGACGAGGGGTGCGAGCTGGCCGCCGATCGCGCCTGGGATGCCATTGTCCTCGACATCATGCTTCCCGGTCGCGACGGCCTGAGTATCCTGCGCACCCTGCGCGAGGCGAGCAACACCGTGCCGGTCATCCTGGTCACCGCCCGTTCCGGGCTCAATGAGCGTATCGAGGGGCTCAACCTCGGTGCCGACGACTACCTCTCCAAGCCGTTCTACATCGAGGAACTGATCGCCAGGATCCACGCGGTGACCCGCCGCGCCTCGGGGGAGAAAATGAGCGTGCTGCAGTCGGGTGACCTGGTGGTCAACCTGATCACCCGGGAGGTGCGGCGAGGAGAAGATGAGGTGGAACTCACCGCCCGGGAGTTCAGCCTGCTGGAGTTGCTGCTCCGTTCTCCAGGCCGGGTCTTCACCCGCACCCGGATCCTGGAGCATGTCTGGGGCTATGACTTCGACCCGGAAACCAACCTGGTGGATGTCTACATCCGCCGGGTGCGGAAAAAGGTGGACACCGACCCTGAGCACCAGCTGATCGAAACCGTTCGCGGCGTGGGGTACCGGCTGCGCAAGGAGAGTTGAATGAGAATTCTCTCCTTTCGCACCCGCATTGCCCTGCTCTCCCTGCTTATCTCCGGGGTGGTGCTGGTCGCCTTCGGCTTCTCCTTTCTCCAGGTCATAGAGAAAATGGGCCTCGACCGGGTGGACCGTGAGCTCCAGTCCCTCGGTGAAAGCCAGCTCCGAGGTCATCACCCCCCGGAACACTGGGAACTCTTTGACCGGTCGCTGGGTGAAATATACGGAGAGGAAAACCGGGAGCAGCGGATCATTCTCATCGAGGACGGCGCCGGGCAACTGCTGTACCAATCACACCATTGGCCGGACGGGCTCACGATCTCCGGCTTTCCACCCCTGGAATATCCCGAACCTCCACCGGCATCATCTCTGAGGCCTGGTGGTCCGCCCCCGGGACGTGAGGGTCCACCCCCGGGACGTGGGGGGCCGCCCCTTGGGCCCGGTGGCCCGCCCAGGGAGCACCCTCGGCTCAGCTTCCCACAGTTCCGATCCATGGCCGCCGGGGACGGCACCTATCGCATCTGCCGGATGGGCAACCAGCGCACCACCCTCACCATCGGCCTCGACCTGGCGGCGCACCGGGCGGAAACAGCCCGCTTCCGCAATGCCTTTTTCACTGCCGCCCTGGTGGCGCTCCTCCTGCTGGCCCTGGGCGGCTGGATCCTCGCACGACAGGCCCTGGCCCCGGTGGCGACGATCACGGCCGCCGCCGAAGGGATCACCGCCCGGGGGTTGGATCAGCGAGTCCCGGCCCGGGAGGCGGACGAAGAGTTCGAACGGCTGACCGAGGTGATCAACAACATGCTCGGCCGGCTGGAGCGCAGCTTCCAGCAGGCCGCACGGTTCAGCGCAGATGCGGCCCACGAACTGAAAACGCCTTTGACCATCCTCCAGGGCGAACTGGACCAGGCGGTTCAGGGCGCCGGCCCCGGTTCGGCGGACCAGCAGCGCTTCAGCGGCCTGCTGGAGGAGGTGCAGCGCATGAAGGCCATCGTGCAGAAACTGCTCCTCCTCTCCCAGGCCGACGCCGGTGAACTGACGCTGTCCCTCGTGCCGGTGGACCTCAGCCGCGAGCTGGCCGCCGCCGCCGAGGACCTGGAGATCATCGCCCCTTCACTGGAGGTGAGACGCGATCTGCCGCCAGGCATCGAAGTCAATGCCGACCCGGATCTCCTGCGCCAGGTGGTGAGCAACCTGTTCAGCAATGCGGTGAAGTACAACCGGGAGGGAGGCCAAATTGAATTGCGGCTGGAGCGGGATGGCGCACATGCCCGCTTCTTCATCTCCAACAGTGGCGCCTTTATCCCGGCCGCTGACCAGGAACTGATCTTCCACCGTTTCCACCGGGTGGATCCGGCACGGAGCAAGACCGTGGAGGGCACCGGTCTCGGCCTGAGCCTGGCCCGCGAGATCGCCCGGGCCCACGGCGGCGACCTGGTCCTCTCGGACAGCGATGAGGACCAATCCACCTTCACCCTCACCCTGCCGCTAGCCCGAACTTCTCGCAGGACTTCATAGCGAGGGGTCGGAGACGCTGTGAGATCCGGTGCTTTCGAAGAATGAGCGACGGGAAGCGTAGTCGACACTACGTTGACCGAGCGAATTCGAGAAAGCACCGTAGATCATTGTGTATCCGACCCCGCAGTAGATGGACTGTGAGAAATTCGGGCTTACCCGGCCCGGCAGCACCTCCGCCTGACCTTGCCCAAGATGACAGCATTGTCATCCGGCCATTCACCGCACGTTCATCTCCCCCCCGTATAGTGATCATGGAAACGAAAACCGAACCGTTCTTTCTGCGGTATGAAGGTCGGGTTTCCCGGCCTCGGGGGCTGAACCGGATGACCTCGGTGCCTGGAGGAGAGCCCCGGGAGCCGGTTCAGCCCTCAGAAGGAGTTCGAATGTTTTTACTGAGAGTACAGATCAATAGACAAAATAAAGGAGACCGTTATGAATAGACTCATCAACCCTGTGCTTATCAGCATGATAGTGGCATTGCTCCTGTTCCTGGCCGGCAGTGGTGACCTGTATGCCCAGGGCCACGGCCAGCGAGCACAGCAGCCAGGCCCCGGGATGCACCGCCCCCCCAGCGTGGACCAGATCTTTGCCAAGGACGACACGGATGGTGACAACCTGATCAGCAGGGACGAATTCGGCGGACCGGCCGAGCACTTTTCCCACTTTGATACCGACGACGACGGATACCTTTCGCGAGAAGAAGTGACCGCCTCGCTGAAGCATCCTCCCCGGAACGGCGGGCAGGGCCGGAACCCTGGCTCACCCCCACCGCCGGTTGAGAGCTTCGAAGAATACTTCGCACGGTCGGACATCGATGGTGACGGGGTGCTGAACGCCGAAGAGTTCACCGGACCGCCGGATCACTTTGCCCTGATCGACACCGACCAGGACGGCGTGCTCACCGAAGAGGAACTTGCCGACGCTCGGGACAGGATAACTGCCGCCAGGAACGCGACACCACCGCGCCAGGCCGTCACAAGCACCGACCGTTAGGAAGGTGATGAAAACCAGGAGATGGATACTATGAAAACGAACAACAGATCAACAACAGTCATTCCGGCGGCATTCATTGTGCTGTTGCTGGCCAGTGGTGGCACTATCACCGTTGCCCAGGACTCGCCAGTACCGGACACCAACCAGTCCACCTGTTACGACGCCACCGACGAAATCACCTGCCCGGCCGAGGGCCAGGCTTTCTACGGCCAGGACAGCCAGTATGACGGTAACCAACCCTGGTTCAACATCAGCGGAGACGGCCTGACCGTGTATGACGGCGTTACCGGTCTCACCTGGCAGCAGAGCCCGGACACCGACGGGGACGGCGCCATCGAGTACGAGGACAAGATGTCCTTCTCGGACGCCCAGGACCGGCCGGCGGCGCTCAACGCGATGAATTACGGCGGGTTCAGTGACTGGCGCCTGCCCTCGATCAAGGAGATGTATTCGCTGATCGACTTCAGCGGTGTGGACCCCAGTGGATGGACCGGCGGCACAGCGGGCCTGGTCCCCTTCATCGACACCGACTATTTCGGCTTCGAGTATGGCGATGAAAGTTCAGGTGAGCGGATCATCGATTCCCAGTACTGGTCGAGCAACGAGTATGTCGGCACCACCATGGGCGGCGATCACACCGTCTTCGGGGTGAACCTGGCCGACGGGCGGATCAAGGGCTACGGCACCACCCTCTTCGGCAACGACAAGCTCTCCTTTGTCCAGTGCGTGAGGGGCAACACCAGCTACGGCGTCAACGAGTACACCGACAACGGGGACGGCACGGTGACCGACAGCGCCACTGGGCTGATGTGGCAGCAGGTGGACAGCGGCAACGGCATGTTCTGGGAGGATGCCCTCGCTTACGCCGAGAGCCTGAATATAGCCGGACACGATGACTGGCGATTGCCCAACGCCAAGGAACTGCAGATCATCCTCGACTACACCCGAGCGCCCAGCGCCACCGACCCCGATGCCCGTGGGCCGGCCATCGATCCGATCTTCTCCTGCACGGCGATCACCGACGAGGGCGGCGGTACCAACTACCCCTTCTACTGGGCCAGCACCACCCACTCCAACTGGACCGATTCGCCGGGAAATTTCGGAGTTTATGTCTGCTTTGGCGAAGCGCTGGGCTGGATGGAGTTTCCGCCGGGGTCCGGCAACTGGGACCTGCTGGATGTCCACGGCGCCGGCGCCCAGCGCAGCGATCCCAAGACGGGCGATCCTGCCGACTGGCCGCACGGCCACGGCCCCCAGGGGGATGTGATCCGGATCTACAACTACGTCCGTTGCGTGCGAGATGATGTCGACTTGACGGGTGCGTACATCCTCACCGGCCCCGGTCCAGGGTATGACAATCTCCCCCTCGTGCGGGCAATTCCTCCCGAACAAGATGCGGTGCACAGTTCCCAGTTCTTTGCTTACGGACCAGAGCACTATGGCGTCAACGTGGCTTCCGGCGATGTAGACGGCGATCTCCTGGACGAAATTCTTACGGGTGCCGGCCCGGGGGATATCTACGGACCGCATGTGCGGGGCTTCCAGATTGACGGCACGGCCCTCGAGGGGCTCAGCTATCTGGCCTATGGAACGAACAAGTTCGGAGTGAATGTCGCCACCGGGGACATTGACCGTGATGGCTATGACGAAATCATCACCGGCGCCGGGCCGGGGGCTGTTTTCGGCCCGCACGTCAGGGCCTTCGACTATGACGGGAGTCCGGAAGTCACCTCGGTTTCTGGAGTGAACTACTTCGCCTATGGCACGCCCAAGTGGGGCGTCAACGTGGCCGGTGGCGACATCGACGGCGACGGCTATGACGAGATCGTCACCGGCGCCGGGCCCGGCGCGATCTACGGACCCCACGTCCGCGGCTGGAACGTGGATGGGGGAGCAGCAACGGCCATCGGTGCGGTGAGCTTCCTCGCCTACGGCACCAACAAGTTCGGGGTTAACGTGACCTGCGGTGATCTGGACGGCGACGGTATCGACGAGATCGTCACCGGAGCAGGGCCCGGCAATGTATTCGGTGCACACGTCCGGGGCTGGAATTTTGACGGCTCGGCGCTCGAATCCATCTCAGGCATCAATTTCTTTGCCTGGCCCGCGGACGATGCCCGGTATGGCGCCAATGTGTATGCGGGTACAGACCTGGACGACGATGGGAGGGACGAACTGGTGGTTGGTCCGGGGCCTGACCCGGAAATGGCCTCACCGGTCAAGGTATATCAATACGATGGGTCGCAAGTCAGCCTGTGGATCTCGCTCCAGGCCTTTCCGGACGACTGGATGAAGGGCGTCAGCGTGGCTGCAGGGAAATTTTAAATGACAATTTTGTCATCAAACTTTCTGTTGCGTGTTCATCTTGGTAATTTAGGCTAAGACTGGAAGTGGAGAGCACAATAACTCTCTTCGCGACAGGATCAAGTGGTAACCCCAATGTTCCCCTCTCTTTGAAAGGACTTGAAAGATGTTGAAGTCTTGTTTCACCCACCCCGCAATCATACTGTTTGCCGTCCTTTTCCTGATCGGCACGGCATCACCGGCCCTTGCCGGGTATCCGCCAGCGGCGTCACACCCACTCTTCGATGGGGACGCGGTCCACGAAATCCACATCACCTTCAGCCAGCCCGATTGGTGGAGCCAGTTGGAAGACAATTTTGAAGGGTTGGAGGACCCGCTCTATCTGGAAGCCGATTTTGACTGGGACGGCCTTCACCTGGACGACATCGGTGTCCGCTTCAAGGGCAGCAGCAGCTACTACAGCAACCCGACCGACAAAAAATCGTTCAAGCTGGATACCAACGAGTTTGTCGCCGGGCAGGATATCTACGGTCTGGACAAGCTGAACCTGAACTGCAACCATCTCGACCCCAGCGGCGTCCGGGAACGGGGCTGTTACAGTGTGTGCGAGGGAGCCGAGTTGCCCACCGAACGCACCAACTACGCCGCGCTCTATATCAACGGTGACTACTGGGGTCTCTACACCATCGTCGAGCAGTTCAACGGAGAATTTATCGAGAGTCGCTTCGGGGCAAGCGAGGACGGCAACCTCTGGAAGGGCGACGACTACGGCACGCTGGAGTATCTCGGGACGGACCAGTCCCTCTACTACGGCGACTACGAACTGAAGACCAATGAAACGGCCAACGACTGGTCGGCCCTGATCGAACTGGTGGACGGCCTGAACAACACGTCCATCGTCGACCTTCCCGGCGTGATCCACCCCCTGATGGACGTGAATTCCGCCCTGGCCCTCATCGCGGTGGACAACCTCACCGTCAACCTCGACACCTACATCGGCCGCTGCGCCAACTACTACTTGTACCACCGGGACCTGGACAGCCGGTTCGTCTTCGCCAACTGGGACCTCAACGAATCCTTCGGCGTCTTCAACATGTATGGCTTGTCGATCACCCAGATGAAGCACCTGGACCCCTTCTGGGTCAACCCGCAAGGCGGTGAGGAGCGGCCCCTGGCCACCCAGCTGTGGCAGGTCCAGGCTTACGAGGATATCTACCTCGGGCACCTGAAGAAGCTGATGGCCGGAGCCGCCGATCCGGACACCCTGATCGCCCGGATGGAAGACTGGCGCACCCTGATCCAGCCCTACGTCTATGCCGAAGTCTCTCCGCGAAGGATGTTCACCAACACCCAGTTCGACAACGCCATGAGCACCGACATCACCGTGGGCGGGGGTCCGGGCGGACGGCTCGTTCCCGGACTGGAGCCCTTCATCCGTGACCGCGACACCTGGCTGCGGAACGAGATCGGCACCTGGGCGCCGCTGGACGGCCTGGTGATCAACGAGATTATGGCCAGCAACTCCAGCACCATTGCCGACGAGCTCGGCGACTTCGACGACTGGATCGAGATCTACAACGGGGGCACGGAAACCATCGTCCTCACCGGCATGAGCCTCACCGACAACCTGAGCAATCCGACGGCATACACGTTCCCCTCAACCTTTCCCGCCACCACCATCGCCCCCGGGGAATACATCATTGTCTGGGCCGATGAGGAACCGGCGGAAGGTGATTTCCACGCCAACTTCAAGCTCAAATCCGAAGGCGAGAGCCTCTACCTGCTGGACGGTGGCGTGATCGTCGACGACACCACATTCCAGCCGCTGGGCCCGGACGTGCCCTGGGGCCGCTGGCCCAACGGCACCGGGGACTTCAAGGTGCTGGGCACGGCCACGCCGGGAGCGGAGAATGATGATTCCACCACGCCGGAGGATGTGGTGCTGGTGATCAACGAGTTCATGGCCGACAACGGCAGCTTCATCGAGGACCCTGACGAGCCGGGAACCTTCCCCGACTGGGTGGAGATCTTCAACCCCGGACCGGATGCCGTGGAGATGGAAGGCATCTATCTCACCGACGACCTGACCCAGACCACCCAATGGGCCTTCCCTCAGATGACCCTGGGCGTGGGTGAGTTCGTGGTGGTGTGGTGCGATGACGACGAGGGCGACGGCCCGCTGCACACCAATTTCAAGCTGGGTTCCAGCGGCGAGGATATCGCAATCTACGGTCGCGTGGACGCGGGCAACGAGCTGATCGACTCCTATGTCTTTGGCCAGCAGACCACCGACGTGAGCGAAGGCCGGGAGACCGATGGCGCCGCCACCTGGGTCTTCTTCAGCACACCCACCCCGGGCACCAGCAACGGAACCACGTCGTCCTCCACCGTGGATGCAGCGATGACCTGCTCTCCTTCATCCGGCACGGTTCCCTTCAGCACGCAGATGAACATCAGCCTGACCAACTTGTACGCAGGTCAGACCCGACGGCTGGCCGGACGTATCGACGTGATGATCGCCGGCGGCAATTCATATCCAAACTGGCGCGCCGGGTACACCAACGTGGCGGGCGGGGGCAGTTACACCTCCAGCTGGATCCAGAATATCCCGGCGCTGGCAACGCTGGTGGGTGACAATCTCTTCAGCCTGGTGGTGGAGGACGTGACCCCGTCCCCCTACAACCAGCCGCCGTATCCCCTGTCAGGTGATACGGCAACCGACTCCTGTATCGTAACCGGAGTGGCCCCGTAACCACGGCGCCAGCAGAGGCCGCCCGGTGGGCAGTTGACACCGGGCGGTCGTGAACAAGCCACAACTTCTTGCCCGCACCTGTTGGTGGTCAACGACTACGGCTACATCCCCGAATTGGATGAGAACGGGGTGGTTGCCCACTTGTCGACCTCGGCGGGCTTTCCCCATTTTTCGTAAAGTGCCACGAGCTGCTCGAGAACCATCCGTTGCGACCTTGGACGATCCTTGCCGTATTCGTCGATGAGTTCATGGGCACCGAGCAGGAGGGACTCCGCCTCGACGAATTGCCCCTGTCGCGTCAGGCATTCCGCCAGACCGGATTCGACCCCGGCAAAACCGACGGGATTGTTTCGTTCCTCCAGGCTAAATCGCATGGCGTGGAGGGCTTCCCGGAGCATCTTTTCCGCGGAAACCACGTCCCCAGCCCTGAGAAGAGCCAGCCCGACATTTTCCTTTGCCCACCCCGTTGTCCAGTGAACTTCGCCCCTCTCCTCACGCCAGTAACCGATTTTTGAGCGTCCAAGCCGCATCGCCTCCTTCGTCTCCCCCAGATGGACGAGTTCCTTTGCCAAATGCAGTTCCGCGACTTGACGTCTGTATGTCCCGTCCTCCCCGAGAGCCTCGCAGATCTCGATCACCCGTCTGAAGATGGGAACCGCTTCGGTTCCCCTGTCGCCCCGTGACAATCTTAGCCCGATGGGATAGAGCACTTCCTCCGCGAGATCCAGTGATGACTCGCCATGCGTTTCAATCACCAGTTCCTCGGCCTGCGCCAGCCGTTCATTCACCTCGGCAATCCTTCCCAGAGCGGAGAGCGATCCACAGAGAAGGACCAGTGCCTGGGCGTGATCGTCCGGATCCGGCTCGGCCATCCCCTCGTACACCGCCGACGACTCAGAAAGAACCACTTCCGCTGCCGCCCACAATCCCTCATCCACAAGACTCTCACCAAAGTCCCGGAGGTCCTCGGCGATATCGGCGGAGGCACTGTCCGCCTGCTGCCGCCTGGCGCGAATCTGGAGCCGGGCCTCCTTCATCGCCGCGTCCACATCTCCTGACAGCGTGAGATAGCGAATCAGTTCCAGGACGATATCATCCGCGTCGGGAGTGCTTCGGGATTCGAGCTGCTCCACCGCCTGCCGCTGCGTTTCAATGGCCCGTGACAGGTTTCCGGTCATTTGATACGCCCGGGCCAGCGTGTCCAGGATCAAGCTGGAATCCTCCTTCGCCGCCATGCCGAGGGCCTTCTCCGCAACAGGGAGGGCGGTTCGCGGATCCCGAAGTTCAGGAGACCAGCAGGTGAGCAGTTCCCAGGCGTAATCATTGAGCACTTCGGCATCGGCACCATCAGATTCAGCACGGCGGCGAAGGTCAGTGAGATGGTCAGCTACGTGGGCCTGCGCTTCTTCATGACGGCCGGCGGCTCGCAGCCCTGCCAGAAGGTATCCTTCCGCTCCCGTGGTCCAACTGTTCGACTGGCCATGGGCATCGAGGCAGGCATCGTAACATTGGCGATAGAGCTGAATCGCCTCGTTCGTCTTGCCCCGCCGAAGCAGGAAATCAGCGAGATCCCGGGAAATGACCCAACCGCTCGGAGAAGCTTCCCCTTCGGTTTTCCGAAGGCCATCAAGCGCCCGGTACCAGAGATCCTCAATCTCGTCGAAATCTTCCGGCCGGTGCAGGCTGCGGCCAAGCCCCATCATGGTTTCGCAGGTGGTCGGGTGTTCCGGCCCCAGCACGCGCTCCTGTTTCTCCAGGGCCTCCCGCAAATATTTTTCCCCCTCCTCGTATTTGCGCTGGAAGTTCAGGGACCAACCCAGAAATGAGGTGGTATTCAGTGTGAGGAGATCATCGGGGTTGAAAGACCGTTGGGTGATCTC
>RCNC010002152.1_pt1 | contig 13169 bp, 11 predicted proteins | sample 2041301 | NCBI WGS metagenome assembly RCNC01 (sample SAMN09708231, study PRJNA481090) | Marine sediment metagenome, whole genome shotgun sequencing project. | biome: marine sediment; feature: ocean; material: sediment; isolation source: Sewage treatment plant 13A marine sediment (STP13A) ... | reverse complement strand
ATATTACATGAAATCCGGGCTAATCGTCCAGGTAATCCTTGGCTTCAAGTTCAAGTGCATGAAGTGATAATATCACATCCCTGAAGAAATAGAGTGAGGAGAGTAAAATCGACAAGATGGAAAGAATGAATAGTATGTAGCCCAAAATCCTGAGATCATGTTCCCAAAGTGTCATGAAAAACAGTACAGGTATGATGAGGCTGCTCGAAATAACACTTACCACCATGGCACCTATCGAGATCCTGAGAAATCTGCTACGCTGGTAGAGGATTTTTATCTCATATTCTTTTTCTGTTTTATGGCTTGTCCCGATATCACCTAATTCCCGAACTAACTGCCTTGTACGGTCAATGGTTCTGCCAAGCCGGTTTGTTATGGTCAGCAACAATAGGCCAACTCCTGAGATCAGGGCCACTGGGGTAATACAGGCCTGCAAAAATTGAATAAAGAGCTGGGTGTAATTCATAAAACTAGTCTCCTATAGTCCGCAAAATTAAGAAAAAATATTCCTGATTTACAGCCCATATCCTTACTTTTGATCGGCTGGCCTTTACCCCCAAGATAGACCTATTAAATTTTTCTCTTATGAGATATCGCTATTTTCATCTGATTCTGTTAGCATTCCTGCTATTGGATACCACTTATTCATTCCTACAGCATTATCATGAACCCCTGGATGGAGATATGAGCGGCATTATTATGCCATCAGAAGCCTGTCAGCCTTTGATGGAAGACCCGCTTGGACTCAATGTCCTTTTCAATGACCAGGAATACAAGGACCCAAATCGCTTTTTTGCACACTGGTTTATGTCTAAATACTACAAAACCATCCCCTTCCTGTTACAATATATGGTTGATCCTGTTACCAGCATCTACCTGGCCTCAGCCATCATGAAAATAATGATACAGGTGCTGATCATCTGGATGCTGGCATCTCTCATCAGCGGATCGAAAAACATTCTTAGCCGCGAGTTTATCATTGCAGCATTCCTGGTAACACCTATGATACAGGTCACAGGTTATTTTTACCTAGATATGGGGATTATAGACAGATCCATAACTTATGCGATGTTTTATGCACTGCCACTTGGATTACTCATGATGTTTTTCGCTCCATTTTACAATGCATCATTTGCTCAAAAAACGATTAAACTGAAGCTGGTCCCCGGTATATTATTGATCATGCTGGCCATTATACTTTCTCTAAATGGCCCACTTGTTCCAGGCCTGGTTTTGATACTGTGCTCGGGTTTATTGATTCAAAAATGGTGGGGTGGTTTCGTCCGAAGCCAGCAATCGACCCTGGCAGAAAGATCATTGGAAGCCCTTAGTCATATACCCAGGGAATACTTACTTTATTTCGGGACCTTTTTAGTACTCAGCTTATACTCCTTGTTTATTGGGAGAAACAATATATCTACCCCTGAAGACACGCTTTCAATATTAGATCGTTACCTGGGATTACCAAAAGGATTATATTACCAACTTACCTCCAAACCAGGATACCTTGTCCTCTTTATGTTTACAGCACTAAACGTTTTTATCATATTTAAGCAAAAAGAAAGTGCCGAACGAAATTGGGTAATGCAGGTCTTAAAATGGATGTTAATACTGAGTGCAATATATCTATTGCTGCTGCCTCTGGGCGGTTACAAACACTATCGCCCGTACACTATCAGGAGAGATACATTTGGACCGGTGACACTGGCACTTATATACTTCTATGCATTATCTTCCTATTACATCATCAAACAGGTTCAATCCAGGTACAAATTAGCCTGGTATGCCGCATTGGCAGTATTTATCATGATCTTTTCAAGAGCTGATATTACCCCGCTGGACAGAAATGATTGTGAAAGAGAAGCATTGATTACCCTGAGTAAATCAATCCAGGAAGTAACAGGGCTGAAAGATGATTGTACGGTCATGGGTTGGGAACCCATACGTGATTATGGAAGTTCCAGCTTAAATGCCGAAATGCTCGAATTCTGGGGAGTAACGAGGGGAAAGAAACTTTACTACCAGGGCAGTGATCAGAAATAAGACTCCACACAGTTCATCGCAGATTCTATAGCCTTATCCATATTGAAATATTCCCATTCCGCAAAGCGTCCGATAGGAAATATTTTGTATTTCCTTAGTCTTGACCGGGCATGATCAATTTTCTCACGCACCCCGCTGGTCTGGATGACATATGAATTGGGCTCATAGTTCATGTCAAGTACTTTCAGGTTTCCTGGCAGTCCCTCGACATCCTTTACCATATCCTCCTGTGAGACTTCTCCTGAAAACTCGACCGTACAGGTTTTACGGCCATTGGGTGGATTATTGCTCGGACTGAAATTCCCTGTATAAATAATCCTATGGGCCCTGGTAGAAGGGTCTGGAAGATAAAGCCAGGAAATATCAGTATCATCCGTCTCGCAAAACAGGTTACTGGTACCATTGGAACGCAGGTTGTTGACTGATTTCAGGGATGAAATCAGCTCATCATCCCTGACATCCAGCAACTTGTACAATAACCTAATATCACCGGTATAGATCATACCATCATAGATACTGCCTTTAATCCTTACCCGGTTTTCAGCTGTTTCAATATGTTCAATCCTGGTACCATACCTTATATCGAGGTTTTCTGCCAGCCGGTCAGCGAGGAATTGAGAGCCTCCTGTGAAGGGATAATAAAAAGTACTGTGAACCATATCCGTTTCAACCTCCCGGGTGATATTTTTTGTAATAATATCATTGTAATTTGGCATAGGTAATTTGCCATCAAGCCATTCCAGGGATATTTCGTCCAGATCTGTACGCCATATTTTCTGGTTATAGGGCCTGAAGTAGACCTGATAGAGTGTTTCCCCAAAATTCCCAACCAGAAATTCCTCAAAATTAATATATGAAAACGGGGCCTTATATCCCTTGCCTTCAAGTATCAATAATTCACGGACTATACGCTTCACCTTTTCCGGAGCCAACTCATAAAGATGGTTTTCAACAGGGTATCCAACCAGTTGGCCGTCAATTAAGATCTTCGCATTTCTTCTGGCTTTGATAAATTCTTTATCCCGATCAAATTTTGACCAGAACCATCTGGCCACTCTATCTATCCTTGTATTGAATATGTGGCCGCCCACCCGGTGAAATAATCCGCCTGAGACAATATCACACCTGATCAATCCACCCGGCTTTCCCGAACCCTCAAAAATGGTTACTGTGTGCCCTCTTTCCTCCAGCATCCTGGCAGCGGATAAACCTGAAATGCCTGCTCCAATAACTGCAATTTCCATTGATTTCTTATTTGATCCTCAGATAGTCCACCCTGTTGAAAACCCTCTTAAAAGTATAAAAGATCAGGCATTTCAGTGAGTTCAGTATGGAGTTTATATTAACGCTGGGTGAAGGTGCCATATAATGAATGGGAACTTCCATATACCTGGTTTTTTTAAGCAGGAAACGTAGCTCAGTCTGGTAAAAATGACCGCTAGACATGAGATCTAGCTTAACAAACTTCTCTACTATTACCTTGTTGAAACCCTGGTACCCTGAAGTCATATCCCAGAGTTTGGTACCCAGGCAGATATTTGCCAGCAGAGAACCAGCCCTGGAAAGAAATCGTCTTTTGATGTGAGAGTCTACTATGGATCCTCCATTTATGAACCGGCTGCCAAAAGCACATTCATTGCCCTCATTCAGAACCCTCAAAAACATGGGCAAGGCATAGGGGTCATGTGACAGGCCTGCATCCATTTCTATTATCAGTTCATGGTTATGTTCAAGGGCTGCCATATAACCCCTCATATAAGCATCTACGACATTCCTGTTTTCCGGGGCCCAGACAGTAACAATCCGATCATCTTCTAAACAAACCTTTTCGCATAGTTTACGGGTATCATCTACCGATACCGTATCCACCACCAGGTAAACCTTCCCGCTCTGAAGCCTGTCCATCATTTCTTTCAACCTAAAGATCAGGGGGTAGAAATGCTGTTCTTCGTTTGCCATCGGGATGATGACACACCAGTTGTCATTTAATAGATCCATGTAATATGAGTTGAACCCTTAAAAGTAACACATACTCAGGGAAAAAAATCAAAATAAAGATCAAGGTTATTCGTTCTTTTAAACAGGAACCCTCACACCTATTACATATAGAAACAGTTTTACTCTTTTTCAAAATTTATTGTTTAACCAAACCTAATCTGAAAATGAGAAAACTGTTTGTTCTGGGCCTTGCGATGGCCCTGCTTTTTGCCTGTCAGAAATCCCCGGGTCCTGAGATGTCACCTGAATCCATCTATACGCCGATGGAAATTGGTAAATACTGGATCTATGGTCACTACCAGATCGATACGAATGGACATGCTATCCCACAGTTCAGGACTGATAGTGTCATTATCACTGGTGATACCCTTATCAACGGTTCAAAGTATTATGTTTTTGAGGGGACAAATTATCCTTGGAACAGCAGCCAGTGGAACACTATCGCCATGCTCAGGGATTCTTCAGGATACCTGGTGGATGTCAATGGCAATATTAAATTTGCAGAAGACAATTTTTTTGAAATCCTGGCAAGTAAAACGGAAATACAAAGCGGGGACACTCTCTATACCCTAACTCATAAAATGGAAGTAATGTACGGCATGATCACTGTCCCTGCCGGATCATTCGAAGCACTCAATTACAAAGGTACTGTCACCATGCCACAAGATCAACCAGGAATTCAAAATCCAAGGTATATAAATACCCTATATGCAAAGGAAACCGGAAAGATCCTGGAAACTTACTTCTTCCTGAATGATGCCCGCACTAATGAAAAAAGGCTCCTCAGGCATGGTTTGGTCGGCAAGTAATTCTGGCTTAAATTTGGAGATCAAAAGATGATCCCTGATTAAACCCCTGGATCGCACTGGCGAGAAAAAAATTGAGCCTTATGAGATTCAAGCAATTAGCAATCTTGTTATGTACCCTGCTAATCCTGCAAGGAACATATGCCCAACGGGATTATTCCGATTCTGAAGTAACGAAACTGGTGATGCTCGGTACGGGGAACCCAAATCCATCACCCGAACAATCAGGTTGTGCATTGGCCATTGTGGTCAATGATGTCCCCTATGTAGTGGATTTTGGTCCGGGCTTGATCCGCAGGGCTGCTGCTCTATCTCCTCGATATGGTGGCCATATAGAAGGATTGGATGTGCAACTTATCAAACGGGCCTTTCTGACCCATTTGCATTCGGATCACACCACCGGTTACCCTGACCTGATACTAACCCCTTGGGTCATGGGCAGGGATAAACCACTTGAAGTTTACGGTCCGGCCGGAACCAGGGAGATGACTGAACACATCCTGGAAGCTTACAGCGAAGATATCAGGTACCGGTTATATGGTAGCGAACCTGCCAATGATGAAGGATGGCGGGTAAATTGTCATGAAATATTAGAAGAGGGACTCATCTACCAGGATGAACAAATCAAGGCTGAGGCATTCCGGGTGCCACATGGTACATGGCCAAATGCCTGGGGATTCCGCTTTACAACCCCTGACAAGGTCATCGTGATTTCAGGCGATTCAGCTCCTTCCGAAAAGATCATTGAGTACGCGTCCGGGGCAGATATCCTTGTTCATGAGGTATACTCCCAGGCAGGTTATGAAAAAAAAACTGAACCCTGGAAATCATATCATGCCGCACATCATACATCAACCCTTGAACTTGCAGGAATTGCCAGCCGCGCTGATCCGGGACTGGTAGTACTCTATCATATTCTTTTCTGGGGATCTAGCGAAGAGGAATTGCTTGATGAAATATCCGGCACTTATGAAGGGAAGGTTATGGTGGGTAAGGATCTGGACATATATTAATCTTTTGTAAATCAACCTGTAATGAGATTCATTATCATTCCCGTAATACTGCTTATCAGCGGACTCAACACAACTGGCCAGTCCCCTGTCAGAGCAAGGGACCATGGCATAAAGATTGGGGTTTTAAAGACCGGTAAGTTCAATGCCATTACTGATGTTAACGGAGTAAAGGTGGGACATGTAACACTGATAAACGGAGAAGATATCAGAACGGGAGTAACTGCCATTCTACCTCATCCGTGGAATATTTTCCAGCAAAAAGTGCCTGCGGCCATATATATTGGGAATGGATTCGGGAAATTAACCGGATACAGCCAGGTGGAAGAACTGGGAAATATTGAAACGCCCATAATACTGACGAATACCCTCTCAGTGCCCACTGCTTCAAATGGACTGATCAGTTATACCCTTCAACAGCCAGGCAATGAAGAGGTCAGGTCTGTGAATCCTATCGTCGGGGAAACCAATGATGGCCGGCTCAATGATATTCAGGGCAGACATATAAGGGAAGAACATGTGATCGAAGCCATTCAGAACGCTACCGGCGGTCCGGTTACAGAAGGCAATGTAGGTGCAGGGACAGGGACCGTCTGTTTCGGATTTAAAGGAGGAATAGGCACAGCTTCCCGAAAGATCCCGGAGTCCCTTGGAGCTTATACCATAGGAGTGCTGGTTCAGACAAACTTCGGAGGTGTCCTGGAGATTGACGGAGTCCCTGTTGGAAAGGAACTTAACAAATATCCCTACAGAGATCTCATTGATTCAGATGCTGATGGTTCCTGCATGATTGTAGTTATTACAGATGCTCCCCTGGATGCAAGGAACCTTAAACGCCTGGCTAAAAGGGGGTTCATGGGATTGGCAAAAACTGGCGGGATCGCTTCTAATGGCAGCGGGGATTATGTAATTGCCTGTTCAACAGCAGAAGACAACCTGGTCCGGTATTCCGACAGTACCATTTTTCAGGTTCAGAAGGTTTTGCGGAACGATGCCATGACGCCATTATTTATGGCAGCTATTGAAGCCACAGAAGAAGCCATTATCAATTCCCTCTTTGCGGCGAAAACCATGACCGGAAAGGATGGAAGGGAGGTTAAGGCAATCCCACTTGAACAGATATTGGACTTAATGCAAAAATGATATACATATTTTATGCAAGCTATAGATTCAATCTACCTGCCTAAAAGGGAGCAATGGCGTGAATGGTTAAAAGAATACCACCAATCCGAGACCGTAATCTGGCTGGAATACTATAAAAAACATACCGGTAAGCCATCCATTCCTTATAATGATGCTGTGGAAGAAGCACTCTGTTTTGGCTGGATTGACAGTACTGTAAGAAGGATTGATGGGGAAAGGTATATGCAGAAATTCACCCCCCGGAAAATGAAAAGCACCTGGTCAGTTTCCAACCTCATCAGGGTTGAGAAATTAATCAAACAGGGGAAAATGACGGCAAGAGGACTTGAGCTCTTCCAATTTGCGCAGAAACAGAACCTTCTTCCGGATCCATCATTGAAACAGAAACCCGGAATGCCGGATATCCCTTCCTGGTTAAAGGAGGCCCTGGATAATAATCCTGATGCCAGGAGTCATTTCTACAAGCTCGCTCCATCTTATAGACGCAATTATATCCATTGGATCATGAGCGCCAAACAGGTGGAAACAAAATTACGCCGGTTGGGTGAGGCTATCGATAAGCTGTCAAAAGGAGAGAAGCTGGGAATGAAATAATCATTGGTGAACAGTACAGGCCATCTCGGAACTTCAGTATCATCAGATTGTAAGCTCAACCACAATGTTTACTTTTTTTTTGTATTTTCGGAGCGGAATCCACATAATACCAGCTATGGCAAAAAGTTCAACGAACCTCAATGATCAGCAGAAATCCTGGAATTTTCTTGCAACCCTGTTTTATATTGTATGTCTTGTGGGACTTGCATACCTCTTCAGGCTCAATGGGATCACCAAGGAAGATTTTACGTTTCGGGATATTGCCTTGCTATCCATCGCGACATACCGGCTTACCAGGATCCTGGTCTTTGATAAGATCTTTAAATTTTTCCGGGATTTTTTAAAATCAAGAGAAAAACTTTATGTTTTTTTTGTAATCAGGGAAATCATTACCTGTCCCTGGTGTGCCGGGATCTGGGTGGCTCTCATAATGACAGCTCTTTATTACCTTGTTCCTTTTGGCGATATATTCACCATCCTGCTGACGATCGCGGGCATTGCGTCCTTTGTAACCGTCTCGGTAAATTTCATAGGATTATCGACCGAAGAAAAACAACATAAGGTAAAGGAACTAAGGGAGGATTCTGACTATTCAAAACCCTGATATTTAATAGAGTTTCCCCTTATACCAGATCTTTATCGTGTTAATCCCCTCATTGTAGATGATTATGTTCCGGACCAAATCGAGATCATTCACCATCTCATAAGAAACATGAACGGGCTGGCAACGGACATTGGCCTTTATCCTGTTATTGATGTCAATATAAGCCACAGATTTTTCTGATATCTTGTAGAGTTTGGGAATATACCGCTCGACCTCAATAACACGTCCATCGCACCAGATTTTCAGAAAGTTTTGATCCTCAAAAACCAATGTACTGTCTTTCAGGATATATTTATCCGGTGGAAAAGAGTGGATGGTGACCAGTTCTCCATTTTCAAAAATTTTAAAATCACCTTCCTGTGTTACATAAGCCATCATTTCATCTCCCATTTGAAAAGATTCCGGTCTAAATGCCTCCAGATCATAGAATTCTCCCTTATAGAAGACCATAAATGCGTTTGTGGCCAGGTTCATAAAGCCGACGATATCACGGCCGGCTTTGTATATGGTCTCCTGCACATTCTGATCAACAATGATCACTTCTCCCTTGTAATATATCTTAAACTTATTATCAAAGGTGGTGATGTATGCAAGGATGTTATCTCCGGACTGGTAGGACCTAATTGGCCATTCCATAAGTCCATCCTCAATGACCCGGGTCTGTCCGTTATGATATACTTTGAGTTGATGTTGTACCTCATCGTAAAAGGTGATCAGGCTGTCTTCCACAATATAGCCATTGGTATTGTTGCATAGCATTTTAACCTCACCATCATCAAATACCTTGAGCACACTGTTGAAGGCATATCCCATAAGGTAATCTGTCACGATATATTCAGTGGGGCGAGTCCTTTCCAGTAACCTTGCCGAACCATTGTGATATACCATGAAGTCACCATGATAATTTACATAGCCGACACAATTTCCTCCCACCTGGAAAGAGGTGAGTTTGTAGCTTTCAAGTTGTTTGGTTTCCCCACGGTCAAAAACGAAGAACCTGTCCCTGAAATCAAGAAAGGCAGCCAGATGCTGTGCAGGCAGGTCCCAAATTAACATCATCAAAAGAGGGAAAAGTATAAATACCTTCTTCATGGTAATAGCTTTGTTCGTATAAAGATATGTATATTCTACTTATGCAACGATTCCGTTAGTAAATTAGTCTATACCAAAATTAATACTGCAATAGTTTTTTTATATTTTTAGGCAGTCTCTTGTCTACTGCTTATGTCCGAAAAGAAATCCATGCCGATTTTGTCAATTGACCTGATCCAATCATATCTGGATCTATTGGAAGAAAGTGTCTGCCTATACAACCTGGACGGAAAGGTTGAATATTGCAATCCTGCCCATAAAAAAATGTTAGGATACACAGCTGAGGAACTAGTTGGACTGGCCTATAAAGACCTGCCCTTTCTTCCACCTGAATTTGCTAAGGTCGCCGACCGTTTGCTGGTTAAAATAAAATCCGAGGGAATACTGGAACCTGTTGAAACCCAAGTAAAAAGAAAAGACAACACAAATATATGGATAGAGACAAAGGTTACCCTTCTTAGCCAAGATAATAAACCCTTCGCCATTCAAACCGTCACCAGAGACATCACCGAACGCATTGAAGCGGAACAGGATGTCCTCAAAGTCGCAACGAATATAAAACAACTGCTAGATGGGCTGTCGGATCCCTTAGTGATACATATGATACCGAATAAGGGTCCCGGTACAATCCTGGAATGCAATAAAAGTGCATGTGAGTTCTCGGGTTTTTCCATGAAGGAAATACTTGGTATGAGTATTACCGATTTCAGAACTCCGGGTGAAGCAGGACCGGGAGATCAACATATTCAAAAGCTGATCAGTGGCAAATCAGCATTGTTTGAGCAGGAACTCCTATGCAAAGATGGCAGTTTGAAGGCAGTTGAAGTGCACAACCAGGTCATTGACTACAAAGGTGGGAAAGCCATCATGGCCATTATCAGAGATATCAGCCAGCGTAGGGCGGAACAGGAAGAACTGAAGATGCACCTGACTTTTGAACAGATCGTATCAAAGATTAGCAGCCGTTTCGTAAATATGCCTGATGGCCTGATTGACAAGGAGATAGAAGAAACATTAGAAGAAGTAAGTGAATTCATTGGCGCCAGGCGGGGTGCCATGTACCTGATCTCAGACCAGGGCAGGTCCTTATCCATCTCCCATGAATGGAGTTATGATCCTTCCTTTGCCCAGATTGATACAGTACAGAACCTTCCTGTTGAGATGTTCAGCCACAGTGCCGCTCACCTGCAAAAGATGGAAGATGTCGTCATTAATAAACTAGAGGATCTTCCTGCTGGTGCATCCGGTGAGAAAAAGTGGTTTGAAAATTACGGATTTCATGCCCTATTTTTTGTTCCTATTATTTCTGAGGACAGCCTCGTTGGTACACTTGGATTTTCAGGTGAACCATTGAAAGATTACTCCTGGCCAACACAATATGGGTACCTCATCAGATATATCGCCACCATTCTGTTCAATGCTATCCTTCGCAAGGAAATGTACCAGAAGTTACGGCGGACACAATTTACATTGGACAATTATTCCGACTGTGTCTACTGGTTGACCCCGGATATAAGGGTGATAGATGTAAATTCATCTGCCAGCAAGATGCTGGGTTATTCCCGTGAGGAATTATTATCCATGCATGCCTATGATTTTGATCCCAAATTCCCGGTAGAGACAAAAGATATGTTTTGGGATCAGCTCAGGAAGAGCGGCAGTAAAACTATGGAATCCCTTCACAAAAAAAAGAATGGAGAAACCATTCCTGTCGAAATCTCTGCCAGCCATATAGAATTTGAAGGAAGCGAATATGCAGTGGCCTTCGTCAGGGATATTACGGAAAGAAAAGACGCTGAACAGGCCATCCTTAGCAGCCAGCAGGAATACAAGAAGATCTTTGAGAATGTTATTGATATCTTTTATGAAGCAAGCATTGACGGTACCCTCCTGAATGTGACACCTTCGGTTGAACGCATTACAAAATATAAACAGGAAGATCTCATCGGTAAGCCCATGGCTATTTTCTATTCCGACCCCGGCGTCCGTGAACCTTTATTGAAAGAGCTGCTTGAAAAGGGATATGTCAGGGATTTCGAATTGGATGTCAGGGACATTGACGGGAGTCCGATTCCCTGTAGCCTGAATACCAAACTAATTTGTGATGAGAACGGTCAACCAGAGCGGATTGTCGGTTCACTTACTGATCTGAGTCACCGAAAAAAGGCTGAAACCCAGATCCGGCAATTGTCGACCGCCCTCGAGCAGAGTCCTGTTTCAGTAATCATTACCGATACCGAAACCAGGATTATCCATGTCAATAATACCTTTACCCGGTTTTCAGGCCTTTCCCCTGATAAAGTCATCGGTGCCACCCCGTTTGATATAACACGTGGACAGATACCAGTGAAAAATTACGAGGATCTCTGGGAATCTGTCAGGTCAGGTAAAATCTGGAAGGGAGAAATTGAATATGCCATGAAAGATGGAACTAAGGTCTGGCTCTCCATAACTGTCTCCCCAATATTCGATGAAAATGAGAAGGTTACAAATTTTGTCGGGATCCTGGAAGAAATTACCGAGCGAAAGATCTATGAACAGGATCTGAAAAGTGCCAAGGAACAGGCGGAGAAATCTGACCGGCTAAAATCTGCTTTCCTGGCGAATATGTCACATGAAATCCGGACTCCCATGAATGCCATTCTGGGATTCTCATCCCTTCTGAAAGATGAGGACACTGATTTGGAGCAGAGTAATTATTACATAGATATCATCAACAGCAAGGGGAAGGATCTGATGCGGATCATCTCTGATATCATTGACATATCCAGGATTGAGGCAGGTGACTTACTTGTGAGAATGGAACCCTTGGAAATATTCGAATTTATGAGGGATATTTATGAAGAATACAAGGAAGACACCCAGATAAAAACCAGGCCTAATCTCCAATTAAGGCTTCATATCCCCGATCCTGAGCAGCAGGTCACATTATATACAGATCCTGCCAGGTTGAAACAGGTATTTACAAACCTTATTCACAATGCTATTAAATTTACTCCTGACGGATATATTGAGATTGGGTTCGATTTGCTTCCTGTAAACAATATCAGGCTATTTGTAAGGGATACAGGTATTGGCATACCACATGAAAAGCAAAAGCTCATATTTGAGCGATTCAGGCAAATAGATGAATCTCATACCAGGGAGTTTGGTGGGACTGGCCTGGGATTGGCCATATGTAAGAACCTGGTGGAAATAATGGGAAGTGAGCTTTTGGTAAAGTCCTTGGAGGGACAGGGATCTGATTTTCAATTTACACTGAAGTACACGCTGCCGGAGGAACCCTCTCCAGAACCTGTCCAGGTAAAAGAGGAGAGGAAAAGTGATACAAAAATGGTGAACCTGGACCTGAGAGGCAAGAAGATCCTGATCGTAGAGGATGATGGATCATCCTATCTCTATCTTGAAACCCTGCTCCGGAAACATAATACGGAAATTTTTTGGGCGAAAAGTGGACGCCGTGCAATTGATTTACTTAAAAAAGAAAATGATATTGATCTGATCCTGATGGATATCAGGATGCCAGAGATGAATGGAATGGATACAACCCGCAAGATCAGGAAAATCTATCCTGATCTGCCTATCATTGCACAAACGGCATATGCACAAATATCTGACCGGAAAATGGCCCTTGATTGTGGTTGTAATGATTATATTTCAAAACCCATTGAGGCTGCAGAACTAAATGCAATGCTCATAAAATACCTGAATTAATTTTATCCTTAATGTCCGTAAAACCAGCTCTTTTCAGGGGCTGGATATAAGGACATAATATAACCATTTTTCTTTAACATATGCTTCGATATTTTATCATAAATGGCATTAAGAATCAAGGATGCCACTGATACGCAAAGCATATAAATTCAGAATAAAAGCCAA
>RCNC010002151.1_pt1 | contig 13169 bp, 12 predicted proteins | sample 2041301 | NCBI WGS metagenome assembly RCNC01 (sample SAMN09708231, study PRJNA481090) | Marine sediment metagenome, whole genome shotgun sequencing project. | biome: marine sediment; feature: ocean; material: sediment; isolation source: Sewage treatment plant 13A marine sediment (STP13A) ... | reverse complement strand
AAATACGACCGAACTTGCGCGTATCCTGAAAACGCAGGCTATGCGTTTGGCCAACGTCCAAGATCACATGCTCATGTTTGTTGCGTGGCTGGTCTCGGGGCTCCCAGTTCAGCCGCCCGGTCATGCGCAGGTGGATCATCAAGGTCAGGCTGCTGGACAGGTCAAACACGATATATTTGCCCCGGCGGGAAATCTGCCGGATTGTTCGACCTTTGATTTTATTGCAGAAGTCCGCAGGGTCCAGTTCAGCGATAGTTTTAGGCCAGTAAACCGCTGCACCGGAAATCAGACAGCCGGGGATGTTCTTCCTGCACAGGATATCAACGACGCTTTGGACTTCGGGCAGTTCAGGCATGGCGGCTATACGGTCCGGCGTAAATGGAACTTTGCGTTTCAGTTAACATGCGCTTGGTTTCATTAATCAGCTGTGGCGATCGGAATGATACGCGTAAATTGCTGGGCAAATCATTTGCTATCCGTCAAATTCGAAAGCGGTGCAGGAGCTAATCGAGCGTTTTGAATGCATACACGAAATAGGGTTTAAAGCCATGACGCTCCCACACTTTTTGGGATCGCGAGTCTTCGGTAACGTAGGCCAGTTCAAGCCGGTTAATACCATTTTCACGGGCAAACGTTTCTACTCTATTCATCAGCATATGACTTAAGCCACGCCCACGATAGTCAGGCGATACGTCCAGATCGATGACGTATAGATAACGACGCTGGATGAAAAGTGGCAACTCTTCTTCAATATGACAGGTCACATAACCTGCCAGCAAATCATTTTGCATGGCCACCCAGGCAAATCGTTGGGAAGCAGCCAATTCTGCTTCTAAAATACCAGCCAATTTATCTTGATCGATGGCTGGCGTATAGACCGGTTCGAGCCTTGCCACTTCAATTGTGCATTGAATCCACAAGCGGGCAATATTCGATGCATCTTCCGCAATTGCGGCACGCACGTTCAGGTCGTTCATAGATACCTCTGTCGTCTCGTCAATGAGAATCAGGAGCAAGCGACGGGGGAAGCGAGCGCAGATTAGTCCAGATCCAACTTCACTTTACACCGGTTGCATCTGACCACGCCCCGGAAAACTTTGTTGCCACATTCAGGACAAATATAGCGGGCTTCTTCATCTTGAATCCACTTTTTTGTACCGACCGCCCGCCGATAAGGGATAGCCCGCAGAATTACTTTTTTGCCGACAGCCATCGGAAAGTTTTCGATATGCTTACAGGGAAACGCATCGCATTCGTGACATCCGCTGTACCCCTTCGCTTCTGCGCAATCCCTGATCTCACATTGTTGGCAATGCATAAACCGGTCGTCAGAAAAGCAGCCGCAGCATCGCATATCTTCAGTCGAAAGATTGCTGCTATTCGGAAGGATCCCTTTTTCGGGAATATCCCCCCGGTAAAGAGTCACCAACCGCTCCTTGAATTTTTGGTTGTTGTCTCGGTGCGCGATATAGATGGCGCAGACTCCGCAATAAAGACCGCACGGCGAAATGAAATCCGGATTTATCGTCATTGTTCTACTCCCTCATGGTTATCATCGATCCATTCTTTTTCAGGCCTTTTCTGGTGTTCCGTTATGGTGCTTATGAGCATTGCGCGGCGCTCCGTCCCGACAGCCAACCGGTTGAGAATGCTGCCTGCAAATTGTACCCACCGGTATCGGCCTGTATATCGATCAGCTCTCCGGCAAAAAAAAGCCCCTTCATTTTCCTGGATTGCATGGTCCGCGGGTCAATCTCTCGCGTGTCTACTCCTCCAGCGGAAATAATCGCCTCGGCGAAAGGCCTGCATCCCGTTACTTCCAGCCGGAAATCCTTGAGCCAGTTCCGAAGGCGCCTGCGTTCTTTTGCAGAGATCGTGCAAACCGTGCGCTCGGCAGGAATTTCGATGCAATGCAGGCATACCGGAACCATTTCCCAGGGGATTAGTCCCCGCACAAGGCCGCTGATTGGCTGGACTCCTTTTGAAACAATGTCACGCTGAAGTCGCGCATCCAGTTTTTTTTCATCAAGAGCGGGTTTTAGATCAATGGAAAAGGCAACGTGGTGCCCACTGTTCAAGCTGTCGACGGCGTCACCGCTCAGGGTCAGAATCGATGGCCCGGTTATACCAAAATTGGTAAACACAACCTCACCAAAATGTTCCCTTCTCTTCCTGCCGTCGATCAGCATCCGCGTGTTGACATTGCGAAGATTGAGTCCGGCCATCTGTTTGGCTTCGTCGCCGGATGTGACCAGCGGCACAAGCGCCTGGCGAACCGGAATTACCGTATGCCCTGCGGATTCGGAAAGGCGGTAACCGTCTCCGGTCGATCCGGTAGCCGGATAAGTGGCCCCTCCCACAGCAAGAATAACGGCGTCACAGGGCATCTCCCTGCCTTGAAAAACCACACCGGTGACGCGTTGATGATGGGTCACTATTTTATCGACAGGAGCGGAATGAATGATACGAACTCCTGATTTTTTACTCCATTGTAAAAGCACGCGATGCACATCCGGCGCTTTTCCGCTTGCCGGAAAAACACGCCCGCCCCTTTCGGTTACCAGCTTCAAGCCCAGCGCATTGAAAAATGCCATGAGTTCGGTATTGAAAAAACGTGCAAAGGCTTGCCGGAGAAAAGGGCCCGTCTTGCCGAAATAAGAAATAAATTCGGATACCTCGGCAATATTGGTGATATTGCAGCGGCCTTTTCCGGTAATACAAAGCTTGAGACCGGTCCGTTTCATTTTTTCAAGCAGAAGGGTATCCGCTCCAGCTTCAGCCGCCTGCCCGGCGGCCATCAGCCCTGCCGGGCCACCGCCGATGACAATGACTTGTCGTGCTTTCATATTCGTGGGTTCTCTGATTTCTCAGCCCGCTCCTGCGGGATCGATGACCGGAAATTGAAGTTCGTCAATATGTCTCCAGCCATTTGTATATAATCAAAGCATCTTGCCCCTCTTCTTCGGCAACGACTGTTTTGCGAGGCAAATGGAACCATTGTCTGATCGCCTCCTCTTTTGGTATATCCTGGAATTAAGCCTATGTATCCCAAGCAGATACAATCTCATGAAATATCGGCCAGATTTCTTCGAAATCGGTTTCATTGGCTTGTCGTATTTGCATCAGACGATATCGACTTGTAACTTGACGCTAACGGTGAGTGGCGGACAGGCGCGTTTTCGACATATGCTTGTCCAACCCGTTACTATCTGGAATGTTAATTCGTGTTCATCCATAAAAGGTTATTTAGCCCGATATCTGCGTTATGCGAAAAATTTTATCCTCAGAATATCAAACATATGCCTGCGGTATAATTTTTCGCATGCCTTGATCTCGACCAAAATCCCTCATTTCTGGATGGACACTAATTCATAATTAGTCATCATCGTCAGGATACGGCTGTGGGGAGCACCGCATCCGCTGGAATGTTTGTTGGCGCCATTTCTCTATTCTCGCCAATGCTCTGGTTGATTTAGCACATCGGAGCATCGGACTTTTCCAATTATTCGTCCAATAATTCCGGCGCTTAATTCTTGTACCATCCACGCACCGGCATGTTCTTCAGGTATGGGATATGGCGCTTCATAGCCTTTATTTCCAGCGGGTATGAATCCATAACGTGGATAATAATCAGGATGCCCCAACACAAAAACCAGTTCGACACCGGTTTCCTTTAGACGAGTTAGCCCCTCTTCAATTAGCTGACCACCAACTCCTTTGCTTTGGGTGTCAGGAAGAACAGCAAGTGGTGCAAGTATTTGGGCTGATACCGGTTCGGTCGTTTGCGTAAGCGTTGCGTTTGTAAAAAGTATGTGTCCGATCAATTGTTCGCCTTCAACAGCTACAAGTGAAAGCAATGGCGTTGCGGTTTTATCGTTGAATAAACCGTCAACAAGATCGGCTATCTCCGAACCTTTTTCTTTTCCAAACGCTTTGATGTGAACCTTTTCAATTTCAGTACCATCAAACGCTGATGACTTTCTTATCTTCAATGATCGTTCCTTTTTTATCCGCTGTTAATCAGACGCACGGCTTTTTGCATCAACGGTGATGGCAGACCGATACCGCCCAGGGCACTAAAGCCCGTATAACAGCACGGGTCGCCATTACCGGCGGTAATCGCTTTCAGGCGTCCAAACTGCTGGGCATGTATAGGCCCACGCTCCACGCCAAGATCGACAAATACGACCTGAATTCTAAACCAGCGTTCGATAGGTCGTCTGCTGACGGAATTAACCGCATGGTACGATTATGCTGCTTCGGTTTAAGGTTTTCAGGGGGGGGTGGTTATATCGCCTGCAGCAAGGGCCGCACTACAGACGAAGCCCAGTTTCTTCCTTAAGGCCTCGACCTTCGGTCCTCTGACATCAGTCTTCAGACTTCTGTCCTCAGGAATTCAGCTGGCTGGCACGACCCCATTGGTGATCTGCGCGTAGGCGCTGTGGTTATGAATGGATTCGAAGTTTTCGGCGCTGACGGAAAACCAGGTGATGTTATCGTCGGCAATCAGGCGCTCGGAAATGTCCCTTACGACATCCTCGACAAATTTCGGATTGGAAAACCCCCGTTCGGTCACATATTTCTCATCAACCCGTTTCAGCACCGAAAAGACGTCGCACGAGGCGCAGGATTCGACCAGCTCGATCATGTCCTCCAGCCAGATGAACTTTTTAAATCGGGTTTGAAGCCGGACGATGCCGCGCTGATTGTGGGCACCATGTTCTGAAATTTCTTTGGAACAGGGGCAGACCGAGGTGATGGGTACGTTGACTTCGGAAACCAGGTCGATGTCGTTGCTTGAATTGCTGGATCCGGTAATCCGGCAGTTGTAGTCCATCAGTCCCGGTGCGTGGCTTACCGGGGCCTGCTTTTCGATAAAATAAGGAAAACTCACCTCGATATGGGCCGAGGCGGCATCCAGATTCTTTTTCATGGCCTCCAGCAGGACTGAAAATTTCTTCAGCGAGATCTCAGGGTTCAGCAGGTGGAGCATCTCGACGAACCGGCTCATGTGCGTGCCTTTGTATTCCTGGGGCAGGTCCACGTACATGTTGATCGACGCAATGGTGCTCTGGGAACCGTCGCGACGGTCCTTGACGCGTATGGGGTAGCGCAGGTTTTTGATGCCGACTTTATCGATGGGGATATTGCGGTGATCCCGCTCATTTTGTACATCTTTCATGATCTGCCTATTGGATGGCGGAGGTGCGCGTAAGGGTTATTTTAACAGGTAATCCATCTTCACATGGCTCATGGCGCGGTAAATATTGCCTTTGATCTTGCGGTTGGTTCGGTAAAGTCCCTCCAGCATCGCTTTGATTTCGGAACGTTTGGTGGCCCCGGCTGATGGGCACGGATTGGCGTACTGGGGAAACTGCTGCGCCCTGGCAAAGCGCCGGATGCTGTTTTCATCGACCATCGCCAGCGGTCGGATCACGGTGAAGCGACCGTTGAACAGTTCCTGCCGAGGCACCATGGTGCTGATCTCCCCGGCATAACAGATATTTAAAAAGAGCGTTTCAATGATGTCGTCCTTGTTATGCCCCAATGCCAGCTTGGTGCACCCCAGCCCGTCGGCAATTTCGAACAGCCGTTTGCGCCGGAGCCTGGCACAGAGAAAACAGGGGTTCTCCCGATTCACATCGCTGTGGGCGATAATTCCGTGGTCCGTTCGATCGACGGTCAGGGGAAATCCCAGGTGCCGGCAGGTATCGACCAGGTCGTCGGCAAAACTGCCTGGGAAACCGGGATCCACATAGATGGGAAGCAGCTCGTAGTGCACCGGCACCCGCTTTTGCCGCTCGGCCAGCGCCCACAAAAGAATCAGGCTGTCCTTGCCGCCGGACAATCCCAGCGCAATGCGGTCGCCGTCTTCGATCATGCCATAGCGGTGGATGGCCTTTCCAACCAGGCTGTTCAACGCTTTATATGTGTAGTTGTGCCGGGGCAAGGTGAACTCGTTTGGATCAACGATCTATTAATCGGTGTCGATCTTTTCTACGACCTTTCCGGCGGCAATTTCCCGCAGGGCGACGACAATATCCTCGTTTTTCGGGGAACTGACCAGGTATTCAGATCCTTCACGGATTTGCCGCACCCGTGCGGCAACCATATGAACCAGTTTGAAGCGGTTCGGTACTTTTTCCAGACAATCTTCAACAGTAATTCGTGCCACGGAAGCCCTCCTGTTTACAATATTTCCACCAGTTCGTAGACCCGCTTGCCGGCCGGAGCGGTGAGCACAATCTCATCCCCGGGCTTTTTCCCGATAATGGCCTTACCCAGCGGTGAGGTGACCGAAATGCGACCCTTTTCGATGTCGGATTCTTCGGGGCCCACCAATTGGTATTCCACCTCCTCGCCGGTATCCACATTTTCAAGCATCACCGTGCAGGCGAACACCGCTCGATCTTTGGGCAGGTTGTCCAACTCGATGATTTCCGCGGTTCCCAGTTTATATCCCAATTCAATGAGCCGGCCTTCGATAAAGCCCTGGCGTTCTTTGGCCGCATGATATTCGGCATTTTCACTGAGATCACCATGGGCTCGTGCCTCTTCAATTGCCCGGATCACAGAGGGTCTTTCGGTGGATTTGAGGTGTTCCAGCTCTTTTTTCAGCGTCTGGTAACCTTTTCGGGTCATGGGTATTCTTTCCAATGGGCGACTCCTAAATGATTCTCTATTTCAATTTTTTTACCCGGTATAGGCCTTAAGTAAAATAATTTGGATAGGCTAAATGGAGAAAGCCGTATGGTAATACTGAGATGACCGATAACACAGTCCAAATTTATGATCTTATCGCCTATTACAGAAAAACAGATCCCCACGGCACAGGCCATTGGGGAATCAGATCAATCCGAATTCAATTTACAGCAACGGTTAACCGGTTCGTTTGTCTCTATCGCAATGGTGGTTTATCAGCCCGGCATGCGGTTTTTCCAAATCGCAACCAGCGTTTAGGACACCACGTAAACCGGACGAAGCGGGTTGACGGGCCATCGGCAGGTTACCGTTCAGCCGCTTGAATAGTTGCCCTACCATTTGCCCAGAATGCTGCTGCCGGCCTGGACTTTATCCCCAACCGCCACCCGGATATCTGTCTCAGGGGGCAGATAAATATCCAGCCGGGAACCAAAGCAGATCATGCCGAAGCGATGTCCCCGTTTCAACACATCACCAGCTTGAACGGCACAGATGATGCGCCGGGCAACCAACCCGGCAATTTGGACGAATCCCACCACCTTGCCCGCCGCACTCTCCAACAACAGGGCGTTGTGCTCGTTGTCCGTCGACGCCTTGTCGAGGTTGGCGGAAAAAAATTTTCCCGGTTGATAGGTCACCTGCCGGATCGTTCCCTCGTGGGGAACCCGGTTGACATGGACGTTGAAGACGGACATGAAAACACTGATCCGGGTGCAGGCACCTTCAAAGTAAGGCGTCTGGTCTACCGGTTCCACCTTTATCACCTTGCCGTCGGCCGGCGAAACCACAATCCCCTCACCGGTCGGAACCAGACGATCCGGGTCCCTGAAAAAAAAACAGATAAAACCAGTGGTAAAAAGCCCCAGGACGGCCAGCCACCCAACGCCAAGCAAGGCAAAAACAGCGGTGGTAAAAGCGGACGCGAATATAAACGAATATCCGGCCTTTGCCACTGGAAATGCGGTCTGACTGGGCGGATCGGACCATTTCAATTGTGTCATCGCATGCTCCCCGGCGACAACGGCTGCCGGTAAAAGGCTTTTTTCAACCCTTTTATTAAAGGGTTACCTATATCCAATGCCTGCGTCCGTGTCAACAGCTACCCGACACCCGATTTGAAAACCAATCCATCACCTAAAAACAGACGTCTGCCGGGGTTGCCTGGCAGCCAGTGCAATAGCATGCCCATGTCCATTGTCGGCTTGTGGTTCAATGACATTGCATGTCAGGCCCGGTTAATGCCCGGCCATTTGAATCTGGGCGTCGGATTTGCGGACATATTCCGGGATCAGGTCATCGATGGGATCGACATTTTGTTTCCTGAACCGCTCCAAGGCCAGCCTGCCCACTGATGCGGCCCGGATGACATGTTGCATGGTATCGGCAAACCGGATGCGCGGGCTCCGGTTCTCAAAGACCCTCCGGTAAAGAAGGGCACCGGAGCCCACCAGGATGGCATTTTCCGGCAGTGCCGCGGCCACCGTTTCCGGCGCGCCCACCCATACCCGTGTCGCTGGTTGGGCGGATCCGCGATACTGGGTGTAGTAAATCTCTCCCCGCCGTGCGTCAATCATGGCCACCACGGGACAATCGTGAAGGGAAAACGGAAAGGCCAGTGCTGCTAGGCTGCTGACCCCGACCACAGGCGTCCCCGTGGCTGCAGCAAGCCCCTTTACCGTGCTGATTCCGATGCGTAATCCGGTAAAGGTTCCCGGCCCCCGGGTGACGGCAATACCGCCGACATCCGCAGGTTCGCATCGGCACTCCTCAAGAATCCTGTGGATCATCGACATAAGGTGACGGGAATGGGTTTTTCCCGCGGCATAAACCACCTCGGCAAGTAAACGGTCGCCACTGAGCAGGGCCACGCTGCAACTGGTGGTGGAGGTGTCGACGGCCAGAAGGTTCATGACCGGACTTTGCCTGCGGGCTTTTTTTTGGCCTTCGGGGCCTTGGCTTTTTTTGGGGGCGCAGATTCGAGTGCGATCGCCAGGACCTCGTCCATATTGCGGACGGGAACGAACGTGAGCTTGCGCTTGACGTTCTTGGGGATCTCCACGAGATCTCTTTTGTTCTTTTCCGGGATGATCACGGTATTGATGCCGGCGCGAAGGGCACCCAGGGCTTTCTCCTTCAATCCCCCGATGGGCAGCACACGCCCTCGCAGGGTGATCTCACCGGTCATGGCCACATCCTTGTTAACGGGCCGTTCGGTCAACGCCGAAATCAGGGCCGTGGCCATGGCGATGCCGGCGGAGGGGCCATCTTTGGGAATGGCACCGGCCGGCACATGGATGTGGATATCCCGGTTGTCGAAGATCTCATCTTTCACCTTGAACAGGTCGATGTTTGCCCTGGCGTAACTCAGCGCCGCACGAGCCGACTCCTGCATGACCTCACCCAACTGGCCGGTGAGAATCATCTCCCCTTTTCCGTTGATCAGCGAGGCCTCCACATACAGCACCTCGCCGCCGACCTGCGTCCATGCCAGGCCGGTTGAGAGTCCCACCTGGCTGTGTTCCTTGTCCATCTCCGGATAATACTTGGGCGGTCCCAGGTATTTTTCCAGGGATTGCCGGGTCACCTGGAACGGGCCTTTCGCCCCTTCGGCGATTCGTCGTGCCAATTTTCGGCAAAGGGTTCCCAGCTCGCGTTCGAGGTTTCTCAACCCCGCCTCGGAGGTGTACTCGTTAATGACCTGGACGATGGCTCCGTCGCTGAAGCGGATCTGACGGGGCTTGATGCCGTTCTCCTTGACCTGTCGCGGAATCAGGTGCGTTTTCGCAATGGTTTTCTTCTCATCCTCGGTATAGCCGGAAAGGTTGATCACTTCCATGCGGTCTAACAGCGCAGACGGGATGGTGTCCGAGATATTGGCGGTCAGGATGAACATGACTTTGGACAGATCAAAGCTGAGATTGAGGTAGTGATCGCTGAATTCAAAATTCTGCTCGGGATCCAGTGCTTCTAAAAGCGCCGAAGAGGGGTCGCCCCGAAAGTCGGCACCCAACTTGTCGATTTCATCCATCATGAACACCGGGTTGTTTGAACCGGCCTGCTTCAATCCTTGGATGATTCGCCCGGGCAGTGCACCGATGTATGTGCGCCGGTGCCCCCGAATCTCCGCTTCGTCCCGTATGCCACCCAAGGAAATACGCACGAACTTTCGTTTCATGGCGTTGGCGATGGCCCGTCCAAGCGATGTTTTCCCCACTCCCGGAGGGCCCACGAAACAAAGGATGGGGCCCTTGGACTGGGGGTTGAGCTTGCGAACGCTCAGGTATTCAAGGATGCGGTCCTTGATCCGTTCCAGGCCGTAGTGGTCCTTATCCAGCACGGATTTGGCCTTCTTGATGTCGATAACATCGGTCGTGGACTTGCTCCAGGGCAGTTCCACCATCCAGTCCAGATACGTTCGAACCACCGATGATTCTGCTGAATCGGGGTGCATCTGCTCCAGGCGGCGAAGCTGTTTGTCGGCTTCCGCCTTGGCATCCTGGCTCATCTTCGCGCGTTTGATCTTAGTTTTGTACTCGTCGATTTCCTGGGTGCGCTCGTCCAGTTCTCCCAATTCCTTGTGAATGGCCCGAACCTGCTCCCGCAGGAAATAGTCTTTCTGGCTCTTGGATATTTCGTCCTTCACCTCGGATTGGATCTTGGCCTGCATGGCAGACAATTCCACTTCGTGAGACAACAGGTTGTTGACTTTTTTAAGGCGCTCGAAGGGGTCGATGATTTCGATGATGGCCTGGGCTTCGTCAATTTTCAAGCGAAGGTTTGAGGCCACCAGGTCTGCCAACCGGCCGGGATCTTCGATGCTGGTGAGAATTGACCCCACCTCGTTGGTGTACTCGCCCCGCAAGGTGAGAATTCTCTCGGAATATTCCCTCACATTGCGCATCAGCGCTTCGGCTTCCAGATCAACTGTGGAGGATTCAGGCTCCTCGATGATCTCGATTTTCACACGATACAAGGACCGCTTGCGCACATATTTGGCAATTCTGGCCTTGGCGATGCCCTGAACGAGAGCCTTGACACGCCCATCCGGCAGCTTGAGCATCCTCAAAATCCGGCTGACCGTTCCGATCTGGTAGATCTCCTCAGGTTTGGGGTTTTCAATCCCCGGATCGATCTGGGTTGCCACAAACAGGTATCGATCCTTTGAAATCGACTCTTCGATGGCGTTGACCGACTTTTCACGCCCCACAAACAAGGGCAGCAGCATATCCGTGAAGATCACCACATCCCGCACCGGCATCATGGGAAGGATCGTTGGAATGATCGCTTCCGGATCGTCCTCCTCGATAATGCTGATCAGATCATCTTTATCCGTTTCACCCATCTTGACTCCTGGAAATATCAATACCAAATTTCATTGAACCCACCCCTCAAGCGACGGGGTATACGCTCGTTGTCACGGTCCACGGCCCCGCCAAAAGGACCGTATCGCAAAATGTCTTATATAATAACACTTAATTTTTCTTTGACAATGGCACGCCGGTTCTTTTAAGAAGCCTTAGCATCGTGTTTAAAATCGCTTACCGAACCAACCGGTCCTTCGGGCCAACACTCAACAATGGGCTGACATGACAACACCACTGATGGTGAACATACTGGCATTTTTCTTCGGCGCCTGCATCGGCAGCTTTTTGAACGTCTGCATCTACCGCATACCGGCCGCCTTGTCCATCGTTTATCCGGGTTCGAGCTGTCCCCGCTGCAAAACGATGATTCCTTTCTACGACAACATCCCTATCCTCAGCTATCTGCTGCTGAGGGGAAAATGCCGCAACTGCCAGGCACCCATCGCCATCCGCTACCCCTTTGTGGAACTGTTGGGCGGGCTCTTCGCCCTGGCCTGCGCTATGTCCTTCGGCCCCACGCTGCAGAGTTTGGTCGTTTTCGCCTTCATCGCGACCCTGACCGTAGTAACCTTTATCGACCTGGACCACCGGATCATTCCGGACGCGATTTCACTGCCCGGGATCCCACTTTTCTTTCTGGCCGCGTTAGCCGTCCCCAGCGTCACCTGGCGCGCCAGTGCCATCGGCATCGTGGTGGGGGGCGGGAGCCTTTTCGCTGTGGCGTGGGTTTACCAATTCATGACCGGAAGGGAGGGCATGGGAGGCGGAGATATCAAGCTGCTGGCGATGATCGGCGCCATGATCGGTTGGCAGGGTATTCTGTTCACCCTTTTCGCCGCGTCAGCCATCGGTACCATCGTTGGCCTGCTGGCCATGATCCGATCCGGAAAAGGCATGCGGCTGGCCATTCCCTTCGGCCCCTTTTTGGCCATGGGGGCGATCATCTACCTGTTTTTCGGCCAGGGCCTCATCGCCTGGTACTTCAATTTTCTCCGGTAATTTCTTTGGACTTCAGTCCCATTAGATGGAGAGCAGGTAAGTGCACAGGTTGACCTTCTTCCCTTTGATGCCGAGCCGATCACGGATGGTGTACCGATATCCTTCGACCGTCCGGGTGGAAATGCCAAGCATGCGTGCGATCTCCCTGGCCTTTTTGCCTTGTTTGACCATGGCAGCCACCTTGATCTCAGTCGGGGTGAATCCGAGGTAATCGAAGGAAAGTTTACGACTCAGCGGTGAAATGATTTCGCTGAGGTTGGAGTCCAGGATGTCGAGATAGGCTTTTTGTTTGGCGTTCAACCCACTTTGTTTCATCTTGCTTAAATAAGGGCGAATCAGGGATTTGACATTGTAAAGGACCTTCTCTTCCAAGGCCTTGCGATCTTCGTCCCGCTTTTTCAAAAGGACTTTAAGTGCCGTATTCACTTCAGAAAGGTTGTCGGATCGGGACGCCAGTTCACGGCCTCTGACCGCAAGCGCCTCCTTGCTTTTCATCTGGTCGGTAATATCGAACAGGATGCCGTTCACGTAGCTGTCCTCCCGCCCATTAACGCAGGTGGCGATGACATGAATCCAGCGCCACTGGGCAAGGACGCGATGAAAAATCCTGAATCGATGGTTGAATTTGAGATCCGTGTGACCCTTGACGTAGGCGTAACGCAGCGCCTTGCGGTCATCTGGATAAACTTGGAACCACTGATTGACCACCTGCGACGGCGTGATACCGGCGATATCTTTTGCCGAAGGACTGATAAAAAGCACCTTCAACCTCCTGGGACGGACTGGATTCACCTGAAGCCGGAAGACGGCAAAATCCGAAGCGGTCTCCATGAGCAGCTGCTGGCTTGCACGGCTTTCAGCCAAGTCTTTCTGGATTTGACGCTCGCGGGTGATATCCCGGCCGCAGCCGACGGTGCCGATCATCGCCCCTGATTCATCCAAAAGCGGCGCCTTGTGGACGTCCAGAACCAGATATTGTCCGCGAACCAGTCCGTCCTCCACAAACCGCATGTTTTTTTGCCTGGTTTTTACGATCTCGTCTGAATTTTCACACACTTCACCGAAAGTGTGGCGCTGGCCGTTTGCCCGTTCCAGGTCAGCGAA
>RCNC010002150.1_pt1 | contig 13172 bp, 11 predicted proteins | sample 2041301 | NCBI WGS metagenome assembly RCNC01 (sample SAMN09708231, study PRJNA481090) | Marine sediment metagenome, whole genome shotgun sequencing project. | biome: marine sediment; feature: ocean; material: sediment; isolation source: Sewage treatment plant 13A marine sediment (STP13A) ... | reverse complement strand
TTAAAAAATGATCGAGACAGTCACCTGCCTCTACCGTGCCTCCAGCCGGCCCGGGTCATGCAATAGTAACTGCGCTTCCCACCCTGACTGGAATCAGTCGGAAGTACAGACTTTAAAGCCATTTAAAAGGAGTTAGGGGCTGATCGCCGCTAGACAAGACCTTTTTCACTCACCTTTTGCATCACCAGCTCAAACACTTCGTGAATGGGCATGGCGGTACTATCGATGACAATGGCATCTTCTGCCGGCACCAGGGGGGAGACTTCGCGATTGCTGTCGCGTTCATCTCGCTCCCGTATGTCCGCCAGAAGGCGCGGCAGACTAACATTTTCCCCCTTTGCAATCAACTGCTTATAGCGACGCTCGGCGCGCTCGGCAGCACTGGCAACAAGGAAAAACTTAAGCGGGGCATCGCGAAAAACCACGGTTCCCATGTCGCGGCCATCCGCGACCAGGCCGGGTGCCTGCTGGAACTCACGCTGGCGCTGTAACAGCGCCTCGCGCACGGTGGGAATCGCGGCCACGGTGGAGGCACCACGGCCCCCTTCTTCGGTGCGAATATCGCTGCTCACGTCCGCGCCCTTATAAGCTACCAGGATTTCACCGTCGGGCGCGGTGGTGAAACGCACATCGAGGTTCCTGGCCACCTCAGTGACAGCGGGCTGATCTTCCCAACTGACACCCTCTATGACACAGGCCTGCCCTGTGACCCGGTACAGGACTCCACTATCGAGGAAATGCCAGCCCAGGTGATCTGCCAGCATGTGGCTGATGGTGCCTTTACCGGCACCGGAGGGGCCATCGACTGTGATTACAGGAATGCTGGACATAGGCACCTAATCCGCCAGCGCGCTGATGTTTAATCCCAGCGTGCGGGACAGGGTGTCAAAACCCGGAAAGGATGTTGCCACGTGGTCGCAGTCGAGTACGGTGATCTCGTCTTCCGCGCGCAGGGCGGCTACCGCGAAGGACATGGCGATACGATGGTCGTGATGGGTACGAATCTCGCCACCGCCCATGGGGCCGCCGTCGATAATAATGCCATCGTCCAGCACCTCATTATGAACGCCCAGTGTATCCAGGCCTTCAGCCATCGCCGCGATGCGGTCGCTCTCCTTTACGCGCAGTTCCTGTGCACCGCGCAGCACGGTGCGACCCTCAGCACAGGCCGCAGCGATAAACAGGGCGGGAAATTCGTCAATGGCCAAAGGTACCTGCTCCAGGGGTATTTCAATCCCCTTGAGGGGCGCATAGCGCACCCGCAGGTCAGCTACCGGCTCGCCACCGACCTCCCGCTCGTTTTGCACGGTGATATCGGCGCCCATCAGCTGCAATATCGTGATGACCCCGATGCGAGTGGGATTGATACCCACGTGAGTCAGCACTATGTCCGAACCCGGGGCGATACTCGCCGCCACCAGGAAAAACGCCGCAGAGGAGACATCAGCAGGTACCTCAATATCGCAGGCCTGCAGCTTGCCGCCGCCCTCCAGGGAAATCGTGCCATGATCGGAGTTCACCTCATAGCCAAAGCCGCGCAACATTCTCTCCGTGTGGTCCCGGGTGGGTGCCGGCTCGGTAACCGTGGTACGACCAGCGCTGTAAATGCCCGCCAGCAGGACACAGGACTTGACCTGGGCGCTGGCCATAGGGAGATCATACTTGATGCCCCTGAGCTGCTGACCACCACTGATCGCCAAGGGTGGCCTGCCGCCGTCGGCGGATGCGATGCTGGCACCCATCTCAGTCAGGGGATCTATCACTCGCCCCATGGGGCGGCTTTGCAGGGAAACATCCCCGGTAAGCTGTGTATCAAATGACTGTCCTGCCAACAGTCCGCAGATCAGGCGCATGCCAGTACCGGCATTACCAAGATCCAGGGGTGCAGAGGGGGCCTGCAGGCCATGCAGCCCGACACCGTGGACGAGCACCTCACCATTGGCAGGACCCTCTATTGCCACGCCCATAGCCCGAAACGCAGCCAGGGTGGCCAGGGCGTCTTCCCCTTCGAGAAAACCACTGATGCGACTGGTGCCCTGCGCGAGGGCACCGAGCATAATAGAACGATGTGAGATGGACTTATCACCCGGGACTCTCATCTCGCCCGTCAGGACTCCGCCCGGTTGTAACTTGAATCGCATGATTGCTGAAAACCTTTAAGGTGTTTTTTGCTCGTTTCGCTCGGCTAATATAGTGGCGAATTCATCACGAGCGCGCTTGGCGTTGCTGAAAGTGTCAAACAGTTGGTCCGCGTCGTCCCGCGCCACCGCATCGCGCAAGCTGGCCAGGTGTTCGCTGAACGTATCGATGGCCTGCAGTACCGCCGCCTTATTGGCAACCGCGATATCACGCCACATGGTCGGGTCACTGGAGGCGATGCGGGTGAAATCCCGAAAGCCACCGGCGGCGCAACGGAACATATCATCGCTGGCTTCTGAGGAGGCCAGTGCATCCACCAGGGTATAGGCCAGCATATGCGGCAAGTGGCTGGTCGCAGCCAGCACCGCATCGTGGCGCTCAACTGTCATATCCACGACCTCGGCGCCAGCGCTTTGCCACATGGCGCGCACCAGCTCCACGGCTACCGTATCATTGCCCTCAACCGGCGTCAGGATCACTCTGTGGTTCACAAACAAATCAGCCTTGGCTGCCTCTACACCGCTGCGCTCAGAACCCGCAATGGGATGACCCAGCACCAGCCGTGGCGGCATCTGCCCGGCAACTTCCAGCGCGGTATCCCGCAGGCTGCCTTTTACGCTGGCAACGTCGGTAATAACCGGCGCATCAGTGCGTCCGGCAATACGCGGCAACAGCTGTTCCAGTACGCGCGATGATGTCAGTGTCGGTGTGCAGATGACCATAATGTCGGCACGCTCAATCGCCTCGTCCAGGTCCAGGGTGAACTCATCAATAACACCCAGCTCCACCCCCCGACGCAGGGAGGGTTCACGGTGACCATAGCCGATAAAGCGCTGGCAGAAACCGCTCTGCCGCAGGGCACGGGCCAGGGAGCCGCCGATAAGCCCCAGGCCCAGGATAACCAGATTGTTGGCAGGATACTCCACCGTAGACTACAGCACTGCCTGAGGGTAAGACCCCAGGGGCTTTAACATAATGGACTGCTCTTCCAGTTCCGCCACGATGGTGGCGATATTGTCGTCTTGCGTATGGCCTTCAAATTCAATAAAAAATACGTAGGCCCACTTCTCCGTACGGGAGGGGCGCGTATCGATCCGGGTCAGGCTGACATCACCACGCCGGAACGGCTCCAGTAGAGTGAACAGCGCACCTGGCTTGTTCCTGCTGGATACAATGATTGAGGTCTTGTCGCGCCCACTGGGCTGCACCTCTTCGCGTCCTATGATCAGGAAACGGGTCGTGTTGTCGGCATAATCCTCTATATGCGAGGCCAGCTTATCCAGGTGGTACAGCTCCGCGGCCATATCGCCAGCCACCGCCGCCACGCCGGGAATTTCCGCAGCCATACGCGCCGCTTCCCCGTTACTACTGACAGCCTCTCGCTCCACATTGGGCCAGTGTTTATCCAGCCAGTTACGGCACTGGCCCAGTGCCTGTTGGTGGGCGCAAATGCGCTTGATATCCTGCTCGGAGGTATTCGGCGCAACCAGCAGGTGATGGCCAATGCCCATTTCCACCTCACCGGATATTTTCAGGGACGAGTCCATAAAGTTATCCAGGGTGTGGCTGACCATGCCCTCGGTGGAGTTCTCTACTGGTACCACACCGTAGTTGCACTCCCCGGATTCAACCTGGGAGAACACGGCGTCAATAGTAGTCTGCGGTACGCAAATGGCGGCATGACCGAAATGCTTGATCGTCGCGGCCTGGGTAAAAGTCCCCTCGGGGCCCAGATAGGCCACCTGCAAGGGCCGTTCCAGGGCCAGGCAGGCGGACATGATTTCGCGAAATATATGCGCCACACTGACGCCATCCAACGGTCCTGAATTGCGCGTAATAATACGTTCCAGTACCTGCGCTTCGCGCTCTGGCCGATAGTAGACGACATCCTCGCCACTCTCATCCCGCTCATGCGCCTCACCGACTTTGATATCGGCCACACGCTGGGCACACTTGGCCCGACTGTTAAGCAGCGTCTGTATTTCCTGGTCAATAGCGTCTATATCCGCCCTGACCTGGTTGAGATCCCTGTTGTCAGCCATAAGCGGTCACTTAGCCGTTACGTTGTTCAAAGTCCTGCATGAAGGCGATCAGCGCATCCACCGCCGGCTCGCCCACAGCATTGTAAATACTGGCCCGCATACCACCCACGGAGCGGTGCCCCTTGAGGTTGAGCAACCCTGCCTCCTCGGACTCCTGCAGGAATTTCTTGTCCAATGCAGCGTCCGCCAGGATGAAGGGTACGTTCATCAGGGAGCGACTGGCGAGCTCCACCGGGTTGGCATAAAAATCACTGGTGTCGATGGCTGCATACAGTTTTTCGGCTTTACGACGGTTCACAGTCTCCATCGCGTCGAGGCCACCCTGCGCCACCAGCCAGTCAAATACCAGGCCCGCCAGATACAATGCAAACGTCGGTGGCGTGTTGTACATGGAGTCGTTGTCCGCCGCAGTCTGCCAGTTCAGCATGGCGGGACACATCGCATGCGCTCGGCCCAACAGGTCGCGTCGCACGATGACCAAGGTCAGCCCCGCCGGTCCGATGTTCTTCTGGGCGCCAGCGTAAATAACACCGTAGTCATCCACCTTGATCGGCCGGGACAATATAGTAGAGGACATATCCACCGCCAGCGGCACATCCACCTGCGGGGTCCAGAAATACTCGACGCCGCCAATCGTTTCGTTGGGGGTGTAATGCAGATAGGCCGCATCGTTACCCAGCTCCCAGCTGTCCCGTGCTGGAATACTGGTGAAATTGTTATCCTCAGAGCTGGCAGCGACATTTACGTCACAATAGCGCCGCGCTTCGCCGATAGCCTTCTTGGACCACTGCCCAGTGTTCACATAGTCAGCGCTTTTCTTGTCGCCCAGCAGGTTCAGTGGCACCGCGGAAAACTGTGTGCTGGCGCCGCCCTGCAGAAACAGCACTGCATAATCATCGGAGATACCCAGCAGTTTGCGCAGGGTCTGCTGCGCATGCTCGGCCACACCTACCACTTCCGGGCTGCGATGGCTCATTTCCATCAGAGACAGGCCAGTGTCGTGCCAATCCAGCATATCGTCCCGGGCGATTGCCAGAACTGCCTCGGGCAATGCCGCAGGACCGGCACAAAAATTGTAACGACGGGTCATGGTGTTTCCTTCCTTAAAATACGGGGTATGGCGCTCGCGCTTTATTCAGCGGCGCCATCTTCAGTTTCATCTGCGACCACATCTTCTGCAGTGGGCTCGTCAATTCGTTCTACGCCAACCAGGGTCTCGCCAACCTTGGTACGAATGACACGCACGCCCTGGGTATTACGACCCAGGACAGAAACTTCATCGGCGCGGGTCCGCACCATCGTGCCCTGGTTGGATATGAGCATCAGTTCATCGCCGGTAAACACCTGCACGGCACCCACCATATTGCCATTGCGGTCACTGGTGGACATAGCGATCAGGCCCTTGTTACCTCGACCCTTGGTGGGGAAATCACTGATCATGGTACGTTTTCCGTAACCGTTCTCACTGGCCGTCAGCACCATGCCCTCCGGACGCGGAATAATCAGGGAAATCATGTTGTGACCAGCGCCCAGACGGATACCGCGTACGCCGCGGGCTGTGCGCCCCATGGCGCGCACATCATTTTCCTTGAAGCGCACGGCTTTACCTTCAGTACTGAACAGCATCACATCACAATTGCCGTCGGTGATTGCAGTACCGACCAGAACATCGCCCTCTTCCAGTGCCAGTGCCCGCAATCCCACACTGCGTTGACGCGCAAAATCGGTGAGCGCAGTCTTCTTGACCGTGCCATTGGCTGTCGCCATAAAGATAAAGTGCCCCTCTGTGTACTCCACCACTGGCAGGATTGACGTCACTCGCTCGCCCTCTTCCAGCGGCAGCAGATTAACCATCGGGCGGCCGCGGGAGTTACGTCCAGCCAGGGGTATATGGAATACCTTCAGCCAGTAAACCTTACCCAGATTGGAGAAACACAGGATGGTAGCGTGGGTGCTGGCGATCAGCAGGTGCTCCACAAAATCCTCGTCTTTCACCGCCGTAGCACTCTTACCCATGCCGCCGCGGCGCTGGGCCTGGTAATCCGTCAGGGGCTGCGTTTTGGCATAGCCGCCATGGGAAATAGTGACCACCCTATCCTCTTCTGTGATCAGGTCTTCCACTGTCAGGTCGTGCTGTGATGCGCTGATTTCTGTGCGGCGCTCATCCCCGTACTCCTCGACGATTTCGGCCAGCTCTTCACGAATCACCAGTTTCAGACGCTCGGAATCACCCAAAATATCGAGAAAATCAGCGATTTCACGCAGTCTTTCCTGATATTCGTTAAGCAGTTTTTCATGCTCCAGACCTGTCAGCCTGTGCAGGCGCAGCTCCAGGATTGCCTGGGCCTGGGCGGGAGACAAGTGATACTTGCCATCGTGCATGCCGTAGCGAGGCTCCAGATCGTCGGGGCGACAGGCATCGCTGCCGGCGCGCTCCAACATGCCCGTGACATCACCGGGCTCCCAGGCTTGCGCCAGTAATTTCTCCCGGGCCTCGGCGGAACTGGGAGACGCCTTGATCAGCGCGATCACCGGATCGATATTGCACAGGGCAATGGCCAGCCCTTCCAGGATATGACCGCGCTCGCGGGCCTTACGCAATAAATAGACTGTACGCCGCGTCACCACTTCCCGGCGATGGCGGATAAAGGCTTCGATAATTTCCTTGAGGTTAAGTATCTTCGGCTGGCCATCAACCAGCGCCACCATATTGATACCGAACACCGACTGCAGGCTGGTCTGGGAATAGAGGTTGTTGAGCACAACATCACCGATCTCTCCCCGGCGCAACTCAATCACCACGCGCATGCCATCCTTGTCGGACTCGTCACGCAGCTCGGTGATACCTTCTATCTTCTTTTCCTTGACCAGTTCCGCAATCCGCTCGATCAGGCGCGCCTTGTTCAACTGGTAAGGCAGCTCGTGGATAAGAATAATATCCTTGCCGCGCTTCTCGTCGGTCACCACCTCCGCCTTGGCGCGCACGTAGATGCGACCGCGGCCGGTGCGATAGGCCTGGATGATGCCCGCACGGCCATTGATAATTGCGCCGGTGGGAAAATCGGGGCCCGGAATGTACTCCATCAACTCATCGACGGTCAGGTCGGGGTTGCCAATCAGGGCCAGGCAAGCGCTGACCACTTCGGTCAGGTTATGGGGCGGGATATTGGTCGCCATTCCCACCGCAATACCTGAGGAACCGTTAATCAGCAGGTTCGGTACCCGCGTGGGCATAACGACGGGTATGCGCTCGGTGCCGTCATAGTTGTCGACAAAATCGACCGTTTCCTTGTCCAGGTCCGCCAGTATGGAATGCGCGATCTTGCGCATACGGATCTCGGTGTAACGCATGGCCGCAGCGGAGTCACCGTCGACCGAGCCAAAGTTGCCCTGGCCATCCACCAGCATATAGCGCAGGGAGAAGGGTTGGGCCATCCGCACGATGGTGTCGTAAACAGCGGAATCACCGTGGGGATGGTATTTACCAATCACATCGCCCACCACACGGGCAGACTTCTTGTAGGCCTTGTTCCAATCGTTGTTGAGCTCGTTCATGGCAAATAACACGCGTCGATGGACCGGCTTCAGCCCGTCCCGCACATCCGGTAAGGCCCTGCCTACGATCACGCTCATGGCGTAATCCAGATAGGACTGCTTCATCTCGTCTTCTATATTGACGGGAACGATTTCTTTGGCTATTTCACCCATGTACAACGATTTCCTTGAGCACCTGCGAAGGGTTTTTGGGGACTACAGGCGAGGCCGTAAGATACGGTCCCCAGCAGCGGTGTGAAAAGCGTTCCACGGCCCCCAAAACAAGCGACAGATTATACGGGAAGATGCCCCTTTCTTGCCATGTTTTTGCAGAATTTCGCTGCTTTTAGGGCAGCAATTCTGCATTTATGGTTATACTTCTGCGCGGACCCGTCAATTACGGCGAAGCGGCTCAGGCCCGACGGGTTTTTGCCCAGTGAAAGACACCTCAAGAGACAGGAAAATAAAGCATGAGCGCGCCCCCATCGACCGCTGACACCCTGCTCCATCCCGACTGGGTGGTGCCGGTGCTGCCCCACGGCGTAGTGCTGGAAAATCACAGCCTAGCCCTGCAGGGCGACCGCATTGTCGCACTGCTGCCACGGGAGGAGGCGCAGACCATCGCGGCAGCGCGGGTCATCGAACTGCCGGGGCAGGTGGTGCTGCCAGGACTGGTGAATTGCCACGGCCACGCCGGCATGAGCCTGTTGCGCGGCTACGCCGACGACCAGCCCCTGATGCCGTGGCTGGAACAACACATCTGGCCCGCCGAGGACGCCCATGTCAGTGAGGAGTTCGTGGAGGACGGCACCGAGCTGGCCATCGCCGAAATGATGCGCTCCGGCACCACTACCTTCAGCGACATGTACTTTTTCCCCAACATCACCGCCGCCACCGCACATCGCCTGGGCATGCGCTGCCAGATCACCTTCCCGATTTTCGATTTCCCCACCGTGTGGGGACGCAACGCGGACGAGTACATCAGCAAAGGGCTGGCGGTACGGGACGATTTCAAGCACAACTCACTGATAACAGTCGTGTTCGGCCCTCATGCACCCTATACCGTGTCGCAGGACAACCTGGCCAAGGTTGCCACCCTGTCCGCGGAGCTGGATACGGCGGTGCATATTCACCTGCATGAAAACGCGGGGGAAGTGCTGCAGGCGGTGGAGCAACACGGGGAACGCCCCCTGGACACACTGCAACGCCTCGGATTACTGGGGCCGAGGACACAGTGCGTGCATATGACCGACCTGGGCGACCAGGACATCGCCCTGCTGGCCGCCACCGGTGCACACGTGGTGCACTGCCCACAATCGAATATGAAGCTGGCCTCCGGGGCCTGCCCGGTCAGCAAGCTGCTGGACAAGGGGGTGAACGTCGCCCTGGGCACTGACAGCGCCGCCAGTAACAACGACCTGAATCTGTTCGGTGAAATGCAGGCTGCATCCCTGCTGGCCAAATTGCAGTCGCTGGACGCCACCGCCCTGCCCGCCTCAGAGGCCCTGGCGATGGCTACCATCAACGGCGCCAGGGCAATGGGACTGGAAGATCGGATCGGCAGCCTGGAAGTCGGCAAGCAGGCTGACCTGATCGCCGTCGACCTCAGCGGACCGGAAACCCAGCCGCTGTATAATCCACTGTCGCAACTGGTTTACGCCTGCAATGGCAGCCAGGTTAGTCACAGCTGGATCGACGGGGAAATGGTCATGGAAAATCGCGAACTCAAGGGTATCAAGCTCGATGCCCTGGCCACTCGCGTGAGTGCGTGGCAACAACGCATCAGCAACACAACGGAGAGCGCATCATGAGCCTGGATATGAATGTAGATCCGCAGGAAATCGCCAAATTCGAAGCACTGGCCTCGCGCTGGTGGGATCGCAGCAGTGAATTTCGCCCCCTGCATGACATTAACCCGCTGCGCGCCAACTACATTGACCAGCACTCACCGGTCGCCGACAAACAGCTGGTGGATGTAGGCTGTGGCGGCGGCATCCTGGCGGAGGCCATGGCCCAACGTGGTGCCCTGGTCACCGGTATCGATATGGGAGAAGCTCCCCTGTCGGTCGCAAGACTGCACCAACTGGAATCCGGGGTAGAGGTGGATTATCGACATTCCACCGCCGAACAACTGGCCGAGGAGCAAGCCGGGCACTACGATATCGTGTGCTGCCTGGAAATGCTGGAGCATGTGCCAGAGCCCGGACAGGTGATCGCCGCCTGCGCCGAGTTGGCCAAACCCGGCGGCTCGCTGTACTTTTCCACCATCAACCGCAACCCCAAGGCCTTTGCCTTTGCCATCGTCGGCGCTGAACACATTCTGCAATTGCTGCCGGCGGGTACCCACGAGTACGCCAAGTTCATCAAACCCTCGGAAATGGCCAGCTGGATGCGCGACGCGGGACTGGTGCTGGAAGGCATGACAGGGCTGACCTACAACCCCATCACCAAACACTACCGCCTGAACGAGGCTGACGTCAGCGTCAACTACATGGTGCGGGCGGTGAAACCGGCGTGACTGAGCAGCAGGCGATAGCCTTTCCGGGGACGCTGAAGGCAGTCATTTTTGACCTGGACGGCACTTTGGTAGATACCGCCGATGAATTTGTGCCGGTGGTCCAGGCGCTGCGCGCCGAACACGGCCACGATGCCATGAACCCGGCACGGATACGCGCCTCAGTCTCGAATGGAGCGCGCGCACTGGTCAGCCTGGGACTCGGCATCGAGGAGGATGCGCCGGAGTTCGAAAGCAAGCGACTGCGCTTACTGGAACTGTACAGTGAGGTACTGGGCACGCTGGCGTCGACCTATCCCGGCATAGATACCTTGCTGGCGCAACTGCAGTCCAGGGGCATCGCCTGGGGTATTTCCACCAACAAGCCACGGGCTTACACCGAACCACTGCTGCAGCGACTCGCTATCAGTCCAGCCCCTGGCAGCGTGGTCTGCCCTGACGATGTCAAACACCGTAAACCGCACCCGGAATCCCTGCATCTCAATTGCCTGCAACTGGATTGCTCGCCCTTCAATGCCATTTACGTTGGCGACCACCAGCGGGATATTGAGGCCGGACGTCGCGCCGGCATGTACACCATCGCCGCCGGCTACGGCTATATAGAGCCCGATGATGATCCCCTGGCCTGGGGCGCCAACACCCACGCCCGCTGCAGCACCGACCTGCAGGCACTGATCCTGGGCGCGCAGTAAAAGGACACACCATGGAAGTTATGACAATCCCCGCCGATTACCTGCCCCGCGCGGACCTGCTGCAGGGCAAGACCATCATGGTGACCGGCGCCGGTGACGGCATCGGTCATACTGCGGCACTCACCTATGCCAGTCACGGAGCCACGGTGCTGCTACTGGGGCGCACAGGCAGCAAACTTGAGGCGGTTTACGATGAAATTGAGGCGGCTGGTGGCCCCAGGCCCGCCATTGTGGAAATGGACCTGTCCACCGCCACCGCAGACAGCTACAGCAACCTCGCGGCCAGCCTGGGCAACGAATTTCCCTGCCTGGACGGGCTGCTGCACAATGCCGCCCTGCTGGGTGACATGCGGCCCATAGCAAACGCAGGCCTGGCCAGTTGGCAGGACGTTATGCAGGTCAACGTCAACGCCCAGTTCGCGCTCACCCGGTACCTGTTGCCGCTACTGCAACTGGCACCCACTGCCTCCATTGTCATGACATCCTCGACTGTGGGGCGTATCGGCAAAGCCTATTGGGGTGCTTATGCGGTGTCCAAGTTCGCTACCGAGGGATTTATGCAGGTGCTGGCCAGCGAGCTGGAAAATACGTCGCGCATCCGGGTGAACAGCCTGAACCCGAAGGCTACCAACACCGCTATGCGCCGCACGGCCTATCCGGCTGAAACACCCACGGACAATCCTTCGCCAGAGGCTATTATGCCGGCCTATTTATTTCTGATGGGGGATGACAGTGCCGGGCTTACCGGCAGGGCGTTCGATGCCCGCTAGAACTACAGGACGCTGGCCCCGGGAGCCTTAGAAGCGGCCTGTTTTTTTCGCTACGCCACGGCCGTGGCGCTTGCCAAACTGACGCTCCATGGCTTCCCGCTCCCGCACGGTACCTCGCTTCAGGTCTTTCGGGGTCAGGCCACCCATGGTGTACAGGGATTTGACTTCCCTGGCTTCCAGCTCCGTCCACTGGCCCTGCTTGACCCTGGAGGGAATAAACACCTCACCATAGCGCACACGCTTGAGTCGCGACACGGTCAGCCCCTGGGATTCCCACAGGCGCCGCACCTCGCGGTTGCGCCCCTCCATCAACACCACGTAATACCAGCGGTTGATACCATCACCGCCGCCGTCCTGGATATCGGCAAAGCGCGCCACGCCATCGTCCAGCATGACACCTTCTACCATGCGCTGCAGCATATCCGCCTGCACCTCACCCATCACCCGCACCATGTATTCCCGCTCAATATTGGACGAGGGATGCATAAGGGCATTGGCCAACTCACCGTCGGTGGTGAACAACAACAGGCCGGAGGTATTGAAGTCCAGGCGCCCAATGGAGATCCAGCGCCCGGATTTAAGCTTGGGCAGACGTTCGAAAACGGTGCGGCGCCCCTCGGGATCACTGCGCGAACACACTTCACCGGGAGGCTTGTGATAGAGGATACAGCGAGTCTCCTCTACCGGGGCCGCATCCAGGGTCCGACCGTCGACCGTCAGCCGCGCGCTGGCATCGACACGATCTCCCAATGTGGCGACCTTGCCGTTAACACCAACGCGGCCCGCCTGGATCCAGCGCTCCATTTCCCGGCGGGAACCCAGCCCGGTACGGGCCAGCACTTTCTGTAATTTCTCTCCCGCTTTGGGAGCAGCTTCTGCGCTGGAGGTTTCCGGGCTGGAGGTGTCCGCAGAAGCTCCCTTGCGCGAGCCTTTCGCGCCTGCTGCAGAGGAGCGGGGTCGACCCCTGGTCGAGCCCTTATCGGTTTTCCTGCTCATGCCTGAATCAGGCCTGGGATTCTGGTTTGGGGGATTCGACGTCGGGATAGCCGTCCACTTGGGGAGCAACATCAGCATCCCCGGACGCGGCGGCAAGCTCTTCACCCTCGGCGAGCACCTCGTCAACCACGTCTGTAGCGGCTTCCTGCTCTTCGGGGGCCGCTTCTGGCGTGACGTTTACGTCTGCTTCATCTGCGGCTGCCGCGCGCGACTCCAGGTCATCAGTCGCCTCGGACAGGGACACAGCTTGCGCCGCAGCGCCGTCTTCGTCGGGCGTATGCTCAGTGCCGCCAACCACCGTCAGGCCGGGGCCTTCTTCACTGCTGGCACCCTCACTGCTGGCACCCTCTTCCTGCAGCGGCTCGCTAAAGCCGAGCTCCGCGTTGAGCGTTTCCAGGTCACGAATCTCTGCCAGGGCCGGCAGCTGGTCCAGGCTCTTGAGGTTGAAGTAGTCCAGGAACTGTCGGGTGGTGGCATACATGGC
>RCNC010002149.1_pt1 | contig 13175 bp, 10 predicted proteins | sample 2041301 | NCBI WGS metagenome assembly RCNC01 (sample SAMN09708231, study PRJNA481090) | Marine sediment metagenome, whole genome shotgun sequencing project. | biome: marine sediment; feature: ocean; material: sediment; isolation source: Sewage treatment plant 13A marine sediment (STP13A) ... | reverse complement strand
AAGTTTAAGGATGGCTCACCAGAGCTTACTGTTTATGTTCTGCATGCGCTTCGTGGCGAATCCCATGTCCGTTCCCGTTTTTTTCTCGATTGTTATACTCTAATGAACTGCATTATGTCAATTGAGGAGGATTCCTGAAGAACTCGAATCTGTCCGCCCAATAGGATCTCCTCTCCTAATTCGCGGGCCGTGTCCTTGTTGATTTCAAATTTTTCCTTGAAATGCCCTTGATGGGCGTTGGATACAAGGAAAAGGAAAAGGGTCACATCTTAAATTTTAAATATTTGGTTCCTGATATTATCAATTGTACCCTTTAACCGTTTATTTCTCTTGGATTCCTCGGCTACTCGGTTATGCACCAGGATATTCAACGCGCAGCGGGCGTGCCATTTACTCTGCCTCTAAAATTTCGAGTACATACCTTTTCCGGAGCTTACCAGCAGCTGCACTTAAAATAGTTCGGATTGCCTGAGCATTTCTGCCCTGCTTGCCAATGACCTTCCCCATATCACCCTTGGCAACACTAATTTCCAAAACTACGGTGTGGCCACCTTCAACTTCAGAAACCGAAACCTCTTCTGGTTGATCAACCAAGGCTTTTACAATATCAGATATCAGATCCTTCATCGTGCCATTTCTCCCTTTCCGTTCCCGATAGAATGCATGAAATAAATCAACCTATACTGAACTGGTTTCGGCTTGCAAGGCTAAAATAATCTGGGATCTGAAACTGTGAATCGAATTTGTTCGGGAATGGGATACCACAGAAAGAAAAAAGGGGAGACTCCGAAGAGTCCCCCCGGATGGTGCACAGTATCAGATCAGCTTATATCCAGGTCCACTTCAAAAGCACCAAAGGGGTACAATAACAAAATGTATAAAAATGTCAACCTTTCCGGTTCAAAAATTTTTCAAACCTTATCCAACCCTATTTAAAATAATTCTCGTCCACCTGTATCCACCGACCGGCTTCGGGCATCGGGAGAGAAAGGGGCCTTAAACTTTAAATATTGATGGATTCTTAAAAAGTCGGAATTTCGACTTTTGTTCATTGTAACGTATTGAATTTACGCGATCTGTAATTTTATTTTTGTGCTTTTTGCGGCTATATAAATATTTGTTTTCTGATATTATTAATTCTACCCTTTAAGCGTTTATGTTTTTTGGATTCATTGTTTATTCGGTTATGCATCATGATAATACGCACCAGGATATTCAACACGCAGCGGGCGTGCCATTTACTTTGCCTCTATTTTAGATTTTGAAAGATTTTCAGTGTGAAGCGACAATATGAAGAAAAAGCTGATCTGCCAATATTTATTATTTAAGATGTGACCCTTATCTTTTCCTGGTTTGGGAAAGATTGATGTAGAAGCGTCCCCCCGTTCCAAACAGGAGGCTTTGTTTGGGATCACCATATACGTCCATCTTGACGGGGCCGAGAATAGGTTTCACCCACCACCGCAGGGTGCCGAACATCCAATCAATCGTCAGCGGTCTCATCGGTCTGTTGATGGTGACCCCATCCGTCAGACCGGCATCGAAATATAAAATGCGACGTTCATTCGGTTCGGTCATCATTTTGGAGGGCAAAGGGATGTAAGAGGTGATCGGACGTGCTTGTAGCATGTACAAGGTGTCATCCGCAAATGCCCATTCGATGTCCGTTGGCTTGTCGTATAGGGTTTCGATTTGGTTGAGCATGTCGGTGATGGCTATCACCTGACCATCAGTTAAGCAGAATTCACCAGGATTGGGGCTGTCTTGTTCTTGAATGCCGCCGGTGGGTGTAAGAGTAACTGCCGTTTCCTTGCCGCCCAGCACCCTTTCAACAATCTTCTTACTCACTTTGTCTACAACAAAATGATCCGGCGACACCATCCCAGACACAACTGATTCACCCAAGCCCCAATTAGCATCAATCACCGCTTCATCATAATCATTGTTCAGAGGATTGAGCGAAAAACCGACCCCCGCCGTCTCTGAGGCGATTTGTTGCTGCACGACAACAGCAATGCGTGGATTGTCTACCGGGAAACCCTGCTGTTTTTTATAAACAAAGACCCGTTCATCAAAAGCAGACGCAAAAGAGGCGCGAAAGGCATCCAGCATCGTTTCTTTGGTTACACCCAATGATGTTTTATAACCGCCAGCAAACGAGGCCCCATCCAAATCTTCTTCAGGAGAGGATGAGCGTACAGCAAAAAAGCTGTCCTTGGGAAAGGATTGGTGCGCTTCGTTGAGTTGTTGTTCTTGCTCTTCGGTCAGCGTTAAGTTAACACAGGCAGCTTTGAGGGCGGTGGTGCTGGGGTGGAGGTCTCCGTTGCTTTCGATGGCTATTTGAACGGCCATCCATTCAGCCAAACCCTGTAAACTGATCAGCCACGGGAAAAAAAATGTCACGCCGCACACAAACCCTGGCGGCACAGGCAAATCAGCCTGTGTCATCTTAATCAAAGACAAACCTTTGCCACCCACTTCTGCGAGTGTGGGAATCGGTATGGTATTAAATGGGTAAATCATAATGCTTTCTTCATGAATCTATATAAAGAAATTGACCTGAATCCCCTTAAAAGTATTTGGGGTTGCCAAAATATTACATGGTTCAGATTTTTTCTCCATGTTAATATATCCCTATTCTCTGCAATTATAAGGAGATATAATAAAAAATGACATATTTTCTACAAAATAAATGAATGGAGGGGTTCATATCATATCAGGCACAAGCCAAGCTAATCGGATAATTGAAACAAATATAAAAGATTTCTGGCATTAGTCTCCAGTTCCAGTGAGCTATCTGAAAATCAACCCTACGGTTATTGTCCGAGCGTATTCCGGGCCCAAATTTCCAAGGAATACCGTTAATATTCCACGATTTAACGTGATGTCAGCATGTTGTGGGTTCTGGCAAGTATTCTTCAATGCAATGCACCACAAATCCTTCGACCCTTGCTGGAATGGTCCGTTTCTGATATCAGATTAGGATATTTGAATTTTCACCAAAGTTGGGGTTACATCTACGTATCACAGGTTTGGCGCAATTTGTGATATTTCATGATATTACAGGTTTTAAGAGGCGTGGTTTTTTTCAAATTATCACCATGTATCATTACTTGGAGAGAATATGGAATTACTTAACAAAGAAACCATCGAATCCATTTATGGAAAGGCCACCCACATACTGGCAACCGTAGGCGTAGAATTTGATCTGGACAGCGCCGTAGAGATGTTTAAAAAAAACGGTGCAAAAGTAGAGGGGAAAAAAGTCTTTATCTCTCCATCCTTGTTGAAAACGGCCTTGGATTCACTGCCAAGGGTCAAATATACTCCGACACATAACAAAAGACTGGTTGCGGCATCCCCATTTTCCAATACCCCCATGATTATAGATGATATCACCGGTAAATTTCGGCGTGGCAACGTTCAGGATGCCGTCAAAATGTATCAGCTTGCCGAAACCTGTGATCTATATGAGTCTATAAATCCCGGAGTGGTTGACCCTGAGGGTAACGACAGCGAAGACCAGTATATCAGTCAAATCGCTATGATGCTGAAATATTCAGATAAATTCCCGAATTTAAGCTTGCGGGCCACAAAATCAAGCTCAAAAAATGGCGATGTTTACACAAGTGCCAAAAAAGCGATCCAGTTGATCAAAGAGATCAAAGGCGATGGCAGCTCTCCGGTTATGGCGCAGGGGATCTGCCCCATGGCCCCTTTATCATATGATGAAGAAAGCCTGATAAATTTGACCGTATTGGTTGAAGAAGAACAAGATATTACGATTTTCCCTTGTACCTTGTCTTTTATGACTGGGCCTGAAAGCCTGTTGGGGATGGTTGTTCACGATATTGCCATTTGTTTGGCAGGGGTGGTTTATGTTCAGCTGCTCAAGCCTGGTATAGGTGTGTCCTTCAGTAATTTTTCTACCATGACAGACATGCGATCTTTACAACCGGCTTACGGCAGTCCAGAGTTCCTTCATGTTCAGATCATGTTTTATGAAGTTTGCCTGCATTTTGAAATGAACTGTGTTCTTTGCGGGTGCTTTTCTGACGGCACCCGAAATGATTATCAAGGCGGATTTGAATCCTGTTTTACCTCAATAGCACCCTATTTTATGACCCGTGTAGAGGAAATCTGGTGTTACCCTGGCATTATGGCTGCATTTGCAGGGGGAAGTTTTAAAAAAATGATTCTGGATGAAGAATTAATGATCAACTGCAATCGGACACTTCAGGGACTGAACCTTTCTTTTGATCCCATGCTCAATGACAAACTGGCAGAATCTTTGGAGACAAAAAGCTTTCTGACGATCGGCTCCCCAGCCATCTACAGAAAAGAACAGAGAGTAAGCAATATTTTTGATAAACAAGGAATAGACCCAAATAATTATTCTTCGGAAATACTGGTAGATGTAAATGTTTCTAAAGAAATCCAAAAAAGATGTGCAGCCTATGCTCTTCCGGATAGAAGCAAAGCACAAATAAATCAGTTGCAAAAATATCTGCCAACTCAATGCAAATATTAACATCAATTTCGACACGCCTGTCTCAAAAAAAATTGAAGACTTCTGGCATAAGTCTTCAGAGTCGGAGGTGACATATCTCCAACTAATCGCAAGCGAGCTTAAATTACAGATATCCCTTATAGTATCTGCAAGAATTTTGGCCTTCCAAAATTACAGATACTGTAAACAAAAACCAAATATCTTGAGCATTGGAAAATTACATATACTGCAAACATATCTCAATTCAGCGTCTTGTCAGATCAAGTTGTATCTTAATTTAAAAAATGAAAGATTGAATCTTGGGCATTGCAGATAACGAGTATAACGATCTCAACGATTATAACGAACCTAACGATCGTAACCACCTTGACAGACTTTGAGCTTTCAGCTTTTAGCCTTCAGCTTCCTTGCTCCCATTTTCTCTTTTCTTCATTCCGCATTCCAAATTCCGAATTCGATTACCTCTGCTCTATGCACCATGCGCTTTGCTCTATGCGCTGTTTTCAACCACCTGCCAGCACCTTTGCAACCTTCTCCTCCAATTCGTCATTGTCGATCGGTTTGACGCAGTACTCGGTTGCCCCCAGCTTTAACGCCGCCTGAGCCGTCTCCAGGGTAGGATATCCTGTAAGCATAATGGCGCGCATTGAAGGTGCTATTTTTTTTAATTCCTCCAACACCTCCAAGCCACTTATTTTTTTTAATTTGATATCCAATATAGCCAGATCCACAGGATTGGAGCGGGCGTAATTCAACGCTTCTTCCTCCTCGGTAAACCCGACGACTTCATGGCCTGTCGCTTCTAAGATCCGTTTCATAAGATTGACGGCATCCAGCACATCATCCAATACCAAAACTTTAGCCATTTATTGTTGAACCCTTTTGCTGAAAGATTTTATGCGGTCTGAAAAGAGTTTGGCACACGTTGAGCAATAGTTATGAGGGGACTTCATTTCTGTGTGAGAGGATGTTCTTGTATGAATATGTTCCAGGAATTTCGGGGTTGCATACAGCTTCCCACAGCCCTCACATCTTTCCAGTGGATGGTTCCCGATGACTTCGTCCCGAATTTTGATAGTTCTTGAGTTTTCGTGATCTTCCACTAAAATAACTTTGGTAGGACAGATATTTGCACAGGTTCCACAACCTATGCAGAGACCCTCAATCGGTACGGCATAATTCACCCCATCCCTTTTTTCCATTTTAAGCGCACCGGGTCCTACAATTTCTTTGCAAACCCGGATACACAAACGACAGCGAATACATCCATCGGGCGGCGGTCCCTGATCAATGCCGTAGGATTTGGCAAGTGCAATAATGGTTTTGGCCTGCGGTGCCATTTGCAGCAGGTTCTTAAAAGCTCTGGTTCTGGCCCTGTCAACTGCCTGGGTATCGGTTTTTACCCTCATCCCGTTTTCCACCTTTAAAATACAGGATAGCATCGTTGTCTGTCTTCCGCTGGACCGACCGGGCACTTCCACAACACACAGCCGACAGGAGCCGGAAGGCTTGAGAGATGGATGATAACACAAGGTGGGAATTCGAAGCCCATTGGCCCGGGCTACCTGTAGTACGGTCATACCCTCTTCGGCATCATACTCTTTATCATCAATGGTGATTTTAACCATATTTCATCCTTATCCTAATTAAATATCCAGCATTCAAGACCATAAATTCTGTATCCGTCTTCAATAATATTCGATCGGAGTGGTAAAAATTTGCTCACAACTAGACTCATACAGACTTAAATTGTGATCTCTTTTTTCCCGACTTGCAAAAGGTTTTAACCCAGCCGCTGGTCGCAAGTGTCCAGTCTAATCGTAGAAGAAACTTAATGTTTCACCCGAGATCTCAAGAGTGCTAAATCCTAAAATAATATCCCATCTTTATTTAACTATAGAGACAGAGCGCAGCGATTCCATCCTTCCGCATTCCGCATTCCGCATTCCGCATTCCGACTTCCGACTTCCGCATTCGTCAAATGTAGTTTCACACGAGGATTTATCGACTCGCCTTCCTGACACCCGAAACCTGACACCCTATGCCCGTTGAGTGGAATAAAATCGGGATAAAATTTAGAGAACGTGTTGCGGGTAATTTCATTAACCCATTGTACACCCAATTAATCCTGTCCGGCCTCATGCAAGTCGGCTATATAGTCTTCTAATTGATTAATCTCGTCGGTCAGCGAAGCGATTTGATGTTCCATCAAATCCCTGATTGTCAGCATTCCGACTATTTTCTTGTCTTCTATCACAGGCAGGTGCGCAATATCGGCTGCCATCATCTTATCCAATACAATTGTAATGGGATCTTGGGGTTCAGCAAAAAGTAAGTTGGGAGTCATAGCATCTTCTATACTTATTTCAGAAAACGCTGCCGACTTGTTTTTCAACACTGATTCGTAAACATCTCCTTCGCTGAAAATACCGGCCGGCTGGTCATTTTCCGTTACGACTAGCGCACTGACTTTGCCGGCGGCCATTAGGCAGATGGCATCGTCAACAGTTTGATTGCTCGCGATTGTTAGCACCTTGCGGGCTTTATCCTTTAACAGGGCAAGCACTTCCAACGAGTCCGCCCTCCTATATTTCTACAGATTTGTCTGAGTATTCGCTTGAACCTAAGGGGATGAAAATCCATCTAAAATGCCGATCTTAGCTTTCATCCCATTTTTGTTCCGTTAAATCAGCTTTTTGGGGAAATTTATAAGAACTTAGTCATCCAGCCGCTGTAGACAATCCTGGGGAAAACGGTGGGTGCCTCTGCCTTCCAGGCTCACCCCCACCAGGGCATCCGGATCGTTAATGGTGGTGTCCGGATCAGTTATGATGCCGTGCAGTCCGATAAATTCATCCATGTAGCTTTCCCAGCTTTCATCTTCCGATCTCTTATATACTTCCACCTTCTGCCCGTGACGAAAAACCATTGAAGCTCTCCTCTTTTTGGTTAGAATCGTTTAGATCGTCCCAGTTAAACAAAAAACCAAAAAGGTTTAACGGGATAAATTTGGATCGTTTAGATGGTTAAGTTCGTTTGGAAGGTTGGGAGCCGAAATCTTTCCCCGTTTACAGCTTTATCCATAATCCGTAATCCATCGTTTTATCTTCTCAACTTTTAATCTTCTATCCTTCCTACCTTCCCAACTTCCCCGCTTCCCAACTTCTGCTTCGCTTTGCCCCATGCCCTTTTTCGCCGCACTCAGCCCTTAGTTTTTCCCTTGAGCTTTGAGCTTTCAGCCTTCAGCTTTCCTTCACCCCTAAGCCCTAAGCCCCCTGCTCTATGCCCTGCGCCCCACGCCCTATGCCCCATGCCCCATGCTCTATGCCCTACGCCCTATGCCCCCTGCCCTACGCCCCATGCTCTACGCCCTACGCCCCTTCACCGGGCCATTTGCTGCACTGAACTTTGCAGTCGATTTTCGGGCGCATACTTCACACAGTCGACGATCGTCGGCAACCCTGGCGACCGTATCCGTCCGTTTCTGCACAAAGTCAAGATATCTTGCCGGCCCCAATACGGCCCCGCAACTTTGACAATACAGCAATTTTTGTCGATTAAGCAATGTGCCGCACAGAGAAAGAATTCTTTCGTCTCCCCGGTCTTCCATTCTCATGGCACCGGTGGGGCAATTGGTAGCACAAGCGCCACATAAAATACAGCGTTCTTCGGTCACTCTGAAATCAGTTTCCACAGGATGATCAAAGTCAAAATATCCCATTTGCAGCGCATCCACTTTCATCCTGTCGCGACAGACTTCAACACACTTGCCGCATCTCAGGCAGATATCGCAGCGCAGGCAGCGCCGGGCCTCTTCGCGTACCATGTTTTCCGTGTAGCCCAGCTCGACCTGCTGGAAAGTCGTACGTCGGCGATCGATGTTTAAAAGCGGGATCTCGGGCCGTTTCAAGGTCATTTTGGTCATGGCGGGAACTTCCAGGTATTCCACTCTGCCGCGACGCGTCGGCACCGGCGGCATGCTGGGCTGCGGGATACCGGATAACCAGCGGTCAATGGATTCGGCTGCCCGCTTGCCGCCGCCGATGGCTTCAATAACAGTTGCCGGTCCGGTGACCGCATCACCGGCCGCAAAAACGCCCTCCAGGGTAGACTCCATGGTTGCCATATTGACGTTGATCGTATTGCGGCGCGTCCAGCCCAGGCCCTTGAGGGATTCCAGGCAGGTTTCATTGACCCGTTGGCCGATGGCACAAATGATTACATCCGCACCGATTAAATATTCACTACCTTCGATGGGAACCGGGTATTTTCGGTCCTGTCCTTCTTTGCTGATCAATTCTGCCTTCAGGCATCGCAGACCCTCCATTCGGTCCGGGCTGCCGACTATTTCACTTGGAATGTTTAAAAATTCGAATCGGATTCCTTCTTCTTCGGCCTGCTCCACTTCTTCGGTGTCGGCCGGCATTTCATAACGCGTCCGGCGGTAAGCCAGGGTTACCGATTCACATCCCAGCCGCAAACAGGTTCGGGCTGCATCAATGGCCACATTGCCGCCGCCGATCACGACAGCATGTTTCCCCGGCACTTGCCGGTCTCCCAGAGCTACATCTCTCAAGAAATCAACAGCTTGTAAGACCTGGGGACAATCTGATTCTCCGGGGACACCCAGTTTAAACGAGTCATGAGCACCGATGGCAAAGAAGAAAGCTTCAAAGCCTTCGGCTTTCAATTGCTCGAAGGTAATATCAGGGCCGAATGCAGTGTTAAACTGAAATTCCACACCCAACTTTTTTAACATGGCCACTTCGCGATCTATGACTTCTCTGGGAAGCCGATAGCGCGGTATGCCCAGCAGCAGCATTCCGCCTGCCACCGGCTGCTGCTCGATTACCCGGACCTCATATCCTTTCAATGCCAGGTAATAAGCGGCACTCATGCCTCCGGGGCCGGCGCCGATGATGCCCACTTTCTTGTTTTTATCCGGATCCCGCGGCGGGTTTTTATAACTGCCTTCGGACATGGCCCTTTCGGCGGCAAAACCTTTGAGAGATTTTATCGAGATCGGAGTATCGATGCGTGCACGCACACACATGAATTCACAGGGCCTGGTGCACACCAGTCCGCATACCCAGGGAAAAGGACAATCCCGGCGGATAACATCGATGGCCTCGGCATCGCGCCCCATCCCGATGAGGGTTACATAGGTCGGAATATCCAGTCCTGCCGGGCAGGTCATCTGGCAGGGCGCAGGGGCAAGTCTGAGGCAATCTCCCGACGAGCAGTTATGGGTATCGATATGGCTGATAAAGACTTCGCGATGTTGTGCCAGCGCCGTTCGCACCAATTTCCCGGCATCTTTGGAAGGTTCTGTTTTACCCTTTTCCTCCAGTTTTTGGGCCAAAGATTCCATGGTCGGCAGATGTTCGCTATCCGCTCTTCCCCAGGCAACATCGTTTAGTAATGCCAGAATATCTTCCGCCCTGCGTCTACTTCTAGGGTCCGTGAGGCCACCGGAATCGATGGCGACGTTCAATTTACCGATAATATCGGTTACCGGGCATGTAATTGCGGGCATCTTTTCCTCTCGTATACCATAATCTCTCGGTATGTATGGTGAACAGATATCGTTGATTGGTTAACTATTCAACGAGGCTGGATCAAGTAAACCCAATATTCCATCATTCCTGTATTCCTTTATTCCCTCCGGGGCGTAGGCGTTGCCTACGGGCCGGAGGCCAATGGTGAGCGAAGCGAGCTATGTTCTATTCGAAATCGGCGACTTTTTTAGCATGCCGGTCCCGTTTGGACTGGGCTTTTTGTCCAGGATCGCCGAAATGAAGACATTTTGTAATACATTTGGTTACACAGGCCGGATCCAGGCCCTGATCAACCCGATCCATACAGTAGTCGCACTTCACTGCTTTACCGGTCTCCGGGTTCCACTGCGGAGTTCCCCATGGGCAGGCCGTAATACAGGCTTTGCAGCCGACACAAAGCGTGTCGTCTACGAAGACGATGCCGTCCTTGGGCCTTTTTTGCATCGCGCCGGTCGGACAGGCTGCCACACACCAAGGCTCCTGACAGTGAAAACAGGGCATAAACACATAAGACATGCGCGGTAAATTGTTTATTTTTTTGGGGCCTACCGGAATGATCTGGGTCAATCTGGGACCAATCGGCAGGTTGTTTTTTGTTTTGCAGTGTGACTCGCAGCTGAAACATCCAATGCAACGTTTGGTATCCTGGTAAATATAGTACTTGCTCATGCGTTTTCCTCCTTTTCAACCTTCACAAAACACTCCATCAGGGAATTAGCGCCTCCGACCGGGTCATAGACGCCCAAAAGCCCGGTTTCAAAACGATAGTCTCCCAGGCCCTTGTTGTACCCGCGGGTTTGCCAGGGCACCTTTCTGCCGAACCCGTGAACCATGAAGACCGATTCCGGGTGAATGAATTCGGTCACGTAGACCTTAATCGTCCCTGAATGGCTGCCGTCGGTGGAAGTTACGCGCACCCGATCACCGTTGGCAACACCCAATTTTCCGGCCTCTTCATCATTGAGCCACAGCTGATTTTCAGGCATAATCTCGTTGAGCACCGGATTGTTTTGGGTGTGGCCATGGGTGTGCACCGGGCTGCGTCCAAAGGCTAACCGATAATAGCCCTCGTCAGGTTTTTGCGGGCTTTCATAAGGCTTGAAGGATTCGATGCCGCTGGCTTCCAGGCGGCTGGAAACAAATTCTATCTTTTTGGAAGGTGTTTTAAATTTAAGGTCCTTCATCCGATTCCACCAAACCGGTTTGTCCGTAAGTGCGACAGATCCCTTTTTCTCAAAGTCACTCACCGTGACGCCGGTGTCTTCAAGCTGCCATTCCCAAAATTCTTCCATATCTTTGAATTTGAAATATTCGCCGGCCCCCAGCCGTTCGGCCAGCGATTTGAAGATCCACCAGTCGGGTTTGGCATCGTTGCGGGGCTCGACAGCCTGTTTGCGCATCCCGAATGAAGGTTTCAGGCCCTTGCCGGTGGTTAAGACGCTCGACTTTTCCAGATAGGTTGCCGACGGCAGCAGCACATCCGCATACCAGCCGGTCTCACTGTAGTTGGCATCGATGGCAACCAATAGGTCCAGTTTATCGAAGGCCTTTTTCTGGGCTTCCGGATCCGGCAGGGATAGCATTGGGTCATGCCGGAAGACAATATAGGCTTTAACAGGGTAAGGATCTTCACTCAAAATTGCGGGATAGAGCAAATGCAAAAGCCCTGGTCCGGCATCAAAGTGCTTGTGTTTCCAACCGCAGCCGTCAACCCGCTTTTCGTCCGGTTTGGGGATGGTATCCAAAAGCGATTTGAGCCCTTTGGCGCCCACATCACCGGGGCCCTTTTGAAAGAACAGACCGCCCGGCGTTTCAAAGGCACCCATCAACGCGTTGAGGATATAATTGGTTCGAATAGAATAAAAGGAATCCGAATAGCGTGCCATCATCCAGCCCGGATGAAAAATCACAGCCGGTCGGGCCGCGGCGATTTCATTGGCGAATTCGACGATTTCATTGGCGGGAATGCCGGTCTCCGCAGCCGCCCACTCTGGTGTGTAGGGGATCACAAATGATTCCAGCTCTTTAAAACCCAAAACCCATTGGTTGACAAATTCGGCATCATAGAGCTTATCCCGCAGCACGGTATGAATAATGCCCAGATTGAGCGCATAGTCGGTGCCGGGGCGTATGGCCCAATACCGGGTAGCTTTCATAGCGGTACCGGCCGCCCTCGGATCGATGTAGGTGATTTTGCCGCCACGATCCAGCATGTCCATAATAATACCGGCCTGCTTGACGCGCAGGGACTCAAATACATTGCGGCCGTAGAGGACCAGATGCTTGCAGTTGCCATAATCATAATTAAACGTTTTGCGGCCTGAACCGAAAACCGACAAGGCGGCATGCTGTACGTTGCGCGCACAGGTGCAGTCGTGGTTGAAATAATTGGGCGACCCGATGGCTCTTAAAAAGCTGCGATGAATATCCCGAAACGGTCCTCCACGGTCGCTCAAAGCGATGGCTTTGGCGCCATGTTTTTTGATGATGCCCTGCAATTTATCGGCGATATAATCCAGAGCTTCATCCCAACTGGCTTTTTTCCATTTGCCATCCCCCCTGTTACCTTCCCGGATCATGGGGTGCTGGGGTCTTTCATAGTCGTAGAGCATGGCCAAACCGGCGGAGCCTTTGGCGCAGAGCCGTCCTGCCATCCCGGGGTCGTTCGGATTTCCTTCTATCCATTTCACCACGCCGTCTTCTACATCAACCTTGATGGGACATCTGACGGTACACATGCCACAGATACTATAAACCGATTCCTTCATAACCATAACTCTCATTATTTTAAAATACTCAAAATGAGATGTGTTGTTGACGAATCATCGCCCCTTAAAAAGCAATAACCATACCACTCGCTTGCCGGAAATTACGGTGATTTCGCTCAAACCGTCCATTTTTAAATCATAAATCTATTCAGCTTAAAATAAAGATATTCCGATCGGCGGGCCAAAGGTGCAATATTTTAAATGCACATAGCCCAGCTGTTACGGATGACATAGGCCGGTCTTTAGTATTGTTTTGCCGCCCGTCAATTCTCCTTATCTGATTAATATAAAAGTAAAAAATGGCAAAATGATTCCCGACTTGCGGCCGCTCGGGGCGTC
>RCNC010002147.1_pt1 | contig 13185 bp, 13 predicted proteins | sample 2041301 | NCBI WGS metagenome assembly RCNC01 (sample SAMN09708231, study PRJNA481090) | Marine sediment metagenome, whole genome shotgun sequencing project. | biome: marine sediment; feature: ocean; material: sediment; isolation source: Sewage treatment plant 13A marine sediment (STP13A) ... | reverse complement strand
TCCCTCAACAGGCTGTTTACCGGGCAGTAACAGCCAAGGACCTCTGTCCGGCCCATGGCCAGAAGGCTGAAACCGTCTTTCTCGACCAGGGACTCGAGCAGGTAGTAGTCCACCATATCGGCGACCCGCTCCGTCTCCTGGCTGTCGCGTTTCCGGGCCACCTGTATCACATGCTCCCGTATTTGCCCGAGCGTCTTCGGCCTTCCTGCTCCGAGTGCCAGGGTCATGCCCATGGCCGGGTCCGCATCCACAGCCAGGATTCTCTTCCCGGTCTGCCGGAGGCCGTGCACCATCAGCGTGGACAGTGCAGTCTTGCCCACGCCCCCCTTGCCGCATAGGGCGATGGAGATCGCTTGGGGCTGCGTTTCAGCCGACTTCTCTGCGGTGCTTTCCATTGTCTTTCGATCCTTTCCGGCTTCTCAGGGACCCCTGCGGCCAGGACTATCCCCCGTCCAGGCTTCGGTAGATGATTCCGCGATGGATCTCGGGGACCCCTTCGGTGATCGTGAGCACCCGAGAGTCTCTCCAGAACCGCTGAATCGGGTACTCCATCATGAAGCCGTATCCGCCGAAGAGCTGAATGGCCTGGTTGATGATGTTCTGTGTCGTCTCACTACAGAAGAGTTTAACCATAGAAGCCTCCCGGGTGCAATCCCGGCCCTGGTCATACATCCAGGCGGCCTTCCACGTTATGGTGTGCATGATGTCGATGTACATGGCCCATTCAGCGATCTTGAACTGGTTGACCTGGAACTTGATCAGAGGTCGGCCAAACTGGCTCCTTTCCTCGACGTACCGTTTTGTGATGTCGAATACACCCCGGGCCATCCCGGCGCAGCGTCCACCGTAAGAGATCCGTCCCCCGACGAGCGTCTTGACCACCTGGACGAACCCGCCTTCCTCGCCTCCGAGGAGCTTCGATGCGGGCACCCGGCAGTCTTCGAAGAGGAGCTCAGCCGTGTCAGCCGATCGAAGACCGGCCTTTTCGAGCTTCCGGGTCACATGGAATCCCGGATTGTCTTTGTCGACGATGAACAGGCTGATCCCCTTTGCCCGCTGTGTTGGGTCCGTATACGCTGCCACAAGGACGTAGTCGCAGATCGATCCGTTCGTGATAAAGGTCTTGGTTCCGTTGATGATGTACTCGTCGCCCTCCCGCACGGCCTTTGCCGTAATGCTGGCCGCATCCGACCCTGCGTTCGGTTCGGTAAGGGCAAAGGCGCCGATCTTCTCGCCTTGGACGGCCGGCACGAGGTATTCCTCTTTCTGCGTTTCCGTTCCAAAATCGTAGATCGGGCTGGTCGACAGGGTGGCGTGTGCAAGCAGGCAAGAGGCAATGCCGGCGCAGACCCGGTTGAGTTCTTCCATGTACAGGCACTCGGAGATCTTGTCCGCACCTGCACCCCCGTATTGTTCCGGGTACCGGCAGCAGAGATAGCCGAGGCCTCCCAGTTTCTTGAAAAGGGGGACCGGGAACTCCTCCTTTGCCTCGGCCTCATCTACGAGCGGGGCGATCTCCTTGTCCACGAACGAGGCAATGGTGTCCCAGAAAATCCTGTGTTCTTCCGAGAGGTCGAAGTTCAAACTCATCCCGATTCCCTCCACAGTTCACTGAAGCCGTTCCCGATTCCCGAAAAAGATGCCTAGGGACTCGATCACTCCAGGTCCATGATCGGCCTTGCAGGGACCCCTACCGCCAGCTTGTGAGACTCGATACTCCGAAGGACCAGGGAGTTTGCGCCGATACGGCAGTAGTCCCCAAGCTCGACTCCCATGGCGATGGTCGCTTTTGCTCCGATATAAGCGCCCTTGCCTATCTTCACTGGTTTGAGGACATTTTCGGCTTGAGGATCACCGTAGAACCAGTATTCGTCCGTTTGAATATGAACGTGTTCGCCATCCAGAACCGAAGCGTACTCTCCAAAGATGGTGTGCTTGCCGATCTCGATGGTCGACCCGCAGTGGATGACGCACCGGATGCTGAAGCCGCACGCTTCCTCCAGGTGAAGCTTGCCGGAAATGTGGGCGACGCTTTCGGCCCGGATCTCCGTACGGGGTCCCATGTAGAGTTCTCCACCCTTCATTTCAATCTGCACCCTCTCCCCGAGGTGTGATTTCTCGCGCATGGTGATCTTGCAGTGTCCACCCTGCAGCACGATCTTCAGTCCCTTGCCCAGCCTGCAGTTCTTTGCCAGGTCGAGTTCAAGGCGGGTGCGGGTACGCAGGGCCTGCAGCCGCAGCCTCAAGATGAACCAGAATCGTCGCCACGCTAGGACGAGGCGCGCGTATCGGGGCATATCGATTCCTCCCTTTGGTCCTGTCCTGGGTCCGACGGGAATCGGGCGCGGCAACCGGTACGCCCTCTTCCCGCCCTTTGGAGAAGTCTAACGGAGATCTCTTGGAGATTCCAGTTCCGTGATGTCTGGGGACAAGGGGGGTAGACGTGGGAGGGATTGGAGGTGATGCGCGAGACAGTGACCTCATTCCCGCGTGAACCCCCAAGAGGGAGGTCGTCCTGCGGGACTTTGCGTTTGCCCGCTTTCCGAACCTTCCCCTGGTTCGGCGGAGTTATCATCTCACGCCAGGCTTCCGGCCCGGCCCTATTCGAGCTCGACCAGTTCGGCCCCTGACCGAACCTCTGCCCCCTCGCTCACGTGGACCTTCTTGACTTTCCCGGCCCGGGGCGCATGGATCTCGTTCTCCATCTTCATCGCCTCGAGCACGAGGATGGCGTCGCCCGCATTGACTTCATCGCCCTCTTTCACGGCGATACTGAGAATGATTCCGGGCATTGGGGCCACGACCATGCTGTCGGAAGACGCCCGTGCCCGAGGGGCAGCCGCCGGTACGAGCGCAGCAGGCGGAGGGGCCGCTTCGGGAGCCTTGGGGCGCGCGGCAGGTGGAGGCGCTGCAGGGACGGGCGGCGGCGGGGCTGCAAGGGAGGGGGTCGCATAGACCGGCGCCCCAGCTGCAGGCCCCTGTGGGACCTCAACACTGTAAGCGACGTTGTTTACCCTCACGTCTCCCCTGCGACCGTCGAACGAGAGGATTTCCACGACAAAGGGCTTTCCGTTGATCAGGTACTCATACTTTTTCATGGTTGCACGCTTCCTGTCGGCTATTCGCCTTTTGGGGTGATGTCTCGTGTGAGAGAGGTCTTCCGAAAGAGCCCCTGCTGTCTGCCCACGAGCTTCCACGCACTTCCCGGTATTTCCCACGCGGCGGGCGTGGATCCAGGAGTAGACAGAAGGGGCACGGAACCCCTCTCCTCGACGGCTTCGGTGAGGGCCAGGGCGACGGCAACGGCGACTTCGTCGGGAACCATTGCCAGGGCGATGGCAATGGCGACCTCGTCGGGAACCGTTGATCCGGGCGACGTGCTTACAGCCTCTGTGGGTGTCGCCTGTGGGGTGGATTTGGGCGGGGAACTCGCCGGGGCGGCGGGTGAAGAGGGCTCTTCCGTTTTCTTTTCGAGCCTTTGGAACAGCCAACCCGACAGGTAGAGCACGATCATCACGATGATCAGTACGATGAAGACCCCGAAGAACCGGACTGCGAGGCCGAACAAGACCTCCGGGTTGGAAAGGCGTTCCATGACTTGGTTCCAGATCTGTTCCATCCCATCCCTTTCTCTATCGAGCAACACCCGATTGCATGGGTCCCCTGCGTATCAAGGCCGCCGGCTATCCTTTCAGGCCTATTTGAACATGGCGATCATCAGGCCCGCAGCGGCTGCGGTGCCGATCACGCCGGCGACGTTCGGGCCCATGGCGTGCATCAGGAGGTAGTTTCTCGGGTTCTCTTTCTTGCCCATGTCCTGGCAGACCCGGGAAGCCATCGGCACGGCCGACAGGCCCGCCGCTCCGATGATCGGGTTCATCTTATCCTTGATGAACAGGTTCATCAGCTTGACCATCAGGATGCCCCCTGCCGTGCAGAGGATGAAGTCGAACATGCCGAAGCCGAAGATGAGCAAGGACTTGGGATTCAGGAAATTCTCCGCGTCCATCGTGGCGCCCACGGCGATCCCAAGAAAGATGGTGACGATGTTCATCAGCTCTCCCTGCGCCGTCTGGGAGAGCCTCCGCACCACGCCGCTTTCCCGCATGAAGTTCCCGAACATGAGCATACCGAGGAGCGGGAGAATGTCCGGGATCATCAGGCCGATGGCGATCGTCCCGATGATCGGGAAGAGGAGCTTTTCCCTTTGTGACACGTGGCGGAGTTGCTTCATCTCGATGACGCGCTCTTCTTTCGTGGTAAGGGCTCGGATGATGGGGGGCAGGATCAGGGGCACCATGGCCATGTAGGAGTAGGCTGCCAGGGCATTCGGACCGATCAACTGAGGGGCCAGTGCGTTCGTCAGGTAGATCGTGGTCGGGCCATCGGCTCCACCGATGATCGCCACAGAGGCAGCCTCCGGGAGGGTGAACCCGCACATGTAGGTTCCCAGAAAGGTAACGAAGACCCCGAGTTGCGCTCCTGCGCCGATGATCAACGATTTCGGGTTTGCAAGCATGGGTCCAAAGTCGGTCATGACCCCCAGGCCGAGAAAGATCACGCAGGGGATGACCTCCCACTCGATCCCGTAGTGGTGGAAGATCCAGAAGAGCTCGTGGTCGCCCATCAGCGGGGCGAGCGGGAGGTTTACCAGGAAGATTCCAAAGCCGATCGGGAGGAGGAGGAGGGGTTCATATTTCTTCTTCACGCCAAGATACAGGAAGAAGAAGGCGACCGTCCACATCACAACGTATCGCCAATCGAGGTGGATGATTCCCATCCGGTCAACAACGCTCGCCAGCAGCTTTTCGAGTGCCTCCATCGACCCCCTACCTTTCCGTGCCGTGTATCTTTCGGGAACGAGACCGTTTATCACAAATTCAGGAGGAATTCAAGAAAAGGGCAGGTCGACCTGCTCGTATGCCGAACTTTTGTAAGGATTAGCCCGCATATTGCACGAAGCCTTCCACCGCTCTCGCGACGAAGTTTCGTGCAATATGCGGGCGAGATGACGAAAACGGTTGCTTTGCGTAGAATACCGTGTGGAGCTTCTTAGGGCCACATTCATTGGAACAGGTGAGGGAGAAGAGATGTTCGACGACGAGAAAGAAGAACACGAGGCGACCTTTGCCGAGCTATTCGAGGCCGACCCGACCACGCCGGAAAAGGACTTCCGGCTCGGAGATACGGTCACGGGCAGTGTCGTCAAGATCAGCGGAGACAGCGTCTTCATTGAATTGGGTGGTAAGAGCGAAGGGGTGGCGGAGGCGGCGGAATTCCTCGACAAGGAGGGGAACCTGACAGTGAACGTGGGAGACCAGCTGGAGTTGAAGGTCGCCTCGATCACGGACGTGGTCACGCTGAGCAAAGCGCTCAAGGTGAAAGGCCCTCAGGCCCTGGAAGTGCTCCAGGAGGCCCGCGCAAGCATGCTGCCCGTGGAGGGACGGGTGGCAGCGGTAACGAAGGGCGGGCTGGAAGTGGACATCTCGGGTGTACGGGCCTTCTGTCCGTTAAGCCAGGTCGATCTGGGGTACTGCGAGAACCCGGAAGAACACATCGGATCCAAATACAATTTCAGGATTATAGAGTTCAAGGAGAGGGGCAAGAACATCGTGGTCTCCCGGAGGGCCATTCTCGAGGAGGAGAGGGAGCGAATCGCGAGGGAGACCCTGGCGAACGTCAGGCCAGGCGTCGAGCTGGAGGGCGAAATCACTCGAATCGCAGACTTCGGGGTCTTCGTCGACATCGGTGGGGTGGACGGAATGGTGCACATCTCGGAGATGGCCCATCATCGACTTCGTCACCCTTCGGAGCTCGTAGAGGCGGGGCAGAGGGTCAAGGTTGTTGTTACGGAGTTCGAGCCCCGGGCCGACGGTCGTCAGCGGATTGCGCTTTCCATGAAGGCTCTCGAGCCGACGCCCTGGGAGAAGGGGTTGGGGATCATGGAGGGACAGGTCGTCAGCGGAAAGGTGACGCGCCTCATGGACTTCGGGGCCTTTGTGGAGGTCATGCCCGGGGTGGAAGGCCTGGTGCACGTGTCGGAGATATCCTATGAGAGGATTGCCCATCCGCGCCGTGCATTGCAGGAGGGGCAGGATGTAGAGGTGATGGTCCTGGGGATAGACCACCAACGAAAACGTATTGCCCTTTCCATCAAGGAAGTGAAGGGGGCCCAGACGGGTGATGCCGCGGGGTTCCGGGAAGAGGGGGAATCCCCGGGTCTCGAAGTGGGTGCACAGTTCGACGGAGTCGTGGAAAAGGTGATGTCCGGCGGAATCCTGGTCCGCCTGCCGGCTGCAGGGCTCGGTGTGCGGGGGTTCCTCCCACAGGAAGAGCTGGTCCAGGCGGGGAAGGTGGATCTCAAGAAGAGATTCCGTTTGGGCAAGGAGTTGTCGGTGGAGATCGTCGCGATCGCAGAGGACGGGAAGATTCGTTTGTCCCAGAAGGCGGCAACCGAGCGGGAGGAACGGAAAGACTACCGCCGGCATCTGGACCAGGGCGACAAGAAGTCCGCCAACCTGGCCACCTTCGGCGACCTGTTCAAGGACCTCAAACTCCCAACCAAGAAAGGTTAGCAGACCGCCTAAAAGAGCTGATAGAAGGAACTCGTTCCGTGCAAACCATGCCAATGTCTGAGGTGACTCGTTCGGTGCTATCCGCATTCCGTCTAGATTTGTGCAGGGCGACTTTGTAGGGGGAGGGAGAGACGGAGCCCAAGCAAATCTAGACGGAATGCGGATAGCAGTGAGGGCCGACCTCAGCCCTGGCAGGCAGATGCGGCGACATATCCTTTCAGGCTTTTAGGATCTGCCATTCCAGCAATACAGACAGAGCCTCTCCCGTGGCATGCCGATGGCCTCGACCATGTCGTCCAGGCCCTGGTAACGGAGTGTTGTCACGTTGAGATCCCGCTGTATCCAGTCCACCATGGCCCGATACTGGGGGCTGGATTCATCGAGATAGGCCTGCACCTCTTCGATGTCCCGGCCCTCCAGGGCGGCAATCGCCTTTCGGGCGGCCAACTCGGCGATATGGCGGGTGGAAAGGAGGAACTTGCAGGGGAACATCAGAGGGGGGCAGGCGGGGCGTATGTGGATTTCCCTTGCGCCGTTTTCCCAGAGCTTCTGTACCGTGAGGTTCTTGAGTTGGGTGCCGCGCACGATGGAATCCTCACAGAGAACGATTCGCTTATCCTGGATGACTTCCCGTACCGGGATGAGCTTCATTTCCGCCACCAGATCCCGGATCTCCTGGGATGGGGGCGTGTAGCTCCGTCCGTAGCCCGGCGTATACTTCACGAGGGCCCTGCGGTATGGAATCCCGGCCTCCATGGCGTACCCGATCGCATGGCCCGTGCCCGAGTCGGGGACGCCGGCGGCAAAGTCCGCCTCGACCGAATCGGACCGAGCAAGGGATCTCCCGCATCGCTCGCGCACAGCCTCTACCGAGATGTCGTTGTAACGGGAGGCGGGGTACCCGGTGTAGATCCAGAGAAAGGCGCAGATCTGCTCTCTCTCGAATCCGTTTCGCATCTTCTCTACGCTGTCCGGCTCGATGCGCAGGATCTCCCCGGGCGCAAGATCCCTTTCGATCCGGAAGCCCATGTTGCTGAAGGAGCAACTCTCACTCGCCACCCCCCAGTCTCCTCCTCGCTTGCCCAGTATGAGAGGAGAACGCCCCAGGTTGTCTCGTGCGGCGTAGAGGCTGTTTTGCGTCACGAGCAGGAGCGAACAGGAACCCTTGATCCGCTCCAAAGCCCGCTCGATTCCGTCTACGGGATCCTTTCCCCTGGCGATCAGACGAGCCACGATCTCGGTCCGATTGATCCCTGCCTCGGAGATCTCGGAAAAAGCGGTGCCCTGGCTGTGGAGTTCTCTAACGAGGTCCTCGGCGTTCAGTATCCGGCCCATCGTGGCTACGGCAAACTCCCCGAAATGGGTGGAAATCAGGATGGGCTGGGGATCGAAATCGCTGATGACGCCGATGCCGATCCTTCCGGTCATGGATTTGTATTCGTTGGCGAACTTGGACTTGAATTGCGCCAGGCGAATGTCCCGGATGCGGCGGTGGATCCGGTTGCCCACCACGACGAGGCCGGCCATTTCGGTTCCCATGTGCGAATGGTAGTCGGTTCCGTAGAACAATGTTTCGGAGCAATTGCCGGTGGAGACGATTCCAAAGAGGCCGCTCATCGGATTAGGATCCCTCTTGTACCTGTTTGAGATTTACGTTTCGTCTGGGAGCGCGACACGACCACAGACTCCTTCAAAATTCCCTGCTGTCTACCCGCCGAAGGTTTGGTAGAGATACTGCTTTATGTCTTCGGATTCGTGCATGGGCTCCCCGTCGATGACCAGGCAGGGGACCTGCGTCTTTCCGGTCAACTCGACAAGTGCCTCCTTCTCCTTCGGGTCGTTGCGAGCATCACGGAAGACCATCTTGTCCTTGAGGCTCAGGTCGTCGATGGCCCCGAGGACCTTACGGCAGTAAGGACAGTCAGGGAAGAAATACAACTCCAGGCGACCCGGCTTGGGGGGCGATCCGAGATCGGACCCGTTCCCGGAAGACCCCTGTTTTTGATTCATTTTTGGGCACATAGCTTCGATATCCTCCACCATCTGTTTCTAATGTTTCGATGCTTGAGACTTACCGTACGATCGAGCCTTTGTCAATGAAGTGCTTTGTCCTTATGGCTGTTAGCAATTGGCTATTAGCTTTAGCTCCCAACCACTCCCCCCAGCGGGATGCACGCGAAAAGGGGGGTGGTGGGCCAATAGCGAATAGCCACAAATCGGGCACGGGCACGCACACGGGCACGAAACCAAAGAATATTGGAGACGGAAATCGTCGCCAACAGGGTGGTGAGGCGTGGGGCATCCGGTGCTATCTCCCTGTTCCGATTTGATTTGTGCAGGGTGACTGGTGGAGGCTTCCCGAGTCCCCTCGGACGGACCCAAGCGTACGCCTCCGGCGCTCCTCTGCGGGGGACGAGGGACTATGTTGCCGGAACATGGAAGCCAAGCAAATCAAATAGGAACAGGGGGATAGCACAGAAAAAACCCCGGCATCCGGGGGGATGGATACCAGGGTTTGTAGTAACGTAGAGGAGACACTTATCTTTCGACTGATCTCTCTCCGTTAATAGAGTAGACGCAAGAGCGGCCAAGAAAGTTTCAGTGCACTCATCTTTTTTTGGGGAGATCCTCCGAGTCTACGGACAGGGCGCGATAGAGTCTTTCGATCTTTCCCTCACGGATTGCCTCGGACAGGGTTGCGAGCCTCTGCCTGAACTCGGGTTCAGAGGCGGCCCGGATTTGAACCTTGATCTGCGTGGTCTCGAATGTCGGATCGTGGGACACCTGGATGTCTTCTTCCTGAGCGCTGAGCTGAGACCGGGCCGATGCAAACCGAGCCTTCCAGGACTCCAGAAGCGGGTGCCTCCGCTTGTTCAGCACCGATAAGAGCAGCTGGGCCTTCTGGCGAGGGTCTGTCGTCTCGTTCAGGACCTGCCGGATCGCCTCCTCGTCGATGAGTTCCGCCTCGTCTCTTCCCTCCCTCCCGGCTGCCTCCCTGATCCACTCGGCCGCCTTCCGGGCCTCCTGAGAGGTGAGCCTGCATTCGGTCACGATTCGAAAAAACCCCCTGTGTGCCCCCTCCGGGAGCCCTCTCAGAAGCAGGGCTTGCGCAAGAGTCAGCTCACCTCGGGCCACGCCCTCCAGGATCGGTCCGGGCAGGGAGAGGAGGAAACGATAGGGCTCGAGGGCCTTGGCCTCCCGGGGCACTCTGAGGTTCTTGCCGAGCGCGTCGGTCAACCCAGGAAGAAGATGATGAAAGCGGTCCTTCAATCGTGTGAAAAGAAGGGCCTTCTCCACCTCATTGAAGCCCCGATGCCACCGGTTCTCCAGGATGCTTCGTGAAAGACAGTCGGCATCTGTCATTTCCCTGTCTGAGGCGACAAAGGCATCGACGGATTCCCACCCGAGGCGCCGGAGAACCTGGATACGCGACCAGCCGCAGACGACTCGACAGACTCCCCTCTCGTTCTCCTGCAGGACAGGCGCCACGAGAAGGCCTGCCCTCTCGATCGAGGAGGCAAGCTCGGTCAGGTCGGGCCGGCAGGTGAAAACATACAGCTCTGCATCGGCGCCTTCTTGAAGGATCCTGTCCAGTTCAACCCGCTTGTACTCCATGGCCTACATCCTCGCTCGCAAGGCTTCCTGCAGTTGTTTCGCGGAACGTTCCCAGGTAAAGGATCGAATGTCACAGAGAGACCGTTTCGCCTTTTCCCGGGCCTCCTCCCCGTTGACCCGAGCCCAACTCATCGGGGACCCGAAGAGGACGCGGTAGTTGACCCAGAGCATCTCCTTGTCTTCCCCCATTTCTTCTCCCGGCAGCCTCCTATGCCTCGAATACATCTCTATGGACCTGGTCCGTTTCCATGCAAAGATGGATCAGGGCCTTCGGATCGTGTCCCCGGATCTGCGTCACGAGTTCCCGGTACAGAGAAACGCGAAGGGGCCTGAAGTATCTGTATTTCCCGTCCTTGCACCGGACGAATTCCGGCAGGAGCAACGAGTTCGAAGGAAACCGTTCCTTGATGCGGTTGCCAAGGATCGGGGAGTAGCGAAATCCACCGATCACGAAGGATTCAATCCCATCGGGCCGCAGATGCTCGTAGATCTGCTGAATGAGACTTGCATACCCGCTCTCCCATCCGGGATAGACCAGGGCCGGGTCCAGCCGAATTCCGACCCGGTAGCCCTTTTCCTGGCATGCCCGGGCAGACCGGATTCGTACCCGTGGGCTGGGAGTGCGGTGCTCGTTGCGCTCCCACGCCTCCCAGGGTGTCAGCGTCCAGGACACCGTGATGTTGGACGGGGGTCCCTCGGGCAGCAGGGCTTCTACGCCCGCGCATTTGGTCCTCAATTCGAGTCTGGCTGCAGGATAGCCCTGCATCAAGGGGATTGCGGCCGCAGCGAAGCCGCTCCAAAGCTCCAAGGCAAGCGCGTCGGAAAGCTCTCCCATGTGGTAGACGGTCGGCCCGTTTCGGGCGTTCTGCTCGAGATGGCCGGCAAGTTCCTCGAGAAGGTCTTCCTGATTGACGAACAGGACCGGGGCGCCATGGTCGAAGTACCCTTGCAGGAAGCAGTATTGGCAGTCAAAGGGACAGCCATTGGCGTGAGCCACATAGAACTCGGTCGGGGCCGGGTCTTCCCGGGACCCGGGGAAGGGCCGGATGCAGGGCCCGGGGTGGTGGGCAAGGACGAGGACGTTGCCTTTGATGCCCGCGTTGTATCCCTTTAGGGGAACGGACTCGTCCTCGAGTCTTCGGTGATCCTGAATCTCGTGGACGGAGCAGCCGGACAGGGATCGGAGGATGTTCTCTGTCCGGGGGGCCTGCCGGATCCTGGTCTCGACGTAGATGTGTTTTGGTCGATAGGCAACCATGCCTCTGATCTTATCCAGACCCTCCCCTGGGGATCAAGTAACGCCCTCGGTTTGACCTGCTTTTGGGCCTCGCCTGCAACGCCCCCGCCCGTTCCCGCGCCCGGAACAAAGCCAGAGTGGCACATTGCCTCAGTGTCTCATGTCTCTATCCTTGTCTTGCCCTGGTGCACGAGAATCCATATAAAGGGTTCTAGAGCAAGTTAATCAGTCTACCGGAGGCCTCAGCCGAGATGAAGAAGGCGAAGCATAAGAAGGTCAATAAGGGCACCCCGAGAACCGTTGACGTGAAGGAGTGGATCCGGAGGCTGGAAGCGACGCATGGTGACGCGAAACAGGCCCTCGAGTTCTCTTCGCCCCTTGAGCTTCTGGTCGCGTTGATCCTGGCCGCGCAGTGTACCGACGAAAGGGTGAATCAGGTGACCAAGCCCCTGTTCAAGAAGTACAGGGATGCGGAAGCCTACGCCAGGGCAGCCCAGGAGACGCTGGAGGAGGAAGTCCGGTCCACCGGCTTTTATCGCAACAAGGCGAAAGCGATCCGCACCGGCTGTCGTGAAATCGTGGACAGATTCGAGGGCAACGTGCCGGAAGGGGTGGAGGACCTGGTGAGCCTTCCCGGCGTGGGAAGAAAAACGGCCAACATCGTTATCGGCAATGCCTTCGGGAGGCCGGCCATCGGGGTGGACACGCACGTGAAGAGGCTGGCCCGGCGGCTGGGCTTTTCTGAACAGACCGACCCGGACCGAATCGAGAAGGATCTCTGCGAACTCGTGCCGAAGAAGAACTGGGTCCGGTTCTGCCATCTGCTCCAGTTCCACGGCAGGCGAATCTGTAAGGCCCGGAAGCCCCTGTGCGACTCCTGCCCCGGGGAAGATCTTTGTCCAAAGATCGGCGTGTAAAGTGCGGAGCGGGGCCTGACCCCTGATCCCTTGGGCTTTTCGCCTTTGACCTTTGACCTTTCATCTTGGGTCGGGGGCGGTGGGGATGGGCTAATAGACATTCTTCGAATCTGGGAACTCGAATACCTCCGGGCTGCAGGGCCCCCGGAGGCGGACCCGGCGGACACAGCGGGTTTCGCTTCCCACTTCGATCCGATTCTCCACCAGATATCTCTTGGTCGGGTCTTTCCCATCCCCGATGATTATCCTCACGCCCGTTTTCGAGGTCTCCTCGTCCGAATCGGGAAGGAACGAAAACAATGTCCGAAAGCCTTCGCCGTACGTGCTCGGGCCGGAGGGTGTGATCGATTCGAAACGACACGTCCCCGGGATGTCCCGGTACTGGCAGCCGCTGCCGACGGGTCTCGAAGGGGCTTGGGTCTCGCAGGCGGCGAGGAGGATGCCTGCGAAAAGGCATGCTCGGATGGGAAAGGGCATCATGCTTCCTCCTCCTGTCACGGCTCGATTTCTTTGGGCTCCGTCTCCCGCTCCCCCTACAAAGTCGCGTCGCACAAATCGAGCCGTGACAGGGATTGCACAATTGAATGAATTTTTTTTTCAATTCCTCTAGAATACAGTAGACGATCGTTTCTAGACAGCCCCTTGTGGAGGGAAGGATGCCGACCACCAAGCAGCATGCGCCCTACGCGGAACAGATCCGGGCGCTTACCGAGATCAGCCGGGCGATCACATCGGATCTGTATCTGGACGATATTCTGACACTGGTCGTGAGTGTAACGGCGAAGGTCATGGACTCGAAGATCTGTTCGCTCTGGCTGGTCGACGAGAAGAAGGGGGAGCT
>RCNC010002146.1_pt1 | contig 13191 bp, 10 predicted proteins | sample 2041301 | NCBI WGS metagenome assembly RCNC01 (sample SAMN09708231, study PRJNA481090) | Marine sediment metagenome, whole genome shotgun sequencing project. | biome: marine sediment; feature: ocean; material: sediment; isolation source: Sewage treatment plant 13A marine sediment (STP13A) ... | reverse complement strand
CCGGCACCATCATCCCGCCGAGCGCCGAAAGGATAATTGCCAGCAAAACCGCCAGGCCATTGACCTGGGCTTCGGTTTTACCAATGGCGGCGACCAAGAGCCCCAGCCCGTTCGCTGCAGCCGCCAAGGCCAGTGAAACCATCAGCAAAGCCGGAAGATTGCCCAGAGATAAATCGAAAAAAAATACACCGACCGCAAACATGAGGGCAATCTGAATCAAGTTTACCAGGTAATAGGGTAGTAGTTTTCCCATGATCAATGCTGTTTTGGACAGAGGCGCCGTAAGGATACGCTGAAATGTCCCGTCATTTTTTTCCTGAATGAAGCTGGATGCAAGGGTCAAGACAATAAAGAACACGCCGAATATGGTATACCCCGGCACGTTCTGTTCAGTGGAAGTAGGACGTTCCAAGTTTTGATTATCCCGCAGTGGAATAATCGATAAGACAATCGCGGGTTGATCCAAAAGAGCGGGGTCCAAACCATTGATCAGTTCCTCCATCCTGAATTGCATGGCATCCCCGGCGGTTGTTTCTCCGGTCTGACTTTCCCCCTCATTGGAATATGGATACTGGGCGAATAATCGGGGCAGTCTGTAAAGCAAGGCCTGACGTTCAACAATGCCCTGGATGGTTCCCTTTATAGATAAAAGAAGATAATAATTCAGGGTAGGATCCACAATGAGATTAAGTTCGGATTCTACATTTTCAGCCGCGGCGTGCCCTGTTTTGATTTGTTCGGAAAAGTGGTGTTGAAAGTGCAGTACCAGGCCAACCTCTCCCCTGGCAATGCGGCCCTTGGCCTTTTGAAGCGTCAGGGTCTCGCCTTCCAGTTCATGGACCACCACGATCCCTTCCACTTTTCCAAGCGCATCTATTATCTTTTGTGCCTCGGCGCCACGGTCTTGATTGACCATCATAATCTTCAAGGGCCTTGCACCAGTACCTGTCTCAAACACCCCTTCCAGGGCCAGGCTCATGACGAAAATAAAAAACACAGGCATAATAAATAGCAGGGCCAAGGCCTCACGATCATGCCACAAAACCTTGAATTCCTTTATACTCACTGCAACAATCTGGCGAATCATTCCTACCCTTTATGTTTATTGATAGCTCCGTGGCCCACTGAGGCGAAACAATCGCGGTATATGTTACCGTGGGCATGAATATCTATTGATATTGAAGGCTTCCCGCCGGCTGTCCACCGGTCAAATGCAAAAATACCGCTTCCAGGCTCGGTTCCAAAATGCTCAAGCTTTTAATGGAAACGTTGGCCGTCACTGCCGATGAACGTACACATGTGATAATCTTATCCGCGCTGGCGGCTCCTAACAAAATATGGGCGATGCTGGGATCCAGGAGGGATACCTCGCCCAGCGTTGCCAACGCTTCAGCCAGGGAAGCTGGAATCGGTTTGCTGAAGCATGCCCGCACAATTCCTTTACCCAGATCACTAATCAGAGCTGGCGGAGCATTAAGCGCAATGATGTTTCCCTTGTCCATAATGGCCACCCGATGGCACAACCGCTGGGCTTCTTCCATGTGGTGGGTCGTCAGCAATATGGTTAAGCCGGCTTGATTCAGGGCCCTAAGATTTTCCAGGATGACCTGTTTTACATGGGCATCCACGCCGACAGTCGGCTCGTCAAGTATGAGAATTTGGGGATTGTGAAGCATGCCAATGGCAATGTTGAGTCGCCTTTTCATACCATTGGAAAAAGTTGACACCGTGCCCCCGGCCTTGTCAAGCAGTTCGACCGATTGAAGGACTTTGTCTATCCGTTTTTTTAATTGTCTGCCACGGAGTCCATAAATTCTGCCGAAAAAAAGCAGGTTGTCTTTAGCGCTCAAGGTCGGATAAAAAGCGAAATCCTGGGGCACGAACCCAATTTTTGCTTTTACCGCCAGGGGATGGGCTTGTACATCGAGTGCATCTATGGTGATTCTTCCTTCAGAAGGCGAGATGAGGCCGGTTAACATCCCGATCGTGGTGGTTTTTCCGGCACCATTCGGCCCGAGCAGACCGAAAAATTCACCCCGGTGTATGTCAAAGCTCAGCCGTTTCACGGCTGCATTGCCGGCATAGGTCTTGGACAGATTGTGGACAGAAACCATGGTCTCTTGCATAATGTTCAACTCAAACCGTAAAACCTTTTTGGTGAAGGATACGCCGGAACCTGATACGGTTATACCGCTGGATCATGACCAGGGGCAGGTTCTGGGCCACTGCATAAAGAATCATAAACCACCCTACCCAGAAACGATTCCACAAAAAGAAAAAGGGCGCCACTCCTATAAGCATCCAATGTGCGGTTTCAGCCCGGCACGTTTCGATAAAAAACCTATAAAGGTATCTGTTGCCTGTCTCCTTTAGTTTTTTCTTGGGGAATCCTCTTTCTTTCGAGATGTCGGCACCATCAGGCGCGTACCTTTTCCAACGCTTTATTTTGAAATATTTCAGATAAAATTCGCCGTCATTTTCAAATGACCGTTGTCTGAAAAAAAAGCCTTGTGGACGAAAAAGACGAGCAGGGATTCGAAGGGCAATCGACACAATGCCGATATGAAGGACAAACCAGATGACAATGTCCAGCAGAACCGTCCAGAAAGAGGGGAGATGAATCAATCGCATGATGACCGCGAACCTCCTTTTCGGGTGTTGACCACCCTGCCTTTCCACCGCGACCGTCCGATAACCGAGGATTTAATTAATGAAAGCGTAAAGACGAATACGAAAAATAACAATGGTATCTGAAAAAAAATTGAGGCCCGTAGGCCGAAATTGCCGGTTCTGACCAACATCCACTGAATTTGGGCAACATACAGTAGATCGAGCGCAAGCCAGATCAATATCGCATGCCCATTCCCGCTAATCAACGCTTCGATCAAATGTCGCGTCAAGGATACACCGCCGAAAATCCAGCAGACCAGCATGGCCATAATGCTGAAGGATATGGCATTTGCCCCTGTTGCAAACCCTTTGCTGAATCCCTCCACAAGCTGACGCAGGCCTTCCGGATACATACGGAACATAACCGACCCTCTGCCCCCAAAGCAGCGGACGGTCTGGCCTGCCTTGATAAAGGCATGTCCCATGGGCAGGCTTTCCAAGACGGCATTGCTTGCGATTTTGTGCCCGCCGATTTCAAAATAAACATCTTTGCGGCACATCATGCAGGGTCCAAATGCTCCAGCTGGCTTGAGTTTTGATTGCAGCGGTGTGAAAGCATTCATACCGGCCAGGACAATGATGTTAAAAATGGCTGACAAGCGCTCATAATTTCTTTGCATTAAATGATAGGGTTGTACCGTGAGCAGTCCTTCCCCGTCCATAAAGGTAGTCAAAAGTCTTGATGCAGCCCCAGGCGCCAGAACAACGTCTGCATCGAGGAAAAGGAGGATGTCATGCGAAGCAGCTTTAGCACCCTGCCAGCAAGCCCACGGTTTACCCACCCAACCTTCAGGAGGCGTGCTTGAACGGATAACCCGGTGCCCGAGTTTTTTGGTGATCTCAGTTGTTGCATCTTGAGACTGATCATCGACTACGAGAATTTCAATTGATTCAATGTCCTGATGATTGAGGGATTCGAGCAGGCTTGCAAGAATTTTTTCTTCATTCCTGGCTGGTATAATGACGGAAACACCTGAGGCTGGATTGCCTGGGTGTGGGGTCGGTTTCAGCCGCGGAATATGCCATAGAAAAAAAAAGCCAAGCAGCCAAAAAAAGAATATGAAATAGGCCATAATTGAATTACCGCAGAAATTAGTTCATGATTGTCAGTAAGGTCTGCATTCTGCACGGTCGCCAGATCACGGTCAAGGACTTTCTATACACATGACGATCCCACCTTTGCCTTGTCAACAGAAAGATGATACCTGGTAAGAACTTATTCCAAGCCTCGCCTGAAACCGATTCGTTTCAAAGTTTTCAAACCAGGAGGATATCTATGACTGATTACGATGCCGTTATTATCGGTAGTGGTACGGCAGGACAGACAGCTGCCTATGCATTGAAAGCCAGGGGGATGCATGTGGTCGTTGTGGAAAAAAGCGATAGACCCGGCGGGACGTGTTCTCTGGCCGGGTGCCAGCCAAAAAAGTGGTTTTACGAGGGTACGGAGGTCGTTGCCAAATCCCACCATCTGGATGGCAGAGGCCTTTTGTCTGTCCCCCGGGTGGCCTGGTCCGATTTTCAGCGGGAGAAAAACAGCTTCACCCAAACGGTGCCAGGCGGCACCTTGGATGGGTTTAAAAAAGCTGGCATCGATTTCATTTCCGGTTCGGCAAAATTCGTGGATGAAAAAACACTCAGTGTTGACGGCCGCGCCATTGCAGCGCACTATTTTGTCATCGCCAGCGGCAGCCGCCCCCTGCCGCTTCCCATCAAGGGCATCGAACACGTCATCACCAGCGACCAGTTCCTGGAACTTCCATCGCTTCCGGACCGCTTTGTCTTTATCGGCGGCGGCTTCATCTCGTTTGAATTCGCCCATTTCGTGGCTCGTCTGGGAAACAGCCCGGCTCGGCAAACTACAATCTTGGAAGCTGCCCCCCGGCCATTGGGGCCATTTGACAGTGAAATGGTTTCTCTCCTGGTTGCCGCTTCCGAGGCTGAAGGCATTGTTGTCAAGACCGGGGTCCAGATCACGACTATTGAGAAGGACGCAAGCGGGATGGTGGTGAAGACCGGGGAAGGGATTCCATATGCTGCCGATATGGTTGTCAACGGTGCCGGTCGCGTTGCCGACATCAAAGATCTAGGTCTGGGTAGGGCCGGCATAGACCACTCCAATAGGGGTATCAAGGTAAATACCCGCATGCAAACCAGCCAGCCCAATATCTACGCCATTGGAGACTGCGCGGCCACCATTCAGCTGGCACGCGTGGCCGATTACGAGGCGATGGTGGCAACCAACGCGCTTCTGGGTAAATCCGGCGACCAACAGATGTCGAATGTGGACTATTCAACCGTCCCGAGCGTTCTCTTTACCTATCCCCAGTATGGGATGGTGGGGTATACCGAGGATGCGCTTAAAAAAGAAGGTATTCCCTTTACCAAAAGCGTTGGGGAAAATCTTACCTGGCCCACCTACCGCCGTATCAATATGAAACATGCCGCTTATAAGATCTTGGTCGGAACCAACCAGCAAATTCTGGGTGCCCATGTTCTGTCGGATAATGCGTCGGGCATCATCAATACTATTCGCCTGGCTATGCTAAACCGTATTCCCGTTGAAACCCTCTACCGTCAAAGTATCATGTCCCCCTACCCATCACGGGAGAGTGATCTGCTGTACATGTTGAAGCCCCTTTTATAATCAGCTTTCCGACCTTCTTGACAAAGCAGTATCCTTAAAACCTGGTCCTCTGGGCCAGGTCAGAGCCATAAGGCTCTGCCGAGAAATTGACCCGAAGTTTTGAGTGATCTAAAGTTATAAGTGATCTAAAGTTGCTGAATCGCTTCGCTCTGTCTTTAATAGTTTGTTGTAATGCCGCATTGTGGTTGTTGTTCAGCGTCCAGCAGTATTAAAAATACTGGAATCCCGCTTTTAACAACTCAAACCTAAATTGAAAATCCCCCCAACTTTGTTTCCAGGTACTCGGCAATGCCTTCACGCCCCCCCTCACGGCCAAGCCCGCTTTCCTTCATGCCGCCGAAAGGTGCTGCCGCTGCCGTGGGGTTGATGTCGTTGATGCCCACGATGCCGAAACGTAGTGCTTCGAACATGCGCATGGCGCGGGATATATCCCGCGTGTAGACATAGGATGCCAGGCCGTAAACCGTGTCGTTGGCCATTTCAATAACCTCTTCCTCGGATTCAAAAGCCATCACCGGCGCTACCGGCCCAAAGGTCTCCTCCCGGTAGATCAGCATGTCCGGCGTGACCTTGTTTAAAATGGTCGGTGCGTAGAAATACCCTTTGTCCAGGCCGTTGTCTGTCAGACGTTCTCCACCGATGACGAGTTCGGCACCCTTTGCCAAGGCGTCTTTCACCTGTCGTTCAACTTTATCCAGGGCTTCAGGGCCCACAAGGGGACCGATGCGCACCCCCTCGTCAAAGCCGTTACCGGCCTTCATGGCGGCGACGCGCTTGCGCGCTTCCTGGAGAAAAGCGTCCAAACCACTTTTGTGGACAAAGATCCGGTTGGGGCTGATGCAGGCCTGGCCGGTGTTCAGGAATTTTACAAGCATGGCGCCCTTTGCGGCAAATACGGGGTCGGCATCTTCACAAACAATAAAGGGGGCATGCCCGCCAAGCTCCAGGGAGATGCGTTTCATCTGTTCTGCGGCACCCTTGGCCAGGAGTTTGCCCACATGGGTGGACCCGGTGAAGGTCAGCTTGCGGACCAGCGGGTTGGACAGAAACGCCTGGCCCACGGGGGCAGGATCAAGGGCCGTGACCAGATTTACAACGCCTGCGGGGAGTCCGGCCTTCTCCAGAATTTTGAATATCTCCATGGCGCAGAGAGGGGTGGCTTCCGCGGGTTTTAATACAATGGTGCACCCGGCTGCAACCGCCGGCGCAACTTTGCGCGTGATCATGGATATGGGATAGTTCCAGGGCGTGACAGCACCGACAACCCCCACGGGCTGGTGCAGGACCATGAAACGCTGATCCGGCCGAGGGGCCGGGATGGTCTCTCCATAAACCCTTTTGGCTTCTTCCGCGAACCACAGCAGAAAGTCGGCTCCGTATTGAACCTCATTTCTGGCCGCCTTGAGGGGTTTGCCCTGTTCTTCGGTCATGGTCCTTGCGAGGTGCTCCTTATTCTCTACCATGATCGTGTATGCATCGTAAAGATAGCGGGATCTTTGATAAGCAGTGGTCCTGGACCAGGATTGAAAAGCCGTGTGCGCTGCCTCGATGGCAGCGTTCGTATCTTCTCCGTTACCGTCTGCGACATCCCCTATCTTCTCACCTGTGGCTGGGTTGAAAACGGGAAAGGTCTTTTTTGTCTGGGTTATCCATTCTCCATTGATGTACATGTGCTGCTTCTCCTTTTCCTTGTTTCTAATGAACACTATAAGCGTTGTAAAACATCTTGACAAGCAAGGTGTTACCATCGTTTAATAATGTCTAAATTTCAAGGCTAGTCGGGAGCTCGTGTTGATCGGGCTGAGAGGGATCCTGGGAATAAACTCGGATCCGACCGCTGAACCTGATCCGGATAATGCCGGTGGAGGAAAGAAGCCCCAACCATACCGCCCTCCGCTGAGGGCCTTTTTTTTGCCCTCCGCCCCATTACCGACCATTTCTGGTGTCATGCAGCTTATCTCGTTCACCGACTCAATCCCATAGCGGCAACGTCGGGGTTTATTTGTCACGTGTTTAAGGTTTGATGTAATCAGTTGAAAATAATTATATTCTAACGATTCTTAAAATTTGAAACGCGCACTTTAGGCAGGAGTATGTCATGAAATTAAAAATCATCACCCTGTTGTTAATCCTGATCGGCCTGATCACCCACGGTCAGGCTGCTGAAAAAAAGCCGATTTTGACCCTGATGACCCATGACAGTTTTGCTGTGGGTAAGGACGTGTTGGCCCAGTTTGAACAGCAGCAAGGGGTCACCTTAAAAATAATCAAAGGCGGTGATGCTGGTGCCACTTTGAATCAGGCCATTCTTTCCAAAGCCAATCCACTGGCCGATGTTTTTTATGGTGTGGACAACACCTTCATGAGTCGCGCCCTCAAGGCGGATATTTTCAGCGCCTATGCATCCCCACACCTTACGCGGATTCCGGATGAACTGAAACTGGATCCTGGAAACAGGCTTTTGCCGGTTAGCTATGGTGATGTGTGTTTGAACTACGAACGGCAGTGGTTTGCAGACAAAGGCATCCGGCCGCCCCAGGATTTGGACGATCTCTTGAAACCGGCCTACAAAAGTCTGACCGTCATCCAAAACCCGGCCACATCTTCACCTGGTATGGCATTTCTGTTGGCCACTGTAGGAAGATTTGGAGAGGATGGATTTCTGGAATATTGGAAAAAGCTGCGCAATAATGATGTTTATATATCCCCGGGCTGGTCCGATGCGTATTATGGACAATTCACCCGGGCAAAGGGGGGCACACGGCCGATTGTTGTCAGTTATGCCTCAAGTCCACCGGCGGAGGTTTATTACAGCGAAACCAAGGTGGATGATGCACCCACTGCAGCGGTACTGGCGCCCCAAACCGCATTTAGGCAAATCGAGTTCGTGGGCATCTTGAAAGGCACCCGCCAGCAGGAGCTAGCCGCAAAGTTGGTGGATTTTATGCTGGATACCCGTTTTCAGCAGGACATCCCTTTACACATGTGGGTGTTTCCGGCAGACTCGACAATCCAACTACCGGATGTTTTTATAAAATATACCCGCAAAGCGGAGAATCCCGTGATGCTAACCCCTGAAGCCATCGAGGCGGGTCGTGAAAGATGGCTGGAAGCATGGACGGAGATTGTATTACGGTGAAGCAACCGTCGCGCTACCTCCTGATTATTCCACCCCTCATTTTCATGGGATTGTTTTATTTTTATCCGCTGGCCAGCATACTTTCGCTTAGTTTCACACCCCAGGACGGTACCCCTTTTAGAGGCCTGGAAAAGCTGTTCAGCAGTGCATACTATGCCCGGGTGCTCTGGTTCACTACCTGGCAGGCGACCCTTTCCACCGTATTAACCCTGGTGCTGGCCATGCCCGCAGCTTTTGTTTTCTCCCGGTATACGTTCAAAGGCAAGGATCTTGTGCTGAGTCTGACCACCATACCGTTTGTGCTGCCAACGGTCGTAACTGCCGCAGCCTTCAGCGCTCTATTAGGACGGGGCGGTCTGGTCAATACTGTTTTGATGCAGTTGTTCGGGCTCGAGCAACCAATCATCAGACTGGAACACTCGGTCTGGTTCTTCTTGATGGCCCACGTGTTTTACAACTTCACAGTTGTACTGCGGATTGTGGGTGGTTTCTGGGCACGCCTGCCCAGGCACGTCTTTGATGCGGCCCGTATGCTGGGGGCTAGCGGCCGGGTTATCTTTTTCAAGGTAACCCTTCCCCTGCTGGCCCCGGCCATCCTTGCGGCGAGCCTTTTGGTTTTCGTTTTTTGCTTTACCAGTTTCGGAGTGGTGCTCATCCTCGGTGGCCCTCGCCTGGCAACCGTTGAAGTGGAGATATACCGGCAGGCCGTCCATCTGTTCAACCTGCCCGTGGCGGCAGCTTTATCGCTGGTTCAAATCCTTTTCACCTTTGGTCTTATGGTTGCCTATACCCGTCTGGAAAGGCGTACATCAATTGCCCTGTTGCCTGAGGCTGCTCCCAAATCGAACCCCCTCGATAAACGACCCAAAGACCGACTGGTAATCTACACGTGCCTGGGGTTCATGGCCGTCCTCCTGGGGGCACCCATCCTGGCCCTGTTTATCCGTTCCATCCTCACCGAAACAGGGGTGGGGCTCACCTATTATCTGGCCTTGTTTGAAAACCGCGCGCAATCCATACTTTATGTTGCGCCGGCTACCGCCATACTTAACTCCCTTGGTTTTGCCCTGGCAGCAACGTTGATAGCCCTGACCCTGGGCTGCCTGGCAAGTGCTTTTCTGGCAGGTGCAAAAACCCGACCGGCTGTTCTGCTGGATCCCATACTGATGCTGCCGTTATCCACATCGGCCGTTACCCTGGGGTTTGGCTTTGTGGTCGCCCTGGATAAACCGCCTCTCAATCTGCGTTCATCCTGGCTGCTGCCTGCCATCGCCCACGCCCTGGTGGCCTTGCCGTTCGTCATACGCAGTGTGCTGCCCGCCTGGCGCAGTATACCCCAATCGTTAAGAGAAGCCGCCACCATGTTGGGTGCCTCTCCGCGCAGGGCGTGGTTTGCCGTGGACTGGCCAATTTTAAGCCGTGCGCTGATGGTGGGTGCAGTCTTTGCCTTTGCCATCAGCATGGGTGAGTTCGGGGCCTCGGTATTTGTGGCCCGGCCTCAGACGCCGACCCTGCCGCTGGCCATCTATCGTTTTCTGAGTCATCCCGGAAGTCTGAACTATGGCCAGGCGATGGCCATGAGCTGCCTTTTGATGCTGACCACAGCCGCAGGTTTTGGGTTGCTTGAAAAACTGAAACCCGCTTCGGGAAATTTTTAAAATGGCCCTTTTGGAAATCAACAACCTGGAAAAAACCTTTGACCAGCCAGCGGTTCGGGATATATCCTTAACCCTCGAACAGGGACGCATCCTCTGTCTGCTGGGGCCATCTGGATGCGGCAAAACGACTCTGCTGCGGTTGATTGCCGGACTGGAGCCGCCTGATCAAGGGACAATCTTTTTTGAGGGCCGCGATGTAACCCATAAGCCAGCCCATCTGCGTCAGTTCGGTATGATGTTCCAGGAGTTCGCGCTGTTTCCCCATAAAAACGTGTTTGATAATGTAGCCTTTGGTCTTGAGATGCTTAATCTTGACGCCGCTGGGGTTGAAGAGCAGACCATGGCAATGCTTGATTTGACCGGTCTGGCAGAGCTGAGACAGCGCAATGTAGCTAAACTCTCCGGCGGTGAGCGCCAACGAGTTGCGCTGGCCCGCAGCCTTGCACCCAGGCCCCGGCTCTTGATGCTGGACGAACCTCTGGGCTCTCTTGACCGCGCGTTGCGCGAAAGACTGCTTTTCGACATTCGATCCATCCTCAATGAGCTCCGGATGACAGCCATATTCGTCACCCACGATCAGTCCGAAGCCTTTAGTGTGGCCGACACTATCGCTGTCATGCATCAGGGCCGGGTGGTTCAGACGGACACACCTGAATCGCTTTACAGGCACCCTAAGTCTTTGTTTGTGGCCCAGTTTCTGGGTTTTAACAACCTGTTGCCGGGCAGTGTCGTCGAAGGGGGCGGCATCAAAACAGCCCTTGGCACGCTATACCCCGCCAATGTGGATGTTACAGAGGGCGATACGGTTACCCTGTTGTTACGACCGGAGAGTGCTATATTGGTAAAGGGTAGGGAACCGGATATCGCGTCAGGCATCATTGCGGGGCGGGTGGTGGGCTGTCTCTTTGTCGGCCAGAGTTTTCGGGTAAGGGTGGCCCTTGAAAACAAGACAGAGCTCACCTTTGACCTGCCCAATTTTCAACCACCGCCCCCGCTGGGTGAGAAAATTGTGTTGCAGATCAATGCCGAAATGATAACTATAATACATGATCTTGCATGAAATATGATACAAGATTTTGCATGAAATATGATGCAAGATTTTGCATGAAATATGATGCAAGATTCAGGTACCTAAATTGAACGATCACTTTAGGAGGTAAAATGATGAGGATGCTATGCGCGCCATAATCTTTGCCAACGGCCTCATGGCCGGCTGGCCTGTAGGATTTGATATTTTCCCTGATGAGGACTTTATTATCGCCGCTGATGGCGGTTTGAAACACTGTTCCGGACGGGGCATTGTCCCTCACCTTGTGGTTGGCGACATGGATTCTGCGGATCCGGGTGAACTGGCCGTCCTTGAAAAAAAGGGGGTCGAGGTGAACCGGTTTCCGGCACGTAAGGATGAGACCGACCTCTGGCTGGCAGTCCGCGCGGCCCTGGACAGGAAAGTGTATGAAATCATCATTCTGGGAGCCCTGGGCGGCCGCTGGGATATGACCTTTTCCAATGTGCTACTGTTGACGTCGCCCGAACTTAAGCAGATCGAGACCCGAATCATGGACGGCAATCAGGAGTTGTTCGTGCTGCAGGGCGGCCAGGCTGCGCGGCTCTTCGGCAATAAAGGCGATCTGCTGTCCCTCATGCCCCTGACAGCAATGGTCAAAGGATTGACCCTGACCGGTTTCGAATATCCCCTGGACAACGAGACCCTTGAACTGGGCACCACCCGCGGGATCAGCAATGTGTTTGTTGAAGACGTCTGCCGTATCGAGTTTGGCCAGGGGAAACTGCTGGTCACGGTAACCCATTCCGGATCCTAATGATTACAGACATGCCAGTGTGTCACATGGCCTGAAAGGCTCAATCATAGGAAATGACACAACGTTTATTGATCCAGTGTTAATGACATTCGCGCTACTATAAAGGGGGGAGCAATGATCTATCTTGAGGAGACATTTAATATATCTCCAGCGACGCCTGAAACACTTGATGTATTCGTTGATTTTGCACAGGCTGAATTGGTTCCTGCCTGCCAAAGTTTGGGTACCCGTGTGGTTTTTGCTTGGTATTCCGATGTTGAATCATTCTGCCAGGTAACCCAGATACTGGAATTTGACAATTTGTCAGATTTTGAAGGTTTTCGCTTTAAGGCCGGTCAAAGCACGAAATGGAAGTCGATTGAAGATCGCCTGCGTGAACTTGCTCCGTTACAACGCTTACGATTGTTAGAACCCCTTGGTCCAATTCCCCCGGAAACTCTGCATAAAGCAATAGCTGAAAGCCAGCAAGCCCCGTTGGGCGCGTACAGTCTTGCAATTTTGGAGGTGACGCCGGGAAAAATGCCTGAATTCAAGGCAGGTTTGGAGGAAACGGCCCCGCTGTTACCAATTGTAGCTAGCTGGCGACCTTTGACTGGAAAGCAAAATGAAGTGATTGATGTTTGGAAAAGTGCTTTGCGAAACGAAGGTTATCAGCCTGCCGAAGAGGAAGCGAAGGATTTTTTTAGACAATTAAGAGAAATAGCTCCGCAAGAGCGCCTAATTCCGGTTTATACGCTGCCTTACTCTGAGCTAAAGTAAGGTGCCTATGAATTTGGATTGAAAGGAATATCAGACACATTCACGGTTGCAGCGGACGGGGGCTAACGATCCGCCGCTGCAATCGAAGCGTTCGCGATTCCACATATCTTCAACCCAGCTATAATTATCGATACCAGTGGTATCCCGCCTATTGCAAAACCTAACTGAAAACTCCTCCCAGCTTCGTTTCCAGGTAATTGGCAATTCGCCCTTTCAATTTGGTTGGTTTTTTTCAGTCCTTTCAAAAATGATTTTCGCAAATCGTTCCAGCACCTGGCGACTGTGAGGCGTTTCCTGCACCTGCTTCAGCAGGTGGCCCACATCCTGGCCTTCCGACACCAGATAGTCTTGGAATGCGTTGATATAGGTTTGCATGATATGGGCATCGAACTCGGGATGAAACTGAATGCCCCAGGCACAGTCGCCCACAGCAAATGCGTGGTGGGCTTCCCAGGCATTGGCGGCCAGCAGAACGGCATCCGGCGGAAGGGTAAT
>RCNC010002144.1_pt1 | contig 13194 bp, 11 predicted proteins | sample 2041301 | NCBI WGS metagenome assembly RCNC01 (sample SAMN09708231, study PRJNA481090) | Marine sediment metagenome, whole genome shotgun sequencing project. | biome: marine sediment; feature: ocean; material: sediment; isolation source: Sewage treatment plant 13A marine sediment (STP13A) ... | reverse complement strand
ATAAATATCTACCTCAGGCTGCGTCAAGCTCCTGCTTGAGCCAATCACGGACGTCACCTTCCACGGCATAAACGCCTTTTAAGGACCCATTTTCTTTCATGTAGGCATCTTTCAGGTTCTGGGGCATTCGAATCTCCGCCAGCTCCTCAGCCTCTTCGGAGCTGCGGCGTACAAGATATATAACCGGTTCTTTTTTCCATGTGTTGACAACGAAATAATGGGCAACGTCATCTTTTGACCTGATGACATAGTTGCCGCGCGTCCAGTTGTTGCCCCACTCCAGGTAGAGCCGTACTGCCTCCTCGGGCGTCATGTCCCAGTCGATCAAATCCACAAGACCTTGGTTATTTTTAATATCGTCCAGTTTCATAATTTATGCCTCCATAACTGCCGGTTACTGACCACCTCTTAAACTGAGTGTCCTAATAATATGAACCGTATTGCCAACTTTCAAGAGAAGCAGGTGGCAATTTTCTATTCTTATGCAATAAACCTTTGCTAAAAACATGCCATTTGAACCTTTTTTATTCCGACCAGTCCCAGCCAGGCATGATACTGGTCATACTTTTAAATCTCCTCATGGTTGTCAATCCATAACTGATTAATATTTATCATAATTATATAAATAGCCAACGATAACCATTCCAATTTTCAGGTTTACATAAGGGTTACAGGCGTTGATCATAAAGAGAAAAACGATTGCCTGTTTCTAATGAAATGGTGTAGTGCTGCTGTCGTGAGACATTTATGTATCATGCTTCTGGTGTACACGCTTGAGCAAAAAATTTATCATGGGACAGGAAATTCATGATTTTCAAAAAAGTAAGCCGTATCAAGGCCCCTATTGAAAATGTTTTCAAATGGCACGAAAGACCTGGAGCCCTGGAAAGGCTCAGCCCGCCGTGGGACCCCCTTGAAGTCATATCCAAAGGACCGGGAATCAATGTGGGCACGCAGGTGGAGATGTACATCAAGGCCGGACCGCTGCCGGCAAAAATGAGGTGGGTGGCGGAACACACCCTGTACGAGAAGGACCGTATGTTCCAGGATCGACAGGTTAAAGGCCCCTTCAACCACTGGATACACACCCACACCTTCACGACAGTTGATGAAGGCGAGACAATGCTGGAAGATTGTATTGAATACGCGCTTCCGCTCCCCCCATTTGGGAACCTCTTTGGCGGCAGGTCCATCAAGAAAAAGCTCGACAGGATATTCCGTTACCGGCACAAAACAACCGCGCAGGATCTGGTTGATCACCTGTCGCGGCAAAACAAGAAGCCGCTGCATATCCTGATGTCGGGCACCAGTGGCGTGGTCGGATCGTCCCTGATTCCCTTTTTCACCACGGGCGGCCACCGGGTTACCCGTCTGGTGCGCAGAAAGCCGCTTCAAAATGAAAACGAACGCTACTGGGATCCGCAAAATGGAATTCTGGATATTGGGGATGCGGACAATATCGACGTGGTTATCCATCTGTCCGGAGAGAATATCGGCCAGGGCAGGTGGTCCCCGAAAAAAAAGGAAAAAATTATAAACAGCCGCAATATGACCACATCCCTGATTGCCAATAGCATCGCCAAACTAAAAAAGCCTCCTCAGGCTTTTTTATGTGCCTCTGCCATTGGGTATTACGGTGACAGGGGCGACGAGGTCATGACCGAAGAAAATGAATGTGGTGCTGATTTCATATCCAACGTGTGCAGTCAGTGGGAAAATGCCGCCATTCCGGCCCAAAAAAAAGGCATCCGTGTGATTTTTCTTCGGATCGGGGTTGTTTTGAGCCCTGTAGGCGGCGCCCTTCAGCGCCTTTTGCCTTCCTTTAATATGGGTCTGGGGGGGAAGGTGGGCTCGGGCAGACAGTACATGAGTTGGATCAGCATGGATGACTTGATCGGAACCGTTTATCATGCCATCAACGACGAGAACCTTTCCGGCCCGGTCAACATTGTCGCTCCGGCCCCGGTGTCCAACCTGGAACTGGTCCGCACCCTGGGCAAGGTCATCTCCCGGCCCGCCATATTCACCATTCCAGCCTGGCTGATCAAGCTGGTATTTGGGGAAATGGGACAAGAAGTTCTTCTGGCCAGCACACGCGTTAAACCAGAAAAAATAACAGCCGCCGGGTATCGATTCCGCCACCCTGAACTCGAAGGAGCCCTGCGGCATTTGCTCGGCAGATAATAGTTGCTGCGCAACTATTATTATACGCGGCTTCGCCGCTATCACCTGAAATCTCTTTTTGATATCGTTAGCGACAAAATGTTCTTATTCATTAAATCTATAAAAAGGAACAAACCATGAGCCCCAAACTTCGGCTTTTTTTAATGGTACTGATGTTCTCCGCCCTGTTGTTCGGTTTTCTGCACCTGTTCATTCCCGGGACCAGCCTTTATAACTTCGAACGCCTGCACATCTTTCTCTTTAACCTGTGCAGCGGCGGGACCATATTGATCTATTATACCGAAGGCCAAAAACAGCTTTCCACCAAGGCAGCCTTTTTTCTGGGGCTGTCGCTGACATATGCATTTCTGGCCTTTTTAGAGTATTACCTGCTCTCCATGCTGGTGGCCTTTATTCTGGCAGTTGTGGTCGATTCCGTAAGGATTAAAAAGTTTTCCCTCTTTCCGATCAATTTTTTCCAGCCTGAAGCTCCGGTTGCTGAAAAATTCCACCAGGCCTCCCTGTTGTGCCTCAGCATGGGCCTCGCTATTTCCGGGCTGGTCATTTGGAACAATGAATACCTGAAACTGGTGTCGTTTGAAAAGCTCACCCTGGATACCTTTTTTCTGGGGTTCTCTTTTCCCCTTTCCCTCATCACCATGTCCGTGATCTTTTCCTACATGCGCACCGATGTTTCGCGCCTGACCCAGCGCCTAAAAAATATGGGGTTCTGGAACGTGAACCTGGGTGTCATCATCTTCTTTATCTTCATCATGTTCCAGAAACTCATCCCCCAACTGGTGGTGACCACTATCCTCTTCATTTCCGTGGTGCTGATCTATTTCATGTACCGGGACCTCGGCGTCAAAGAGCAGCAAAAGAGCTTTTTAACCTCGGGCATGTTTTTTCTTTGGTACACGGCTATTACCGGCATTATCTACATTGCTCTGGAATTCAGCCCGGGCTACGACCACGAAAACCTGAAGTGGCTCTTGCGCATGCACTCCTTTGCCTCCCTTTACGGGTGGAACCTGAGCGGCCTCGCAGTCATTTGCCGCAAGGACCACTTCCCCATCAGGCTGCACTCCCAGGCGGTTATCGCCGTTCATTGGGCCACGGCCATTGTGCTTGCCCCCCTGGGGACCTACTTTGCTGCGTTTGCCGTGCTTTCCCTGATCGCCTATGGATTCATTCTCTACATGATCCTGTTCAGCCAGGGGACGGAATTGCCTGACAATACTCAATAAACGGTGGTCACCCCCATGGAAACCAACTCTATCGACAAAAGGGAGGCGTGCGTATGAAACTGACCAGAAATGAAATTGAAACAGCTTTAAGAAAATGGAATCAGGCCTGGGACCATCATGACCTTAAAGGGGTTATGGAGCTCTTTCATGCAGACGTACAATTTGACAACTGGACCGGGGGTGTCGTGCGGGGGAAAGATGCGCTTCAAAAGGCCTGGGGCCCCTGGTTTGCCAGCCATGGCGGGTTCAGGTTCATCGAAGAGGAAACCTTCATCGACGAAAAAGAGCAGAAAGTCCTTTACCGCTGGCGGCTTGAATGGTCTTCCTTTGAAAAAGGGCAGGCGAGCAAGCCGGAAAAAAGAAGAGGAGTGGATGTCATCCATTTCAAGGATGGCAAAATCATCAACAAGTTCACCTATTCAAAAACCACCATTGAGATTGACGGGGAGCGGCACGCCCTGCACCTGTGAGTAGATACCCATGTCCAGAAAGCCCGGCACTGGATGCTCCCTGGAAGGGAGTATCTACACCATAACATATGAGTGTCTAACGTGGGGAAAAGTGAACTAAAGTGCCTAAAATTAAGGGATTCTATCTATTTTTATAACCGACAGAGCGACACGCTGCGCAAGCGCCTGCGCTGCGAGAGCGATTTATCAACTTTCACTTATCATTAGACTTACCACCTAAGCGGCCACAACGTCTCTAAGGCTCCAAGAGAAAATATAAACCGCAATAGCGAGCGCAATCTCCGCAGCTTGCTGCGGGGTGCGCGAGCGAATCAAAAATAGGCAGAATTCCTTACGGTCGAAAATTCCTCGCGGCTTGCCGCGAGAATCTTCAATCCTTTGCGTCTTAGTGGCTTCGTGGCTTTCTATTTTTGAGGCATTAAACTATCACTCAATAGTTCGGATCAATTTTTCGGCAGAGTTTAAGAACTCTGGCCTGGCCCAGAGGACCAGGTATTCCATTCAGTAATCAATAAATCGAATTTTTGCAGTCTTTAATATTTTCATATAGGGTCCCGCCATGGGAAGATAGCGGTTGTTACGCATAGGGTAAACCAGCTATTTCGACCAATAATTCCTTTTATAAAGATAAATTAGTATCGGAACAGAATTATGACAACCGGTATAGAGACACTGGGCTTCGATGAATGGTTTCAGCGAGAGACTGATGCAGCTGGCATGAACGGGCTGCAGGTTGCCCGGGTGATGGCCGTTGACCGTGAGCACTATCAAGTGCAGCATGCCGGTGGTATGATAACGGCCGAAATCACAGGAAAAATGATGTTTGGTGCGGCGTCGCCCCTGGATTATCCCACAGTGGGTGACTGGGTAATGGTCCAGATTGTCGACGACGATGCATTCGCCGTGATCCATGCCATCCTAGCGCGGAAATCCCTTTTAAAACGGAAAACACCGGGAAAAAGAGTGGCGTTCCAATTGATCGGGGCCAACATCGACACAGCGCTGATCATGCAATCCCTGGATGGCAATTACAGCCTCCGGAGGCTTGAGCGCTACCTGGTAATGGTCCGGCAAGACAATATCCGCCCGGTCCTCCTGCTCAGCAAAAGCGATCTTATACCCCGCAACCAGGCAGATGAAATGGTGGCGGACGTTCAATCCAGATTCGAGAATCTGCAAGTCATGCACCTTAGCAGCCACGATCATTCCCGTCTGGCGGACCTTAAAGCGCTACTGGAGCCCGCCAAAACCTACTGTCTTCTGGGGTCGTCAGGTGTGGGCAAAACCACCCTGATCAATCGCCTTCTTGAAAAAGATCAGTTTGCAACCCGACACGTCAGGGAAAAGGACGGCAAGGGGCGGCACACTACCACCAGGCGGCAGTTGATCATGCTGCCCGGCAATGCCCTGCTCGTGGATACGCCCGGAATGCGGGAGCTGGGAAACATCGATGTCGAAAAAGGCATCGCCGATGCCTTTGACAACATCACCCAGCTGGCAGACGGCTGCCAATACGGCAACTGCACACACACCCATGAAAAAGGCTGTGCCGTTCTCGATGCGCTTGAAAACAAGATGATTTCACAGGGGCACTATCAGAATTATCTGAAGCTGCAGAAAGAATCCGAATTTCACCGGCTGTCCTACCTGGAAAAAAAGCGCAAAGACAAACAATTCGGCAAAATGATCAAATCAGTATTAAAGAATAAAAAATCGGCGTCTTGACACATTAGTATCTATTTTTTCAAATAATTTTTGCGGCTTTGTGACACATCGACCACTGTGGTCATCTCGATGCCTTCGCGCAAATAGGTCACGGGAATTTCGTCGAGGCCAGACAGGTGCTTTTTAGCTTCAAGCAGGCATTCCAGGTGGCAGACCTCATGTGTGTTGAACTGAATGATCAGGTCACCCCCCAACAGGAATTCACGCCCCATTAATCGCCCGGGAAAAGACCCTCCCCGCAAACCGGCTTTGTCTGCCGGGCTGCCCTTGGCAACACGTTCGATCAGCAGTCCGCCTTCCAGATCGTGGTTCATGATGGAAGAGATGACCTGGCGGTTCAGAAATACGCCCTCTATCCCCATCCAGACCCGGTCTTCCAGAGCCATGAGCTGTTTTGCTGTATTGATGGCCACCACGAATCCAAGGCCCTGAAACCCACCGCTTTGTGTTATAATGCGCGATGCAATTCCGATAACCTCTGCCTGGGAATTGAAAATCGGCCCACCGCTGTTACCGCTATTGATGGCCGCGTCGGTCTGAATAAATTCCGCCTTGATGGTCCCGTCATACAGGCGGTTAAATTCATGAAAGCCACTGATGTAACCGACGGAAAACGAGTTCTCGAGCCCATACGGGCTGCCGATGGCAAAGGCTCGCTGCCCAACCGCCAGGCGGTCTGAGTCACCGATGTTGGCATAGGGCCGGTCCGGCTCGAGGGTGACAAACTGCAACAAGGCAATGTCCGCACTGGCCTCGCTGAACAAAAGCTTGGCCTGGCGTTGTTTCCCGTCGGATGTTTTGATAAGAATGACATCGGCTCCCTGGACCACGTGAGCGGCTGTCAACACATGATTCTCTGCAGAAACGATTACCCCGCTGCCGAGGGACTGCGCCTGGATCTCATTTTCTTTCTGGATGACTTTCTTTTCCGTGAATATGGTCACCACCGTCGGCAGGGCGTCCCGGTAAAGAGCTGCCGAACGGGCTTCATCCCCGGACAGATAGTCCGGCGCCCTGCGCCCTTTTGTCCCTCCATGTTCCTCGGCATTGATGACCGGCGCACTGCAGGATAGAAGCATGAATGCCCCGATGACAATCATTATATTCACCAGTCGATTTGACATGACAACCCCCCAGATGTGGTTTGCCGGATTATACCGGTCGTCCTAAATATGTTCCGATTCGATTTATACCGGTTGTCAAAACGTTTTTCTGCCAAATGCTTTTTTGGCCGCTTCCAGTTGACGGATTGACATTCATTCCTGGTTTAAAGATAAGGATTAAATCAGCGTTGTCATACACATTAGAAACATGTATCAGCGCAGATGATTTAACAGCCCATGCTTTTAGGGAGGGAGGGCTGTTTACAAATACGACTGACTGTTTCTAATGAAATCTACTGAAACAACCGCAACTGGCGTCCCCCGACAATGTCGTTGAAACTCTGATCGAAAAAGTGCAGAACAGCATCGACAATGGGCTTCAGCTGCTTTTCAACATAGTGGGTGTAATCCAGATCCTGGTGTGGCAGCGCATACGGCACGGGGCCGCGTTGGGTCATGACATAGCGGATCTCCTTTAATCCGTGGGCTTCGGCACCCAGCATAAGGGCCGCCTTCACATGGGGGGGAATGATTTTGATATATTCATTGAGCGGTTTTCGAAGGCGTTTCTGGTAGATCAGATCTAGATCATAAACATGATTCCTCAGGTCGGCGACAATCCCTTTAATCCACCCCACCACCTCCTGATCATGAAAAATCCGGTCGAACAATTCATACTGAATGTTCTTTGCAAATCGGGTCCAGTCCGACCTCACAAATTCAAGGCCGGTGAAGATAAGTTCCTCTTTCCCTTTGTTATTCACCATGCCGACATATCGCTTTTTGGCGCCTTCACCGCCCCCCCTGAGGGCCGGGAGGAAAAAGCGGATAAAATGCCGCTCGAACTCGATCTCCAGGTGTGAATCCAGGCCGAACTCCGTTCTGATGGTGTCGGCAATAAAAGTGTTGATGCGCCGGACCAGTTTGCTGGTTGCCTTTTCAACATCCAGCCATTCTCCCCTTTTCAGCTTTACAAATACGGAATCCGTGTCGCCGTACAACACCTCGTAGCCATGCTGTTCAAAATGCTTTCTGGTGAGTTTCAATGCCCATTGACCCGTACCAGTGATCGCCGCAGGCAGGCGGTGGTCGTGGAACCGGCAGCCCTCGGTTCCCATGACACCATAGAAGCTGTTCATGAGAATTTTGATGGCCTGGGAAAGATGCGGGTCCTGGTCCCTTTTGGCCTGTTCGCGTTGCTCCATGAGTTTTGATATGGCTGCCGGCAGGATATGCTCCGTTCTGGAAAAAGGGGTGCCCGTGGGCGTATCAAGGGGGTTGGTGTCGGCTCTCAACCGGGAAAGCGGGTCGATTTTAAAGGTCCGGATGATGGAAGGATACAGGCTTTTGAAATCAAACACCACAACGTGCTCATAAAACCCCGGTGATTTTACAAAAACCCACCCGCCTGCTGCCGACCCGGTACTTTCTACATCCTGGACGTTGGGAGCCACAACCCCATGGCGATGAATCCTGGGCAGCATAAAAAAATCAAAGGCCGCCACCGACATACCGACCCGGTCCATGGGCAAACCACTTATGGTGGCCCGCTTGAAGGTCAGGTCTATCAAACCGGTTTTTGAAAATATCCCCGAAACCAGTCTACAGTCCATCAGGTTGTAATGGGCAAGACCTTTTTTATCTTCCCGAAACCGTCGTTCGATTTCGGCCACCTTGTCCGTGTCCTCATGGATATCCTTACCTTCCCCCAGCAACGCCATGGCCACGGTTTCCAGTCGATAATTCTCAAAAGTGTAAAAGGCTGCTCTGAGAGCCGGCGGCCCATCTATGACGATCCTGCCGTGGATGTCCGCCCTGAACACCCCCTTGCGCACCTCGAATATCCTGGGAAAGTGCCTGGACCGGCCGATGGCAAAAGGCAGGCTGCAGGCTCTGTACTTTTTTTCGAGGAACATGAGATCGAAACCGATCACATGCCAGCCGATGATGACATCCGGGTCCAGGGCGCCCATTACGGACAGAAACGCCGTTAGCAGCTCTTTTTCCGTTGAAAAACGGTACAGCCTGCCATTGTCCGGCAGTTGTTCGTGTTCAAAGCCCGGCAACAAGTCCCCCTCGGAGTAGCCCTCCTTACCTGCATGCTGTTGATCTTTGGGGTCCTGAGAAGATTTACCAGCCCCATGGGTGGTATCGAACAGCAGGACAACACCGATATTTGTATCACCATTGCCGGCGTCATCAGGGTACGATTGATGTGAAAAACGCCTCTTGAAATGGCAGGCTATGGAGTAGAGCTGCCCCTTTTGTCCGGTTTCAATGTCCAGGGAAAGGATTGAAAATTCGGGCTGACACGCTTTGCTGCGCATCCGGGGATCCATAAATTGCCGGATCCCTTCCACTTGGCGAAAATCTCCTTCAAATTCAATACCGCCATGAATGAAACGCTCCATAAGAAAACGCTCCTCAGGGCGCACATCTGCTTCAAAGGTGGGCGTGTCCTGGGCCTGCAGGCGGTCCCGGGCACGGTAGAGGTCGTTTTGGGTACGGAAATAAACCGCATCCACCGGGCTGCCGTCAAATGCCGTCAAGTCAACCGGACGCCGCTCGAGACAGAAACGGCCCTGGGGTAACACCGAACTGCGGGGAATGAAGAACAGCGGGCGATTGTTAGTGATGACGATTTCAAAGGGGCCGTCCTTGCCGATGCCAATGTAGTGCAGGCGATGCCTTCCGGTTGATTCCAGACATTCGCGGGTCAGAATGTATCCATCGTAAGTTGTCATTAGTTTGGGGGCTTGGAAACTATCAATTATCAAAAATTGACACAGCGTTAAACGCCATCTATACTCAACGTCACCTGGATCCGAAGCTATGGGTTTAGATCCCCCCAATGGTATTTATGGCGGTAGTCACAATTTTGTTCCGATTCAGCTTCAGGGGGGCAATGTCAACCAGAACTATTTACCACCAGGCACTATAACCCATATATCACAGCTCCCTCAAAACACCTAGCTTGTTTTTAGAAGGAGAACCTTCATGCGTTTCAAACTGACTCTCTTGAGTATAGTGGGCAACCTGATCGGTGCGGTGCTGGCCTTTCTATATTTTTCCTACATCAATGTGGGCTCCTCCAATTCCATAGACAACGATCTGGACTTGCATTACATCATCTATTTCATTATTGGCACGGGAATTATATTTTTTGTTGTCCTGCTGGCCGTGCATCGCTGGACCCGTGATCTATATCGGTTTGAAAAAGAAGAAACCGTCGTGAGCGATTTGGATGCGTACTCGGCCCAACAGCTCATGAGAAAAGCCCTTCATATGGTGCCTGTGACAACGGCGGCTTCTCTTTTCGGCTGGTTGATGGCCGGCTTCATATTCGGCATGTTCATGCCGATTATCATGACCATGTTTTTCGGATTTCCGGAAACATCCCTCACCGAAAGCGCGCGCATTTTCTTCGGTATTTTCTGCATTGGCGGCTCCATCACTGCTTTATTTATCTATTTTTCCGCCGAAAACATCTGGCGAAAATCACTGCCCCAATATTTTCCCGACGGAGATTTGAGCCAGGTGCAGGGGGCTTTTCGATTGCATGTCAAGACCCGCCTGGTGGTGGTCTTTTTGACAGTCAGCCTGATCCCTCTCATGGTACTCGGCGTCTCCGCCTATACCAAGGCCAGCGCCCTTCTCACAGCCGACCCGGAATCGGGAAACCTGATCATATCCGCTTTGCTGATCCAAATTATCTTTATCACCACCACCGGTGCCCTGGCCGCCCTTCTCTTATCCCTGATCGTTTCGAAAAGCGTTTCTAAACCCATCCGGGAAATGGAAAATTCCATGCAGGAAGTGGCTCGCGGCAACCTCGATGTAAAGATAAACGTGGTGTCCAACGATGAAATCGGCGCCCTTGGTGAAGGATTCAACAGCATGATCAAAGGCTTGAGAGATTCAGAAGCCATCAAGGAGTCTTTCGGCAAATACATCTCCGAGGAGGTGCGGGATGAAATCCTTTCCGGAAGAGTCCCATTGGACGGTGAGATGAAACGGGCCACCCTGCTGTTTTCAGATCTCAGGGATTTCACGCCTTTCGTGGAATCCACCCACCCCAAAAAGGTGGTGGCCATCATGAACCAGTATTTCACCGAAATGGCCACGGCCATTAAAGAAAACAACGGCCTCATCCTCCAATTTGTGGGGGATGAAATCGAAGCCGTATTCGGCGCACCCGTAAGTTATGATGATCATCCGGACATGGCCATCCGGGCGGCACTCAGCATGCAGGATAAACTGGCGAAGTTGAACGAACGGCTCCAGGGTCAGAACATCAACCCGATTCGTCACGGCATCGGCATACACACGGGTGCTGTGCTGGCCGGCATCATTGGCAGTAAAGAAAGAAGCTCCTATGCGCTCGTCGGCGATACGGTCAACCTGGCCTCCCGCATACAGGGACTGACCAAAGAGTTTTCGTGCGAGGTCATCTTGAGTCAAACCACCCACGATCTCATAACCGGGACTTACGCAATGGAACCGTTATCCGCCGTGAAGGTGAAAGGCAAGAGCCAGGATGTTATGATTTATAAACTCCTGGGACAACAATAGCTGCCGGAAAGTCAACTACCACCCCTATATTGGCCCTAAAAGGGCCTGGTAAATCTCACCGCCCGCTGCGCTCTGCGGTGAGAAAAAAGATTCAATGATGGGCTGGACGCTATTTCCGGTTTCTGAAAACCAATGTCAGTCCCACGCCGCTCATAATAAGAATCCCTGCCAGTACCAGGCGCAGGGTAATCTGCTCGGCGAGCATCAACACGCCGCCCAGGGCAGCAATGATCGGAACCAGCAGCTGCAGCATGGCCGCCCGGGTTGCAGCAAGATGCCGCAGGGCGGCATACCACACGACGTAACCGATTCCCGACGTCAGCCCACCACTGAGACATGCCAGCAAAACACCTTTCAAAGAAAGCTGAAGGGCCGACAGCAGGATCAGGCTGACAACAACGGTCAGGGGGACACTCCTCAAGAAATTGTCCGCCGTGACGGACACCGGGTTGGTCACGCCCAGTCCGCGCAACGAGTAGACCCCCCAGGCAAAACCGGCAATGGTCATGAGGGCGGCCCCTGAAAAGGAAGGCGCCTCCAGTCCGGGCAGAACCAGGTACACCAGGCCTGCCAGGGCAATCAGTAACCCGCACCAGGTCAATAGGTGGGGCCGCTCGCCTTTTATTATCCCGGCCGTTATCATGGTGGCCTGGACGGAGCCGAAGAGAATCAGTGCGCCCATGCCGGCATTCAGGCTGACGTACGCAAAAGAAAACGCCACGGCATACAGAAACAGCATGGATGCGGACCACCAGCTGCCCGAGTGCTTGTCGGCTTTCACATTGGGGGACGCCTTCACGATCAACCAAAGCACAACAGCACCGGAAACCAACCGGACCGTAGAAAAACTGGCCGGGTCGATGGCACCATTGCCCAGGGCCATTCTACAAAGAATCGAATTGGCTGCAAAAGCGATTAAGGCAAATGCCGTCAGTAATATGGTATGCAATCGTACATCCAATTATTCTGTATGAAAATGATAGCCCTTGTGGGGGTCACGGGCCACATTGGCATACTCTTTTCTGACCTCTTTGCGCAAGTCACTTTCCGATATTTTCGGCATAAACTGTTTAATATCCATAAGCCCACCTCTTGTTCAAGCCGAAGGTTTGATATTCTGGTTCATGTGAAAAAGGTTTTGCGGATCCCACGTGTTCTTGACGTCCACCAGCCGCTTCCAGACAGTGTCCGTATAGGCCTCCTTTATGCGGTCCTCGCCTTCCTGGCTCAGAAAATTCACGTACACCCCCTGGGCGAATGGCTGGGTTTCTTCGTGAAAATCCCGGGCCCACTGCAGGCATTTTTCATCATCGACAGCCTCTTGCCAGCGGGTGTGAATGTTGAGGACAAACGGCGGACTGCGGTGGGCAAAAGCTGTTTCGCCTTCCGTCGCACGGCTGGGGGCTCCCTCCATGTGCGGGATGAATACCTCGCACTCTTGCGACGGCAATTTAGCGGCAAATTCGACAATGGCATCAACACAGGGGTCACTCAGGTCTTTCAGATGGTGTGATTTCCAGTAATTTCGTGCGCCGTGATCCACGAGGCCGTCGAATCCTGCCTGCCAGCCGACCCAAGGGGTCATACCGACATACTCCCTGTGAAAGCGCATGTATTCCTGTGCATTGCTGAAATCTTTGACGATGAGGCCGGAGTAGACCTCAGTTCCAATTTCGGCACATTTGAACTTGAAGGCGGTGACAATACCGAAGTTTCCCCCACCGCCACGGATGCCCCAGAAAAGATCTGCATTTTCCGTGACAACGGTCTGCCCGTTGTCATTATTTTTCATAGTAATTGGATTCATTATTGGCCCTCCTTATATTAAGGAAACAAACAAGTCAGATTAACTATCAATTCAATAAATCCGGCGGTCGCCGTATTAACAAGTACGAAAAGGTGTGATCAATAAAG
>RCNC010002143.1_pt1 | contig 13195 bp, 14 predicted proteins | sample 2041301 | NCBI WGS metagenome assembly RCNC01 (sample SAMN09708231, study PRJNA481090) | Marine sediment metagenome, whole genome shotgun sequencing project. | biome: marine sediment; feature: ocean; material: sediment; isolation source: Sewage treatment plant 13A marine sediment (STP13A) ... | reverse complement strand
ATCGAGCCTCAGAATAGCTGGGTGGTGGCTGTGAAACCGAAAGGGGAACAGAAGGAAACGGCTATTGAAGCGGTTCCTAAAACCTCGCCGGTATTCAAACCCTGGTCTTACAGCTCAAGCTCGGTTTATGAGCTGGCGCCCGGCAAGCAACCGGTGCCGCCCGGCTCACCCGATTTCTATCGTAATTATTACGCAGTTGGAAGTTTTCCGGAGGTAGTCAGGACGCGCCGCCAGGTGACGGTGATTTTTCTGGGGTCTTTCTTCTTTTTCCTCGAGCCCATTCTGTAAATGCATATCCTGATTCTCATCGCATTGACGTTCGTAGCCGTTCTTGGGCCGGGCCTGTGGGTCAAGCGGGTTATGGCCCGATACCACAACCCGCCGGATCGTTACGCAGTCAGCGGGGGCGAAGCTGCCCGCAAGTTGCTTGATTCTTTGGGGCTGGAGCAGGTGAAAACCGAGGTCACCGAGGCGGGTGACCATTATGATCCAACTGAAAAGGCGGTTCGCCTTTCGGCACAGAATTTCGATGGCAGGTCGCTAACGGCAATTACCATCGCGGCACACGAAGTGGGCCACGCGCTGCAGGATGCGGAGGGCTATGCGCCGCTCAAATGGCGATCCCGGCTGGTTCAGTGGGTGGGTCCTGTCGAGAAAATCGGTGCCGGGCTGATGATGGCGACGCCATTGATTCTTGGCGTCACCCGCCTGCCAATGGCAGGGGTATTAATGGTGACAGGCGGGTTGATGACACTGGGAACGGCAGTGGTGATTCACATGTTGACCCTGCCGACTGAGTTCGATGCCAGTTTTGGCCGTGCGATGCCGCTGTTGAAGAAACAGGAAGTGCTACACCCGTCTGATGAGCGACATGCACGGCGCTTGCTGAAAGCTGCCGCGATGACTTACGTCTCGGCATCATTGATGAGCCTGCTGAATATTGCACGCTGGTGGGCCATTCTCAGGCGCTGACTGCCTTACCGCGCCAGATCGCAACAGCCAGCCATAGAGCAATGATGACGCTGTCTATGATGGCGATCTCAACCGCTACCCGCGAACTCATCACAGCCAGTACCGGCAGTGCGATACCTGTGAGCAGGCTGAGGCCGTTATCGGGTGATTCTGAATCGATGGCCAGGCCGAGGAATACGAAACCGGAAGCCCATAATGTGGCTTGCAGGTAAACGACCAGGTCCGGCATGGTTACCAGCCAGGTGGCCAGTACTACAATGGCCAGTGCCGGGACGGTAGCCATAAAGGCTTTTGCCGCCAGGCGCAAACCGTGATTGACGCCATTAGCTATGGCCACCGGATTCGCCTTTTGATGGCTTGAAAAGGTCGCTCTCTTGATTGCGTGTGTTTTCATTTTTTCTCTCCTAAATACTTACTAATAAGTAAGTGAATAAAGTAAATTTTTTTAGTCGTTAATTCCGAGGTCGATCCGTATCTGTTGAAAAATCTTCTCGAGATAGTCCAGGCCGTGAATGCGAGCCATTTGCCGCGCGCCCTGGATCATTGCCAGGATGGATACAGCTTTGGACATGGGTTCACCACCAAAATGAAACTCTCCCTGTTCCCGGCCAGTCACCATCACCTTGCTCAACCACTCAACCGAGTCGTGCATAAAGCTGTTGTTGGCATCCTTGATCTCATCGCTGAGATCATCGTAGTCAATGGTCAGCGCGCCAACCATGCATATAGGCCGCCCGCAATTACACTGGTTCATGGTAAATGCAAACAACCCCTCCAGCTGAACCCGTGCGGGGCCGCCGTAGGCCATGAATTCTGCGGTAGAGCGGCGTAACAGCTGGTGGTTCTCGTCGATCAGCGCCTTGATCAGATCCATCTTGTTGGGAAAGTGATAATGGATAGCCGCATTTTTCACGCCAAGAGGCTCCGAAATATCGCGGTAACTGAATCCATTAAGCCCGCGTTGCAACATCAGCTGAAACGCCTTATCGATGATCTGGTCCCTGGTGTTTGTGGCTTGATTCATGTCTGTCCTTTAACTTACTTGCAGGTAAGTATAATCCCGGCTGTCGATATTTGCAAGCCGAGGAATTAAGCTGGGGTAAATATATAGGAGGTTCCCCTAATGCGTCGAATCCTGGTTCCGGCAACGCTGTTGCTGTCACTGACCCTGCTGGGTGGTTGCCAAGACAAGAAACCGCAACCCGGTGTTGATATGAATGCCCTGCGCCTGGCGGTTCAGAAAAAGACGGAACAGCTTTACCTGATTCATCTGAAGCTGGACACAGCATCTTCTGACATCACCAAAGCAGAGCTCAAAGCACAAAGCGGTGATTGTTCCGCTGCAGAATACCTGGCGGCGGAAGCCTACCGGAACATTGAAAAGGCTGACCAGTTGGTGCTGGAGCTTGGGCGTGAACTACAGGAACTGTTTAACCTGGATATCGAGGGTGCAGGCATCAACTAATCCGCACATTCAGCGGCTGCTATTGGCGCGGACCATCAGCCAGGCACCCATCACCATCGAAAGCAGGCCCAGTGTTGACGCCTTGAACACGAACCAGGGGCCTGCTTCGAATCCCAGCAAAATGGCGCCGCTGAAAAACAGGGAGGCGCCGCTGATGGCCTTAAGGATACGGCGGTTTGAATCCCGCTGTTCGGCATGGTGGCGTTCCATCTCGCCTGTATCCAGCCGGGTTACCAGTTTTCCTTCGGTGGCGAGCTTCAGGTAGTCATACACCAGTCCCGGCATGTCCGGCGCCCGGCTGAGCCAGCCCGGCAGGCGCTCGCGCAAGTCCCTTGTTGCCTGGTCGATACCGTGTTTCTCACGCAATATGCGTTCCAGTTCCGGCTTGGAGGTAGCCAGCACGTCCAGCTCCGGATACAACTCGCGCCCCAGCCCTTCTATATTCAGCAGGGTTTTTTGCAGCATGATGAGTTGCGGCTGGATATCCAGCTTGAAGCGGCAGGCCACCTGGAACAGCTTGAGCATCAGGTTGCCGAACGAGATTTCATTCAGCGGCCTGGAGAAACTGGGCTCGCCAACAGCACGGACCGACGCTTCCAGCTCGTCCACGCGTGTATCGTGGGGAACCCAACCGGCATCAATATGTAACTGTGCCACGCGGAAGTAGTCGCGGTTGAACAGCGCCTGGAAGTTTTCCGATATGTAATACAGATCCTTGGGTGTCAGGCTGGCGACAATGCCGAAATCGAGCGCGATGTAACTGGCGTTTTCCGGGTCACTCACATCTACCAGGATATTCCCCGGGTGCATGTCGGCGTGGAACAGGTTGTCGCGAAAAACCTGCGTGTAAAACACCCGGATGCCCATCTTGGCGAGCCGCTCGAGGTTAACGCCGGCCTCCTTCAAACGCTGCACGTCGCTGATCGGGATTCCGAAAACACGCTCCATCACCAGCACACGTTCTTTACAGTACGGCCAGTAGATTTCCGGAACATAGAGTTCTTTGGAGCCGGCAAAATTGTTGCGCAGGGCGGACGCGTTTGATGCCTCTCGGGTCATGTCGAGCTCATCGAATATAAAGGTCTCGAACTCGCGGACAAACTCGGTCGGTCTGATCCTCGATCCGCTCTCCCAGTACTTTTCCGCGAGCTGTGCAATCGCCATCAACAGGTCAATGTCGCGGCGAATCAAGCGGTTGATGCCGGGGCGGACTACTTTTACCACTACCTTCCGGCCCTCCGGCAGGGTGGCTGCATGCACTTGCGCGATGGAGGCCGATGCCAGCGGTTCAAGATCAAAAGACCCGAATAGCTCGGAAACAGGCTTGTTCAATGCCTTTTCAACAATGGCCTGGGCTTCAGTGCCAGGGAAGGGCGTTACCTGGTCCTGCAGAAGTGCCAGTTCGTCTGCGATATCCGGGGCGACCAGGTCACGCCGGGTTGAAATAATCTGTCCGAACTTGACGTAGATCGGGCCCATTTCGTTCAGCGCCAGTCGCAGGCGCTCCCCACGGGGCTTGTCTGAGAGATCACGTTGGCGCCAGGGCGGTATCGCGCGCAGCAATCGCATGGGGCGGTACAGGTGGGTAGCTTCGAGAAACTCATCCAGCTGGTAGCGTGACAGAATCACGCTGATCTTCAGCATGCGGGCAAACTGGCGCAGTGTGTGGATCATTCGGCGGGGTCTTCCATGCCTGCGATCCTGGCTTCCAGCGCGTTGGCCCACTCCCGGCTTTCTTCTACGGCCTCGGAGAATTCGACGACATCATCACGACCCACCACCGGGCTGTTAGCTTGCTGCATGTATTCACTGATCATTTCACCGGCATTCCCGGCGGTATCGCGGGCCTGTTCAGCACCGGCACGTAAGCCGGCGGCCACCTGGTGGCCCCAGACATCACCAAAAATTCGTGAAAGCCGGCCTTCCCAGTCGGGGTCGAGCTGGGAAAACAATCGTTCCAGATCACGAGCCAGGTTGGCGTCCCCGGTGATGGTTACGCGCGATTCCGGTGTGCCCCAGCTGCTCATGCCATCCGGCACGGCCATGGCGAACAGGGCGACCGGAGATCCGCTGATCACCGTGTCCGGCTCATGCAGGGAGCGCGTCCCGACTTCAACCTGCCGGCCATTGAACGCAAAAAAGAGCGTGATCCCAACGCCTTCGAGATCGAGTTCCAGCATCCTGCCTTCCAGCCGTTCCAGCCGGTCGGGCGTATCGTCATCCAGGTCCAGCAAACGGTTGATGGCAGATTCCAGCATCGCTGCCAGGATTCCGGGAAGAGGTGTCTTGTATTCAGGCATGGTCAGGCACGTACTCCGCTGTGTATGGCTACAATTCCGCCGGTCAGGTTGCGGTAGCGCACTTGCTCAAAGCCGGCTTCTCCCATCATCCGGGCCAGCTCCTCCTGCGGCGGGTGCTGCCTGATGCTTTCGGCCAGGTAGCGGTAGCTGTCCTCATCGCCGGCAATCAGCTTGCCCAGCCTGGGCAATGCCCCGAAGGACCAGGCATCGTAAACGGCTTTCAGGGGTTCTGCCTGGACTTGTGAAAACTCCAGGATCATGGCCTTTCCGCCCGGCTTGAGTACCCGGTGCATTTCGCTCAGCGCAGCGTCCTTATTGGTCACATTGCGCAGGCCGAATGCGATGGTTACGGCATCAAACTCACTGCTTTCGAAGGGCAGGTATTCTGCATTGGCGATCGCGTATTGGATATTGCCGACGATACCCTGGTCTTCAAGGCGTTGACGGCCAACGTTGAGCATGGCTTCGTTAATGTCGCTTAACACCACGTGGCCATTGGAGCCGACACGTTTGCTTAACAGCGCTGCAATGTCACCGGTGCCGCCGGCCAGGTCGAGCACCCGGTCACCCAGGCCGATACCGCTGTTGGCGGCGAAATCACGCTTCCAGAGACGATGAACGCCAAGGGACATCAGGTCGTTCATCAGGTCATAGCTATCGGCGACGGAATCGAATACTTCCCGAACTTTGCCGGCCTTTTCTTCTACAGCGACTTCCTGGTAGCCGAAGTGCGTTGTTTTCTCTTCATTCATCGGCATATTGTATCCTTGCGGAACTGGTAGGGGGGAGTCTTTAGTTAATCCGGAACATCCTGGAGCCTGTTATGAAAAAAATTATGGTCACTTTGTTTATTTTACTGCTGGTCGTTGGTGGGGGCGTCTGGTATTACACCAACTTTTACATGGACAATATAATCCGGATGCGGATCGAGGCATCCAGTTCCTCGTCGCTGGGCACCCGGGTATCTGTGGGGTCTGTGGAAACCAATATTAAGAACGGTTCACTGAACATTTCCAGCGTGACCGTAGCTAACCCGCCCGGATACAAAAATAAGAATGCCATCAGCCTGAATGGCATTGAGGCTGCAGTTGATTACGCGAATTTCGACATCAAGCGGATGGTAATTGACAGTCCGGATATTGTGATCGAAGAGAAGGGAGGTAAGACGAACTTCACTGATTTGATGGCCGCTCTTCAAAAGACGGAATCCAGCTCCGAGCCGGCATCGGACGCCGACGCTGATGGTCAGGAGGAGCCTGCCAAAGAGGAAAAAATCATAGTGGTTCGCCATTTCAGGATGAGTGAGTCCCGTGCGGCATTTGAATCAGAATCTCTCGATCACTACTCCGACATCAAGATCGGTGCGGTTGAATTGAATGACCTCAAAGGTACGCCGACAGAAGTCTCCAACGTGATTGCAAATGAGATTCTGTCCGAGGTCACCAAGGCTGCAGCCATCGAATTACTGAAGGCCCAGGCCAGAAAACACCTGGACAAAGCCGAGATCAAAGTCAGCTCCAGGTTCAAAGAGCTGTTTGGAGGTGATGATAAAGATGAAGATGAAGATGCAGGTGAGGGTGAGGATGGCGGGAATGAATGATTGCTGAGTCCGGCTGCCGCAAGGTGGCCACGCTGGTTGGTCTGTTCGGGTTGCTGATGGTGGCTGGTTCTGTTCTTGCGGCAGATGCCGGGCTGGACCAGGCTTGCGTGCTCCGCCTGGCCGAAACCGCAGACGACACGATGACCCTGGCTGAGATCCGCACGCAGTGCAGCCCCGTTGCTGAGCCGGAAAGCCAGGCTCCGCAGCAGGCCGCCGCGGAACCGGAAAGCGCGGTGGAGAAGCGGCTGGCTGCAGAACGCGCGGTGGCGGCCAGTCCATTTAGTATTCTGGCGCACAGGCCCAATTATTTCCTGGTGGCAGCCTATAACTGGGAAAACTGGGGTCCGGAGCTAAACAAAGGCCCCTTGGATAACCCTGAATTTGGAACCGAGGACGTAGAGAGTCAATTCCAGATCAGTCTGAAGGTGCCGCTGGCCGTTGGTCTGTTCAATAACCGGATGGATATTTACGGCGCCTACACCAATCGTTCATTCTGGCAGATGTACAACTCGGAAAATTCAGAACCGTTTCGGGAAACCAACCACGAACCTGAAATCTGGGCACAATTTCGGAATGACTGGCAAATCCTGGGCCTGACCAACTCGGTTAATGCCCTTGGTTTTGTTCATCAGTCCAATGGCAGAGCAGGGGGGTTGTCACGCAGTTGGAACCGCTTATACGCCTCCTTTCTTTTTGAGCGTGGCAATTGGGCTTTTGCGGCCAAACCCTGGATATGGGTTTCAACAGACAAGGACAAGAGTGACAACCCTGATATCGATGACTACCTGGGCCACGGCGAGGTCCGCCTGGTATACGGCCGCAACGGCCACGTATTCAGCACCATGCTGCGCAACCAGTTGGAAAGTGGTTTCGACCGGGGCGCCGTCGAGCTCAGCTGGAGCTTCCCGATACTTAACTATCCTTACCTGAAGGGTTACGTACAGTATTTTTACGGCTACGGTGAGAGCCTGATCGATTACAACAACAAGGTGAACCGCCTGGGCATCGGGATTTCAGTAACCGACTGGCTGGATTAAAGTACCAGGCGGTCGCCAACGGCAACGGTTGCCCGGTCCCCATTCAGCAGCGTCGCATTTTGCCCGAACGCAGGCGCCGGTTTTTTGCCGGGTACCGGGTTGATTTCTTTCAGCGTGTTAAAGGGTTGCCAGTCGGGATTTTTCTCGGCGGTGTTCTGGTTGATGGTTGTGATGACACAACGCTCGCAAGGGTGACAGAACTTGAAACTGTAAGTTTCCGACCGAATGGCGGGCGTCGTGTGTTCGGCGAACGCCTGCAGTCCCCGCAACACGATATTGGGGCGGAAACGATCCATCGGTACCGGGCTTTCCCCGCGTGTCTTCAATTCCTGATTAAGAGCATTCAATGAGCTTTCATTGGCAATAAGAAACGGGGCCGCATCTGCAAAATAGGTATGGGTGTCCTCACCCAGGTGTTCGGGTTTGCCTTGTGGCCGGACAAAGCCAGGGGCCATGTGTACCAGACGGAACTCTGTTTTACTTTCCAGCGCAGCCGTTAACCAGCGCGAGACTTCCTGCCCCTCATCGATGGTTTCGCAGACGTCGCCCCAGACTTTCGTCCGGATTTCCTCACCACCTGAACCATTGGCGGGGATCGTGATGGAACCGTGTCCCTGCAACGAGAGCGTTACACCCCCGTCAGCCAGTTCCGTATGCACCAGCGCCATGCGGGCCAGGTTGCGCTGTGTGATGAAGCGCCCACTGGCCGTGACCACCATCCAGTGGCGATCGTATAGCAGCCCTTGTCCAGTCAGGGTAGAGCGCTCCAGTGCGATGCCCTTCATCGATTTGACGGGATAGATGGTCAGTCCTGTTATTTCTATGCTCATGGCTTGATGAAAATCATTCCCCTGGCTGGAAGCGGTACATTTTACGTGCCATCGTGTACTCTTTCACTAACTCGTATCAGGCACGAATTATTCCGAAGAAATCTATGCGTATTTTGCTGCTGGTCCTGCTTTCAATCATCATCCCGTCAACGCTAAAGGCGCAGGCCGAAGCGCTGGCAGATGAGCCGGCTCGCCAGGTGCATTGGGCCATGGGGGCGTTCTTTGGCACGGGTTGGTACCAGGTCGATAATAACCGTTCGGTGTTCGTGTTTCGCATTCCGCCCAGGCAGACGATCCGCAAGTCCGGTTTCGATTCAGATGGTAAACGTATTCTGGGCATTGAAATTCAGTATCCATTGTCTTTTGGCCTGCACAGATTCGACGATGTTCCTGACATCATTGACCCGGAAAATTTCGGCACCATCAGTTTTACCCCGGGTGTGCAGGTTGAAATACCGGTGAATGACAGATGGGCGCTGCGGCCCTATGCGCATATCGGGGGTGGGTATGAGAAAGACACGGATAAGTGGGCGGGGATCTGGTACGGCGGGTTGAAGAGTCGTTACCTGCTGGGCGAGGGTGACAGGCACAACTGGTCGCTGATCAATGCAGTCTACTATGCCGGGTATAAACCCGAACGTGAAGAACGCGGGCGTTACGGTTCCTTGATGGGGGGGCTGGAGTTTGCCCATTCACTGGGTGGGTTGCAGCTGGGTGGTGATCAGGCGTGGTTGAATTGGCATGTCACTTACAATTATCTGTACGATAAGATCAACTTCGAGTTTGACGAGGACCGCGTGGAATCTATCCAGGACCAATGGGAAATCGGGCTGGCGCTTGGAATTGGCAAAAAGCCGATGAAGATATGGTTTATGAAATTTGAGCACATCGGGCTTTCGTACAAGCGCAGCTCAAATGGCCACTACAGGGCCATATCCCTCAACCTGCGCTCGCCGTTTACAGACTGATGCTGCACTCTCCTGCAAGGATTTCCAGTATTAGCGTAATGCTGCTTTTGTGCTGGATGACGATCTCCAGCGCTTTGGCCGCAGATTGCGCGGACCGCACGCCAGTGGTGCTGGAGAATGACTATCTCAGGGTGGTCACGCTGAACGTTGCCCATGGCCGTAAAGACGGCAGGAATCAAATGCTGTTGAGTGGGGAGACTATCCGGTCCAACCTGGTAGAGCTTGGGCATTTGCTGGACAAGGCTGAAGCCGATGTCATTGCATTGCAGGAAGCCGATGCGGCGTCGTCCTGGAGCGGCAAGTTTAACCACGTAGAGTTTTTGTCTGAAAACAGCAGCTATGACTGTTCATTTCTTGGCGTGCATGCCAGCAACCGCATTTATGATTTTGGTACGGCGTTGCTGTCGACGTATCCATTCCAGGGAAGTTTCGCCCACAGTTTCAAACCATCGAAACCAACAACGACCAAGGGCTTTTCAGTGGTGGCCCTGGACTGGAACCCATCCGGCGTGCTGGAAGAACCTTTAAGCGTAAAGTTCGTGTCAGTACATCTGGATTTCTCCAGGCGTTCTGTACGCCGCTCTCAAATTGATGAAATGTATCGCCTGCTTTCTGCAATCGAAGGGCCGATGGTCGTGATGGGTGATTTCAATACCGACTGGCAAACCGAGGATTCTTCGCTGAAATACCTCGCGGAATTGTTGAACCTGTCGGTATTCGACCCGCATGCTGAAGGGCTGTCGACCTATGGAGACAAGGGCGCCAGGCTGGACTGGATTCTGATTTCGGAAGAGCTGTCTTTCAGCAACTATGCGGTATTTCCGGATGTCGTCTCAGACCATTATGCCGTTGCGGCCGAGCTAACCTGGAGTGATTCCCCATGATGAGTTGCAGTTTACGATTTGCCCGGACAGGCTTGTTACTGGTTTTTGTACTATTGACGGCATCCTGCGTGACGACACCGTCCGGGCATTCGTGCCCGGCAGGCACCCAGAAGCTACCGGACTGTCCCCCTCTGGGTGCAATAGACGATCCGCAGATTAATGATCTGTATGCAGACAGAACCTGGATGCCGGAAAAGGACACAGGGGAAGACCTGATTGAACTGGGTAAGAAGGCGGCTATCCCGGTACAGCATGCGCGGACGAAATTCCTTGGGCCAACAAACGAGGCTGCGCTCACGTCACTGGCGGTGAAGCTATGGATGATCGAAAACGCTGAGCACACGATCGATTTCACCTATTACATTTTCAAAACTGACCTGGTCGGCCATGCAATGCTGGGCGCGCTGTGTAATGCCGTCCGACGCGGTGTGGATGTCCGCGTGACGATCGACTCGGTAGGTTCCATCAGCGGTGGCTCCCACGTGGGCCTCAGAGCTCTGGAGACCTGTGCGGACAATGCGGGTTTCATGCGTAACGATGAGGGCCAGCTGACCACCAGGAAGGCCCGTGTGCAGGTAGTGGTCTTTAATGCTTTGACCAAAGCCGGTAACCCCAATCGCCGGTCCCACGATAAATTGCTGGTGAAAGATGGGAGTTTTGAAAGTAAAGCCGCAGTGATTACAGGTGGCCGCAATATTTCGGAAGACTATTACGGAATTCAAAGCGATGGCAGCCCCGATCCCGATCCGTTTCGGGATGCTGAGATCCTGCTACGTTCTTCCAGCAATGAGCACGAAGAAGATGTGACAGTGGGTGAGGTCAGCGAGATCTATTCAACTTTGCTGTTTCTGTTGAAGTCGAACAAGCGGATCAAGCCGGTCAGGTCGGAAAGTAACAACGTTCAGTATTCTAAACAGCGCTATACCTCTCAAAATGCCCTGGAGAAGCTCAAGGGTTTTGCCTACTTCAGGCCGGCACAGGAAAAAATGCAGGACTACATGAATTCGGGATTCCACGACTCCCGCGTCCGGTTGGCCCACGAGATGGGTAATCTAACCGACACCCAGGTCGTCACCGAGGTCAAGCGTAACCAGGAGCGCAATCCAAATTCGATCATGACGATACTCGCACAGGTGGCTGACGAGTCTCCCGATGCGCGTTCCATCAGGATCGTTTCTCCCTACCTGTTTCTTGCCGAGTACAAAAACAGCGCGGGAAAGATGGTCAATGATGAAGCCGAAAACTTTCGGCAATGGCTGGCTGACCACCCGGGTGCAACGCTGGAAATCATCACTAACTCGGTTTTGACTTCCGATAATTTTCCGGCGCAATCGGTGATCGATATGGAGACCGCACCGCGCTTGTTGCTACCACCCGACGTCAGGGAGCAATGGCTGGGCCTGAAGGGTGCAGACGAGATGAGTGCGGAGTTGGTCAGCAGTGAGTTGTGGCTGGAGCTGGTAAATAATCCGCAGCTAAAAATTTATGAGACCGGGCGACTGGATTCCGTGAAGTTGGGCCAGGGCGACCGGCAGTATGGAAAATTGCACGCCAAGTACTTTCTTTCTGAAGACTTCGGATTTATCGGGACAACCAACTTCGATTACCGCTCCCGCCTGTACAACAATGAAATGGGGTTCTTCTTCGTCGATCCCGGGCTGGCGGCAGATGTCCATGCCAGCTTTGACCAGCTGATTGAGGGTTCATACCTGTGGGGCTCGGCTGAGTGGCTGCAGATGCGCAAAGCGGTCATGGGTCTGAAGGGAACCAAGGGCCGTTCCACCAAGAGCCAGCGCAAGTGGTACAAGCTGTTCAGGAATACAGGGATTATCTGGTTGCTATAGCCCGGGCAAGTTCCCCGCCGATCCGAATCACCTCATCCACCATCAGGTCGAAGTCTTCAAAGCGGCTGCGGTGGTTGGAAATTGCCGCGCGCAGGCAGTAGTCGCCCTGCAAGGTGGTGTAGGAGGGAGCCGCCACACCGCCTTCCTGCAACAGGACCAGTAGTTTCCGGTTCAATGAGTTCAGCGCTTGCTGGTCCAGTCCGCCGGGGTTGTAACGGAAGCACACGATATCCAGGCCAATCGGCGCTGTCAGCTCTAGCTCGGCCCGGGTTTCCACCAGCTTGCCGAGGTAGTGCGCCTGTTCGACATTTCGGGCCATCATCCGTCCAAAGCGATCCAGTCCATGTTCCTTGATGGACATCCAGACCTTTAACGCCCGGAACTGGCGCGTTAACTGCAGCCCGTAATCGCTGAACCAGTGGCTTCCCGAGGCCATGCCACCACCGTCTTCGTCCCGCTGAAGGTATTCGGTAGTCAGGGCAAATGAATCACGGTGGGCCGACGCATCACGAACCAGAACACAACCGGCTTCGAAGGGAATGTGCATCCACTTGTGCAGGTCCAGGGCGATGGAATCTGCCCGCTCGATACCAGCCAGTTGCGGGCGGACATTATCAGCCAGCATGGCAACGGCCCCGATGGCCCCGTCAACGTGAAACCACAGGCCTTCGCTAACACAGAAATCTGCGATGGCATTCATATCGTCGATCGCACCCGTGTTGATGGTGCCAGCCGTGGCGATGACACAGAAAGGAATCATGCCGTTTGCGCGATCCTCTCTGACCTGCAGCGCCAGGGCTTCAAGATCAAGGGTGTAGTCCTCGTTCACTGCGACGGTGCGCAGGCCGTCCGAGCCCAGCCCCAGGGTCTCGATGGCCTTCTTGTTGCAGCTGTGTATTTCTGTTGACGCATAGGCAGTGAGTGGTCCCGGAGCCGCCTGCACGCCTTCGCGCCGGACATCAAACCCACAGTTACTGTTCCGGGCAACAGTGAGTGCGGTGAAATTTGCCATTGAAGCTCCGCTGGTCAGGAGCCCGCTGGCGCTTTTTGGAAAACAGACCATTCCTTTTGAGATCGGTGATATGAAAAGCGGCCGGTACACCGCGGGCCACTATTTCATGCACAGGGGCAGGATAAAAATAGCCCAGCCGAGTGAATACGTCGATGCCCTGCGTTCCGCCGACGTTCTTGTGGATATTGAAGAACGGAAGAAAAATGTCCGGCGTGAAATCAACAAGGCCGCCCGCAAGGTGGGCGGAAAAATCCTGACCGATGACGCGCTTCTGGACACGGTG
>RCNC010002142.1_pt1 | contig 13197 bp, 11 predicted proteins | sample 2041301 | NCBI WGS metagenome assembly RCNC01 (sample SAMN09708231, study PRJNA481090) | Marine sediment metagenome, whole genome shotgun sequencing project. | biome: marine sediment; feature: ocean; material: sediment; isolation source: Sewage treatment plant 13A marine sediment (STP13A) ... | reverse complement strand
CTTTCGTTAATTAATGACATCCTGGATCTATCCAAGGTGGAGGCTGGAAAGCTGGAGCTTGAACTATCAGATTTCAATCCGAAGATGATCTTGGAGAGCAGCCTTATCATGATCAAGGAAAAGGCCATGAAGCATAATATAAAGCTGTCAACCCATGTTGATGGCATTCCGGAGACCATAACGGCGGATGAACGAAAGTTCAAGCAGGTTTTGTATAATCTTCTGTCCAATGCGGTGAAATTCACACCTGTTAGTGGGGAGTTGGATCTGGAGGCACGAATGGTTGATTGTGTCATTCGAAAAAGTCGCAGACGGGGCGACACCAAAAGGGTACAAGTTATAAAGGTCCTGGTTAAAGGAGAGCATATTCATAATAGAGAATCCAGGAAATGCTTACAAATTTCCGTTTCTGATACAGGAATTGGGATTAAATCTGAAGATCAGGGACAGATATTCAACCCTTTTCACCAGGTAGAGAATTCAGCGAGCCGTCGGTTTCAGGGAACGGGTCTGGGCCTGTCGCTGAGCAAAAGTCTTGTAGAGCTTCACGGCGGCAGCATATGGGTGGAAAGTGAAGGAGAAGGAAAAGGGAGCACTTTTATATTTACTATTCCACTGTAGGTTTCTAATTTTTAGAGGTTAACCATGGCAAATGAGACAGTATTGGTGATTGAAGACAATGAAATGAATATGAAGCTGGCCCGAAGTCTGCTTCAAATCGGGAAGTACAGCGTGCTTGAAGCTATTGATGCCGAAAACGGCATCCGATTGGCCCGAGAGCATCACCCGGATCTCATATTGATGGACATTCAGCTACCCGGCTTGGACGGATTGACTGCCACTCGAAAGATCAAAAATGATCCGGCGGTAAAGGACATCACTATTGTAGCTCTGACCTCTTATGCGATGCAAGGAGACGAGAAAAAAGCAATGGATGCCGGATGCGCAGGTTACATAGCTAAGCCGATTGATACCAGAAGTTTTCTGGAAACCGTGGGTCAATTCTTAGTTTAGCTAAAGGGATCTTTTGCAACTAAGAAGCTGATTCCGGGGCCAAGCTTAAGGCAGATAGATTAACAATATCGGGTTCTTCAAACTCCATAGTCAGCATGGCAAAACCGATGCCTCATAGAATGCTTATACTATTACGCTGGGTCTATACACATCAAAAAGCCATTTCGGTGGTTTCTTTACCAGGGAATCTGAAATGAATTTTGAAGAAGAAAAGCATGAAAGAAGCAGCAAGATCATAGAGCTGGTTGATAAGTCTGAGATCTCTTCAATCCAGAACGTCGTATCAGGGCTTATGGATGTGATCAATGATCCGGAGTCGAGCGCAAAGGATTTAAAAGACATAATTGAAATTGATCCGCCGCTGACAGCCAGGGTGCTTAAGGTTGCAAATTCTGCATATTACTGTTCTCTGCGCAATATCAGCGAAATACAACATGCTGTTATCTGGATTGGATACGATGTTGTCAAAGAGATTGCGCTGAGTCAAAAGGTATGCGAGGCGTTTGACCAGGATGAAACTTTCAGCGGATACTCCGGGACTGCCTTGTGGAAGCATAGTCTGGCTGTTGCACTATTAGGAAAGATGATTTATAAAAGGGAGTTCGGGGAAAGAGGGAAAAATGCATATGCCGCAGGTCTGTTGCATGATATAGGGATCATAGTTGAGAATCAATTCCTGGAAAACGATTTTATAGATATTTTGAACAAGGCAAAACAGAAGAAAGAAAACCTGCCTACGGCAGAATATGAGGTTTTGGGTTATTCACATACAGATATTGGCAAAATGCTAACTGACCATTGGGCTTTACCGGAAGAACTTGTTGTTGCCATAGAAAATCATCATAACCCAGATAAGGCTCCACAGGCGTTTTCGAAGTTTACTTCCACACTGTATATTGCCGATTATTTATGCCAGGAGAGGGACCTTGGATATAGTGATGCTCCTTTCTGCGATCCGGATGTTTTTAATAACTGTTTAAAAAGGCTGGATGTAAAAGGGTACGCACTTGATTTGATTGTAGAAGATATGGAGCAAGAAATTTGATATGATTAATCGGAACCATGATCTTGAATCTCGATAATTAGTTAAGATAGGAAAAACTACATGGACGAAAAAAGGGTATTGGTTATTGAGGATGACGAATTAAATCAGAAGCTGGTGAAAGAGATATTACGGGTGGGAAACTATAGGGCCATTGAGGCGATGGATGCGGAAAAGGGCATTCAACTGGCCCGCCAACATAAACCGGACCTCATTCTCATGGACATCCATCTTCCCAAAATGGATGGCCTCAGTGCGACCAGGATCATCAAGGGTGACAAGGATTTAAAACAAATACCCATTGTGGCTCTCACAGCTCTCGCCATGCCTGAAGACTTGGATAAGGCTCTGAAAGCAGGCTGTGATGATTATGTCACCAAGCCGTTTCGCTTCCAGGATCTATTGAAAACGATTGACCAACTTCTGGATTCAAGTGACAGGGGCAACACAGGAGATATGAAAGATGCTCAGGTATCATAAAGGATCAAATTATCCTAAAAATGAACGCTCTTTGCATAAAGTATGAAATTCAACATTTTTAAATTCAATCGATTTTTATAGTGAGGAATTGACAATGGAACCTAAAGGAAAGATCCTGATCGTGGATGATGAACCTCTAAATGTGAAACTTATGAAGGCAAATCTACTCTCTGGCCGGTATCAAACCATATCGGCCTTTAGCGGGGAGGAAGCCCTTGAAAAGGTAGAATCTGATTCACCGGATCTCATATTGCTTGATATTATGATGCCGGGAATGAACGGATATGAGGTAACGGAGAGGTTAAAGAATAACCCCGCTACAAGAAACATTCCCATCATCCTCGTCACAGCCCTTGATGGATCTGACAACAAGATAAAAGGCCTGGAATCGGGTGCGGATGAGTTTCTCAATAAACCTGTCAACACTGCGGAGCTTTTGGCAAGGGTTCAGTCCCTGTTACGGCTCAAACAGTATCAGGATCAGTTGAAGATGCATCGGGATTCTAAAGAGCTTTTGACCGATCCATTTCGAGGGAATGCAACGCCGAACGACAAGATTGATTTACCCTCCATACTCCTGGTTGAGGATAATGAAAAAGACGCACAGCTGATTCAGATGCAACTTTATGGACAGCCGTACAGCATTAGTGTTGTTAAAACCGGAGAGGAAGCCCTGTCCTGTGCACAACAGGAAAAGATTGATCTGATCATCCTCGATATACTTTTGCCGGGCGTGAATGGGTTTGATGTCTCCAGACAACTGAAGGGCAACGAAAGGACAAGTAGTATTCAGATAGTCGCTGTGACCAATTTAAAAGACATGGAGAGCAAAATTAAAGGTCTGGAGCTTGGTGTGGATGATTATTTGGTAAAACCCATTAACATGCACGAGCTTCGGGCTCGCATAAACGCACTGATCAAAAAGAAGGCCTATCTCGATAAACTCAAGACCGGTTATGAATCGGCAGTTCATTCTGCCATTACGGACAAACTTACGGGACTATATAATTATGCTTATTTTCATTATTTTCTGGAAAATGAAATTAAGAGATCAGAAAGACATCATAACCCAGTGGCCCTCATCATGATGGATATCGATGACTTCAAGCATTATAACGACAGTATGGGGCACCTGGCAGGAGATGAAATATTGAAACAGTTTGGAAGACTCATTAGTGAGAATATCAGGGATATAGACCTTGGTGTTCGTTATGGTGGAGAGGAGTTTGCCCTTGTCATGCCCTATACGGATCTGAAGGGAGCAATTAAGAGTGCTGAAAGAATCAAAAGGCTTATCAAAGGCCACTCCTTTATCATTGATGCTTTTCCACCTGCGAGACTTACTGTCAGCATGGGGATTGCCGTACACCCCTCCGATGCGGTGAGTATAACCGACTTAATTCAAAAAGCAGACACGGCACTCTACGGTGCCAAAAAGAGTGGAAAGGACAGTATCTGTATACTTGATGATAAATCTGATGCTCAACCAATATCTGCATCTTTTAAATAGTTGAGGGGAGTATGACTGATGGAAAGGCATAAAATCTTAATTGTTGATGATGAAGAAAGAAATATCAAGTTGCTGAAAGCCTATCTTATAGCCAAGCAATATGAGACTGCAGAAGCGTCAAACGGGGAAGAAGCTCTTAGAATGGTGAACGATTTCAATCCGGATCTGGTTTTGCTGGACGTGATGATGCCTGGCATTGATGGTTTTGAGGTATGTAAGAGATTGAAGACGGATGAAAAGACCAAAATGATTCCCGTTGTGATGGTCACCGCCTTAAGGGAGAAAGAGTACCGCATAAAGGCGTTAGAAGCCGGGGTGGATGATTTTCTTACTAAACCAGTGGATCGAACCGAGCTCATGGTGCGTGTTAAATCACTTCTTCGCATCAAGACTTACCATGATCAACTGGTGCACAGTTTCAAAGAGATTGCTCTGAAAAACGAAAAGTTAAAGGAGCTAGAGGGTGTTAGAGAAGGATTAACGCATATGATCATCCACGACTTAAACAATCCTCTCACCGGCGTACTCGGAAATCTTGAAATTCTCAAGTTCGACAATGATAACCTTTCAGAAACCCAGCTCGATATGATAGAAAATTGCCTCAATTATTGCGCAGACACCAGGCAGTTAATTCAGGGCATCCTTGACGTCCATAGGATGGAAGAAGGAAAACTGCAACCGGTAAAAGAATCGACGAATGTGACAAAAATGTTAGCCGACCTAATGGAGCAGTTTATCGCAAGGGCGAAAATAGAAAAGATATCTCTCACATTTTCCAACTCCGGAGAGGTCCCTTCTGCTATGATCGACCCAAACTTAATTAAGAGAGTAGTTTCAAACCTGCTGTCTAACGCTATCAGGCATTCTCCTGAAGGAGAGGAGATAAAAGTTACCACTGGTTTCCTTGCTGAAAAAAACAGTATTGCTTTTAGTGTAAAAGACAATGGAAACGGCCTATCGCCGGAGTACCACCAGAGGATTTTCGATAAATTTGAACAGGTAGAACTCAAAAACTCAGGGGTGACGGTCGGAACGGGCGGTTTAGGACTGGCCTTCTGCAAAATGGCCGTTGAGGCTCATGGCGGAAAAATTTGGGTTGAAAGCGACGGAAACGCTAAAGGTTGTACCTTCAAATTCAAGATTCCAGTCTGAGTCATAGGCAGCAACAAAGTTGCAGCTTACAACATCCCTTCTTTCACATTAAAGTTGATTGGCAAATTTCAGGTTGGACAAGTTATAGAACTATATTATAAGATTTAATTTTACTGAGCAAAGATGGATGACTTATTTCAAGGAGACGGGAAGCCTGGGTGCGGTTGTTTCCGGTCTCTTTGAGAGCTTTTATAATCAGCTTTTTTTCTACAATTCGTTGGGCTGCCTTTATCGAAAACCCTTCAAACATACCGCTTATCTCATCTGTTTCTATACCGATTTCCGGCGAAAAATTATCAGGCAACAGGATATTATCCTCTGCAAGTACCACTGCTCTTTCGATTACATTTTCCAACTCCCGTACATTCCCGGGCCAGGAATGCTTTAAAAGAAGAGACATTGCAGCAGGCGCGATTTCCTCCACTTCTTTTCCCAGTATTTCCTCATATTTATCAATAAAAAACCGGCATAAAAGGGGCACGTCTCCTTCCCTTTCCCTGAGCAGCGGGAGCTTAATCGGCAAAACATTCAGCCTGTAAAACAAATCTTCTCGAAATTTACCCTTTTTGGTTTCATCTTCAAGGTTTTTTGCAGTAGCAGCAATCACACGAACATCAATTTTTTTTGTTTTTGAACTGCCAACCGGTCTTATTTCACCTTCCTGTAGCACTCGTAAAAGTTTTACCTGCAAAGGAAAAGGTAGTTCTCCTATTTCATCAAGAAAAATGGTCCCTCCTTCTGCCTCTTCAAAAAGCCCTTTTCTATTTTGATCTGCACCTGTAAAAGCACCTTTTTTGTATCCAAACAGCTCGCTTTCAAGCAGATTCTCTGGAATCCCGCCACAGTTCACTGGAACTATGGGCATTGATGATCTCACACCGCCATAATGAATCCCCTTTGCAATTAATTCTTTACCGGTGCCGCTTTCACCTGAAATTAAAACAGTTGTTTTGTATTGTGCAGCTTTTTCCGCCAGCGCAAAAACAGCCTTCATTGCCTTGCTTTTACCAATCATGTTTCCGAAAGTGTTTTTATCCCCAATCTTTCGGATTCTCTCCTTCAGCCACAGGTTCTCTTTTTTTAAACTTTCCCTTTCTTCAGCTTTTTTTAGCGTCATATAAACTTCATCACTTTTAAACGGCTTTGATATATAGTCGTATGCACCGAGCTTCATCGCTTCAATAGCCGTATCGATAGAACCATACGCCGACATCATGATAACGGTGGAAGCTTCTATTTTTTCTCTCGCAGAGTCTAAAAATTCCATGCCTCCCATATTAGGCATCTTAAGATCACAAAGAATAAAATCGTATTGAGTCTGCTCTACCTTTTTTATGCCTTCAGATCCGTCAGATGCCGTATCAACTATATAACCGGATCTTTTAAGCATCGCTGACAGCATATGCCGCATGTTCTCTTCATCATCAATGATCAGAAGGCGTTTTGCGTAAGACGATCCTTCCTTTAAAATTTTATTTTCCATATTTATTTCCAAATGTGTGTTACCTGAAGCTTGCATGAAAATTAATGAGAAACTGTTTCTATTTTTCGTACTCCCCCGCCCATTCGGAACAAAAAGGTTGCACAATCTGCGTCCTGTAAGCGTTCACTATTTTTCTTCCATATGCAGCGGCAGGAATACCGTAATGGTGGTTCCTTCACCTTCTTTGCTTGTGGCCTCAATTTTGCCGCCAAAATTTTCAATGATCATGAAACTGACTGAAAGACCGAGACCGGTACCCTTCCCCGGCTCTTTTGTTGTATAAAAGGGGTCAAAAATATTTCCAAGATTCTCCTCGGAAATCCCCGGGCCGTTATCAATATATATTAATTTCAGCATAGGCATATGATCATCATTCGAATCCGATCCCGGCATAACATCGCTTTTTATAGCAAGCTTCCCGGCTATCTTTTTTTTACTTGAGGAAATCGCATCTGCAGCGTTTAGGATTAAATTCAAAAAGACCTGTCGCAGTTGGTTGGGATCAGCAAAAACAATATCCCTTTGTGCTGCAAGTTCCAGCTCTAACTTGATATCGGCTATCATGGGCTGGGGTTCAATGACGTTTAAAATATCACAGATAATTTCATGTACTGAAACAGCCTTTGAACCTGTATCAGAGGGCCTTGAAAGATCAAGCAGCTGCCTGATAATAGTATTTATTCTGTTTACTTCATTTTCGGTTCGAGTAATATATTCGGCCTGCTCATCATCTGTTATATCTTTTTGTTTAAGCAATTCAAGGTAGCCGATAATAATACCTATAGGATTACCTATTTCGTGAGCAATTCCTGAAGATAGACGCCCAACAGAAGCCAGCTTTTCAGCCCTTATTATTTCCTGTTGAGCCTGCTTTAAATCAAAATTCGCCTTTTCCAGGGATATAACCATGGACCGTAATTTCTCCCTGTCGCCTGAAATACGTTCCAACATACGGTTCAAAGCTTTTGACAGTTGATTAAGTTCATTGTCTTCTTTCCGTACGGCAAAAAACATCCCGTCATCTTCTCTATAGTCATCAGCTCTTTTTACCAGTCTGTACATAGGCTCCAGATATACCTTTGAAAGCCGATAAAGACCTATAAATGTGAGTATTGCAGTATTTATAAAAATATAGATAAATAATATTTTTTGACTGCGCCTTAAAGTCTCATAAACTCCGTCAAGGGGAAGGGCAATGCTTATACCACCAATTATGATCCCTTCCCGCTTTACAGGAGATGAAATAACTGCATCTTTGCTTTGCCTCCAGAAAACTCCCCATACAGTTCCCAAAAACCTTGTTGTCTTTTCTCCTGTCTTAACGGTCTGACTGGTAAGCCCAATGAGCTCATCTTTCAGATCACAGCCGCTTCCGCCAAAATAGATCTGCTTTTTATTATTATCCATAATCAGAGCACAGGAAAAGCCGGCCTCTTGCATCATCCTGTCAAAACTTGACTTTAAATTGAAATAAGGTGTTGGGCTTTTTTGATCTGAAAAATTGACGAGACTTTCTTTAAATGAAGATATAAGGAGATTTCCCCTTAAGATTTCAAAGCGGATCATATCCCTTTGAGCTGTTATAATCGTTACAAATTCGATCAACAGCATCCCCACCAATAGAATGATCGCAATATTTATTGCTATGTTAGACTTCAATCCGCGAAGAGGCATTAACAGACCCTGTTCGTAAATTCGATTACGTATTACTTTTATCAACAATATGATTTACAAGTATCTATAGGCATCAGTCTGGAGCGCTTCGCTTGCTGAGGCAGTACATACAATTTTATCTTTTGCCTCAAGGCCACAAAGGCCGCTCTTCAAAGCCCGGAGGGCTGCTCCTTAAGTCACTATGTGCCGATCCTTAGGGTAAAAACATGGTATTATCTGATAAAATATTATACTTAACAATCTTTAAAAAGGCGTTTAGTTAGTCAAGCCTTGCCCCTTTTTAGTAATGGCACCCACCGGACAAATCTCTATACAGCTATTACATGCACCACAGGGAATTGCTGATAAATTCCCTGCACCATAAAAACTAACTATCGTATCAAACCCCCTTTTTGCAAAAGTTATGACGGCTTTTCCGTTCTGTTTTTGGCAGACATAAATGCACTTTCCGCACAGCACACATCTGTTGGGGAAGTAATCAAGACAAGGGTGGCTTTCGTCGATATCGTAATCTTTAAGGATTTGTTCTAATTTTTTTTGTTTTAAACCGACCTTTAATAATTTTGCGATTCGCTGCAGTTCGCATTTTTTATTTGCCGGACAATTGCGGCAATCCACATGGTGTGTTGACAGCAGGAGCCGAAAGGCAGACCTCTGCAAACTTCGCACATCCGGTGTGTCTGTTCTGACAATCATGTTACCTTTAACCTTAACAGTACATGAAGTCACCGGCTTTTCTTCACCCTCGATTTCAACAAAACACATCCGGCATGATGCAGCATTAGCCTCAATATCATCAATATAGCAAAGGTTGGGGATGTAGATGTCGTTTTCAAGGCAGGCCTTAAGCAAGGTTGTACCTTTTTTTACTTCGATCTCTTTATCATCCACCAGGAGTTTAACCATAGTTTAGTCTCTTAGTTTCTCAATTCTATTCTTATGATAAAAAATTTAAAACTATTCATTTGCTCTCTTCAACAGCCTCCTTCGGTCTTTCAATAACAGGCGCAAGCTCTGGTGGAGAAACTTTCATCACAGCATCATAGTCCGGAGGGCATGCCACCATGCACTCACCACATTTCACACATAGAATCTGGTCAATTCCTTTTTTTCTATTACTGGTTGTAAATACAGCTTCAACCGGACAACATCCAACACATGCATCACATCCACGGGCACACTTTTCCAGATCAATATAAAATGCGGTGAGTTTCCGGCACGTCATACCCGGACAACGTTTTTCATTTACATGCGCTTTATATTCATCCAGAAAATATCTCAAAGATGTAAGTACCGGATTAGGAGCTGTTTTGCCCAAACCACATAGGGAACCCGACTTTATATCTTCACTCAGGCTTTGCAGCATATCCAGATCATCCTGGTTGCCTTCACCGATAGTAATTCGGTCTAATATGCCAAGCAAATGCATAGTTCCAATTCTGCAAAAAGTGCATTTCCCGCAAGATTCTTTCTGCGTAAAATCAAGGAAGTATCGGGCCACATCCACCATGCAGTTATCCTCATCCATCACCACCATGCCACCTGATCCCATCATTGCCCCGGCTTCCGTAAGGGAGTCAAAATCAATAGGAGTATCCAGGAATTCTGCCGGAAGACATCCGCCGGATGGCCCTCCTATCTGAACGGCTTTGAACTTCTTTTTATCTGGAATCCCACCACATATATCAAAGATAAGCGTTCTCAGTGATACTCCCATTGGAATTTCCACCAATCCGGGATGAGTTACATTTCCCACAATGGAAAAAATAGCGGTTCCTGGACTCTTTTCAGTACCAATTTCTCGATACCAGGCTGCACCTTTTTTTATAATTGGCGGAATGGATGCCAGGGTTTTAACATTATTGATGACTGTCGGCTTACCCCACAGGCCTTTATGAACCGGGTAAGGGGGACGATGTTGAGGCATGCCGCGATAACCTTCAATCGATTGGATCAAAGCTGTTTCCTCGCCACATACAAAGGCTCCAGACCCCTGGAATACCTCAATATCCAGATCAAATGAAGTGCCTAAAATTCCTTTTCCAAGCAGCTTCAACTCTTTTGCCTGTTCTATAGCCTTTGTAATAATTTTCACTGCCAGGGGATATTCGGATCTAACATAGACAAGGGCTTTTTCTGCACCCACTGCATAAGCACATATGGCCATACCTTCCAGTACCTGATGTGGATTGCTTTCTAAAATGGTCCGATCCATGTAAGCGCCCGGGTCTCCTTCATCAGCATTGCAAATGACTATTTTTCCCTCCTCTTTTGCATTCCTTGCAAGATCCCATTTTTGACCGGTGGGAAATCCTGCACCACCCCGCCCTCGCAAACCCGATTTTTGTATTTCTGTGATTATTTCGACGGAATCTCTTATTAAGACCTTCTCAAGTGCAGCATATCCACCCTCGGCAATATAATCATAAATATCTTCAGGATCAATATGCCCACACTTTTCCATAACTACCCGCTTTTCCTGGTTAAACCGAGAGAATTCCATAACCGAAGGAATCATCTCATTCTCCTCGGTTGCCCCTAGCACATGCTCAAGTCGCGGATCGCCCTCTTTTAAAAAGAATTTTACAAGCATTTTGGCCTTACCGGGAGTAACTTCAGGGTAAAAAATGGGCGGAAATCCTGATTCCTGGTAATCAATAACTACAACAGGCTCTGCATAACAATGGCCGATGCAACCTACAGTATGAATACGAGCTTCTATATTTTGTTCGTCAAGGGCTTCTTCAAATGCTTTTTTTGTCTCAAGAGCACCCGAAGCTATGCCGCAGGTCGCCATGCCGATATGTATTTTGGGAGCCGAATACGCATCGAATTCACTCTTCCGTCTCTGCGCTTCCTCAAGAATGCCGCTGAATATCTGATTAGGGTTTTCCTTTGTGGCCGGATTCATTCTTTTTGTTTTTCTCTTTCTTCCTTTTCTTTTTTGACCTGAATTCGAAGGATAAGTCCTTCAACTTTGCTTGGTGCCATGTTCCCATGAACTGTTTCACCGACAAGGGCAACAGGAGCTATGGCACAACATCCAACACATGCAACCCTTTCAATGCTGAATTCTCTGTCAGGCGTTGTTTCCCCTTCTTCTATCTCAAGCTTTCGCTCAAAATTTTCTAATATAATATCACCGCCCTTGACATGGCATGCTGTCCCAAGACATACTTTAATTGGATTTTTACCCGGTGGATTAAACCGGAACTGGTTATAAAAAGTTGCCACTCCATAAACATCTGATTCAGTGAGATCCAGGTAATCCGCCACTACTGCAATGGCTTCCGGTGGAAGGTAGCCAAGAGTATCCTGGATCACTTGCAGAACGGGAATCAGCATCCCCCTTTCTTTGCTAAAATATGCAAGACGTGAAGGCATATCATTTATTATTTCTAGTTCTTCAACAGTGAGCCCTTCAGCCATAAATTATCCCTTGCCACAAACAATCTCTGGTGTATTAATTTAGCCTATTGAAAAATATGCCCAAATGAGCATTCAGCTGATCCGATTCCAATGCGGCTTTTTATTACGCTAAAATGATGCAAAATTGCTATATTTTTTCCATTGCACCATATGCAGACTGTATCCTGTCTCGTAGCAGATAAAATAGCCTTTCCAATATATTGAATCCAAGCTTTGAGCTGTCAATCATCATTTGTCTCAAATCCGAACCTTTTATAGCTACAACTTTAGTCGGCCTCTGACAGGTGGCGGATGACATCAGAATATGGGGCTCACCCAAAAGAGTAGACCAGCAACCCAAAACCCTTCCCTTGCCAAGTGCCTCAATTACCACATTTCCCTTTCGGTTGCCTAAATCAATTGATCTTTCCAAAAATATGTGACCTTCGACAATGATATAAAGATGTTCTCCGAAATCACCCTGCAAAAAGACATATTCGCCACCTTCATACTGTTTTTCTGTGCATAGACCTGTAATCTGTTCGATATGACTTTTTTTTAGCCCCTTGAAAAGTTCACAGGTTTCCAGAATATGCTCAATTTCTGTATGGCTCATGATAGACCTCATAGTTTTTAATATTTAAATATTAAGCAGTCTCCTATAACCATAGTATCGTGCCTGGTGTTAAAATTCTTAATCACATATTTGTAATATAAAATATTGAGGAATATATAGATGTTATACAAAATCAATTTATTATTAGATCGTGGCAAAGGAAATGTCAATTATAAAGGGAGGGTATAAAACTAAAAACCCGGAACCACTATTTTAAAATGAGTGACTCCGGGTTATATAAAAGATTTCGGCAGCGTCCTACTCTCCCACACAGTCTCCCATGCAGTACCATCGGCGCTAAAGAGCTTAACTTCCGTGTTCGAGATGGGAACGGGTGTCACCTCTTTGCTATCGCCACCGAAAAAAGTATTTGGTGTTGCGTGTTTCGAGTTGTCTGTTACTTGATAAAAGTAAAAAGCATTAACTCGAAACTCGTAATCCGTAACTCTAAGTACAATTTGTTCACAAGTATATAAAACTATTCGAAACGATTATGTCAATTGTTTTATGGCCAAGCCGCACGACCTATTAGTACCAGTAAGCTAAATGTGTTGCCACACTTACACACCTGGCCTATCAACCTTGTAGTCTTCAAGGGGTCTTCAGTTAAGTATGTTTCCATACTTAAGGGATATATAATCTTGAGGTGGGCTTCCCGCTTAGATGCTTTCAGCGGTTATCCTTTCCGAACTTAGCTACCCAGCCATGCCGCTGGCGCGACAACTGGAGCACCATTGGTTCGTCCATTCCGGTCCTCTCGTACTAGGAACAGCTCCTCTCAAATATCCTACGCCCACGAAAGATAGGGACCAAACTGT
>RCNC010002279.1_pt1 | contig 13204 bp, 10 predicted proteins | sample 2041301 | NCBI WGS metagenome assembly RCNC01 (sample SAMN09708231, study PRJNA481090) | Marine sediment metagenome, whole genome shotgun sequencing project. | biome: marine sediment; feature: ocean; material: sediment; isolation source: Sewage treatment plant 13A marine sediment (STP13A) ... | reverse complement strand
CTTTGGACGCCGCATAGGCGACCTGCCCCATCTGACCCTCATAGGCGGAGATTGATGCGATGTGGATAATCACCCCGCGTTCCTCGCCGACAGGCTCTAAGGTAACCATGCCAGCAGCACTTTGCGATGCCACATTGAAGCTGCCAACTAAGTTGATGTTGATTGCTTGCTGGAATAGCTCCAAATCATGCGCCAGCCCACGCGATACTGTTTTGGCTGCTGGCGCTACGCCTGCACAATTCACACAGATACGCTCTTGACCGTTTGCGGCACGCGCTTGAAGCAATGCCGCCGCTACAGACTCTGCATCGGTCACGTCGGTTTCGCAGAATGCAGCACCAATTACAGCCGCCAGTTCTGCGCCCTTTACCACGTCGCGGTCTAACACCGCGACCTTGATGCCTTTTGCCACAGCTGCACCAAGCCCTGACGCACCGCCTGTTACGACGGCTGAAAGGTTGGGATCCAGCTTCATGGCCGCTCAATCGCGATTGCTGTGCCCTCGCCGCCGCCGATACAAATTGCAGCAATCCCACGTTTCAAACCACGTTTTTCAAGCGCGTTCAGCAATGTCACAATAATCCGCGTGCCCGACGCCCCAATTGGATGCCCCAAAGCGCAAGCGCCGCCATTCACGTTCATCTTTTCACGGGCAATTCCCATGTCATGCATGAAGGCCATTGGCACAACAGCGAAGGCCTCGTTCACCTCCCACAAGTCCACATCATCGACATCCCAGCCGATCTGCTTCAATAGCTTCTGCGCTGCAGGCACGGGTGCCGTCGTAAACCACGCGGGTTCTTGGGCATGACTTGCATGACCCAAAATGCGCGCACGCACGGTCAATCCGCGCGCGTCCGCTTCCGCGTCGCTGGTCAATACTATAGCCGCCGCACCATCAGAAATTGAGGACGCATTGGCTGGCGTAACAGTGCCGTCTTTTTTAAAGGCAGGTCGCAAGGTCGGGATTTTTTCGGGTCGCGCAGTGCCCGGCTGTTCATCTTCAGACACGAGCGTTTCGCCTTTGCGCGATGCGACAGTCACATCCGCAATCTCGCCTTCAAACGCGCCAGATGCTTGCGCAGCCAACGCATTGGACAGTGAACCTAGCGCATAGTCGTCTTGGGCTTTGCGTGTGAATTGGTAGCGTTCTGCGCATAGCTCGGCAAAGACACCCATCAGCGCACCTTTGTCGTATGCATCCTCAAGCCCGTCTAGAAACATATGATCCTTCAGCTCTGCATGTCCCAAGCGCGCGCCACCGCGTGTTTTCAACGATAGATATGGCGCGCCGGACATGCTTTCCATGCCGCCTGCGACCATCAATGTCTGGCTACCTGCGATGATCTGGTCGTGCGCCATCATGACCGTTTTCATGCCCGATCCACAGACCTTGTTGATTGCTGTGCAAGGAACTGATTGCGGCAGCCCTGCCCCCAATGCGGCCTGACGCGCTGGCGCTTGCCCCAAACCAGCAGGCAGGACACAGCCCATCAGAACCTCGCCAACAACATCGGGGGAAATGCCGCTATTGATCAACGCACCACGGATGGCTGCAGCGCCCAATTCGGTTGCCGCGACTTGGGATAGCACGCCTTGAAACCCACCCATCGGTGTGCGCGCAGCGCCTATAATAACGACCGACATTAACTAGCCTCTCGCAGATCAGCGATCACAACGCCATCGCGTGGAAGCGTGCCCAACGACACGGTCTCAACCTCACCACGCAACTTGAGAACATCGGAAATTGACGCGGCATAAGCTGCCACATCTGTGCCCTCGGTCTCCAGTCGAACCAACATCGTGTCGGTTTTGCCATTGTGGCCAACTTCAATCCGCGCGCGTCGAATTTCGGGGTGCCGTTCAACCAAGCGTGCAACCTGTTCAGGGCGTACAAACATGCCTTTGACCTTGGTAGCTTGGTCTGCACGGCCCTTCCAACCAGCCAGCCGCATGTTGGTGCGACCACAGTCGGACTGGCCTTCTACGATGGCTGACAGATCGCCTGTGGCGAACCGGATCAGCGGATAGTCGGCGTTCAATGCGGTGACAACGACTTCACCCACTTCGCCGTTAGCAACCGGATCGCCAGTGCCAGGCGTCACAATTTCAACAATCGCGCCTTCATCCACAATCATTGGTGCATTGGCAAAGGTTTCATAGGCAATATGGCCCACATCCGCTGTCCCGTAGCACTGCAAACATGTGATCCCGCGTGCTTCATAGGCGGCACGAACTTGCGGAAAAAGCGGGCCACCGGACACTGCTGCTTTTGTAATGCGTCCTAGATCAACACCCATCTCATCGGCCTTCGCCAAGATCGCACCCAGATAGTCTGGGGTTCCCGCGTATGTCGTAGCACCAAGATCAGCAGCTGCACGTACCTGCAATTCAGTCTGACCGGGGCCGGCGGCAAAAACCTGCGCCCCGACGGACAAGGCCGCACTTTCAAACATCGCGCCTGCAGGGGTGAAATGATAGGAAAACGTATTGTGAACAACGTCGCCTGCGCCAATGCCAAGACTGCGCAAGAACCGACCAAACCGCCACCAATCAGGCGTTGATCCACCCGGTTCATAAATAGGTCCCGGTGATTGAAATAGACGCGTCACGCTACGCGTCGGGATGCCGCCAAAAGGGGGGTGCTCGGCCTGCCAAGTGCTCAAGTCAGCTTTGCGTAACACTGGCAAATGGCGCAGATCCGCAAGCGTATGAACCTTTTCGACACCGCTCAGACAGCTTTGTTCGCTTTCGCTGATACGGGCGAGCAGTGGCAACAATTGCGCCAATTGATCTGCTTCACGTTCGTCCGCAGATCGCACTTCAAGGTGGTCCAAGGCCTTCATGCGAGCCACCTCTTGCGGCGTCGGTAAGATCGCACATCGCGGAATGATTTCCGCCCTTCGTCCGACATACCAAGGTAAAATTCTTTGACGTCTGGGTTCTCGCGCAGTTCAGCTGCGGGGCCTTCCATGACGATACGGCCGCTTTCCATAATATAGCCTTGGTGCGCAAAGCGCAGTGCGACGTTTGTGTTCTGTTCGGCCAAAAGAAACGACACGCCCTCTTGCTCATTGAGGTTCTTCACGATGGTGAAAATCTCTTCGACCAATTGCGGTGCCAGACCCATTGATGGTTCGTCCAGCAAGATCATTTCGGGTCGTGACATCAACGCGCGCCCGATTGCACACATCTGTTGCTCGCCGCCGGACGTATAGCCTGCTTGGCTTTTGCGTCGTTCGCGCAAACGTGGGAAATAGTTATACACCATTTCAAGATCGGCCGCGATTGCAGCACCACGTTCCGACCGCGTATATGCGCCGGTTAGCAAATTCTCTTCGATGGTTAAGTGTTCAAAACAATGACGTCCTTCCATCACCTGAATAACGCCGGTCTTGACCAAATCTGAAGGCGAGCTGCCTTGGATTTGTTTGCCGCGGTATGAAATCGACCCTTTGGTCACTTCGCCACGCTCCGATTGAAGCAGGTTTGAAATCGCCTTGAGGGTTGTTGTCTTGCCAGCACCGTTGCCGCCAAGAAGTGCCGTAATCCCGCCTTTTGGCACGCTCAGTGACACACCTTTCAGAACAAGGATCACATGATTGTAGATCACCTCGATATTGTTGACCTCTAGCAAGGCCTCTGTTTTTTCAGTGTCCAACATGTGCGTTCCTCAGGTCGGGGGTGGGATTGGGCGGCCCGAAAGCCGCCCAATAGATCAGCTTAGTTACAGCCAGGTGTGATGTTGTTTTCAGCTGCAAATGCAGCCGCATCTTCAACAATCAAAGGCAGCGTGACGCTGTCATCGGGTGCAATGAAATCAGTCAATGCAACCCATTCACCAGCGCTTGCGTTCCACTGCTGAACGATACCAAGACCGGACCCACCGTGATCTTCACAAGAGACAGAGAACGCTGGACCAACGCCTGCCATGCCCAATTCGGCCATGCGTGCGTCAGTGATTTCCAAAGCTTCCATACCGTCACGAACCATCGCAGATGACACGTCAGCAACACCGTGGATTTCTTGCGCCTTTGCAATCGCTTCAGAAGCGAGCATTGCCGCATACATGCCACGAATATAAAGCACCGAACCTAGGTTGCTTCCGTCGCCAGCGGCTTCGCCAGCATCATGCACCGAAGCTTTGATCTCAGCCAGAACTGGCAGATCTTTACTCACGCGGTTCATGTTCAACGACTTGTATCCGTCGGCGTCTGCACCAGCAGGTGTCACGTCATGCTCTGCACCAGCCCACCAGTTGCCGATGAAGTTTTCCATCGGGAAACCAATGTTCGCAGCTTCTTGAACCGCGACTTGGTTCATAACACCCCAACCCCACATCAGAACGTAATCAGGACGCTCGCGACGGATTTGAAGCCACTGCGATTTTTGTTCCTGACCCGGGTGATCAACAGCAAGTTGCGACAATTCAAAACCATGCATTTCTGCAAGCGCTTCAAGTGTGCGGATAGGTTCTTTGCCGTAAGCAGAGTTGTGATAAACCAACGCCAGCGTCTTGCCTTCAAGGCTGCCACCGTTCTCTTCCAACAGGTAGTTCACCATCACTGATGCCGCGTCCCAATAGTTCGCTGGGTAGTTAAAGACCCATGGAAAGACGGACCCGTCTGCCGCAGACGTACGGCCATAACCCATTGTGTGGATCGGGATGCCATCAGCCATCGCTTTGGGAATAATCTGATAGGTGATGCCAGTTGAAAGCGGTTGATAGATTAATGCGCCTTCGCCTTTGGTCGCTTCATAGCACTCAACACCTTTTTCGGTGTTATAGCCGGTCTCACATTCAATGATGCGGATCGCCTCGCCACCAATGCCGCCATCACGTGCGTTCAGCAGATTGAAGTAATCCTGATAGCCGTCCGAAAACGGCGTGCCGCCGGCCGCATAGGGACCCGTGCGATAGCTGAGGTCTGGAATGACCAGTTCGGCCATGACGGGCGCTGCCGCCATCGTCGCAGTTACGGCCAAAGCGGCCAGTTTATTCATCTTCATTGTCTTATCCTCCCATGGATTTCATTAAAGTTTAGAGGTCAGGTTTGTCCCAACCCATGTGTTAATAAGGGAACGGCCATAGCCGTAATTTTTCCTTTGCCAGTCGCCAGTATTGGGCCAAACCGTGCGGTTCCTTGACCAAGAAAAACATGATCAACGCACCGACGACGACCAGTTGTAAATGGGCGACCAGATCGGTCGGCCAGCCCAAGAAATCAACGCCAATGACCTTGAGCGCGACAGGCAGAACAACAAGCAGTGCGGCCCCTGCAAAGCTGCCGAAAATTGATCCAAGCCCACCGATGATGATCATGAACAACACTAAGAATGATTTTTGAATACCAAAGGCTTCACCAACTTCGACGGCCCCAAGATAGACTGAAAAGAACAGCGCACCTGATATCCCGATGAAGAACGACGACACCGCAAATGCTGTCAATTTCGCCTTGAGCGGGTTCACTCCGATAATTTCGGCAGCGATGTCCATGTCGCGGATTGCCATCCAAGACCTACCTACGTTGCCGCGCGTTAGGTTGCGCGAGATCAAAGCGCATACGGTTACGAAAACCAGACAGACCATATACTTTGCCCAAGCGTCTGCGTTTGGTCCTGTGACCGCGATCCCGCCGACAAAACGTTCTGGCGCATTGATCTGGCCAGAGGCAGAATAGTTGTAGAACCACGATACTTTGTTAAACAGCCAGACTAGAAAGAACTGCGCGGCTAGCGTCGCGACGGCTAAATAAAAGCCCTTGATACGCAAGCTTGGCAGTCCGAATGCAGCGCCAACCATTGCAGTGATGCCGCCAGATAAAATGATGTGGATGATGATGCTAACTTCGGGAAACGCCGTCATGAGCTTGTAGCAAGCAAACGCCCCAACGGCCATAAAGCCACCCGTGCCAAGGCTGACCTGACCACAGTATCCAACCAAAATATTCAACCCGATTGCCGCGATCGAATAGATCAGGAATGGCAGTAGAATGGCAGATGCCCAATAGTCATTGATAATAAACGGGACCACCAGGAAGGCAAAAGCCATCACTGTCCAATAGCGATACCGATCAAACGCAATTGGGAACGTCTGGCTGTCAGATTTGTACGACGTCTTAAAGTCGCCTGCTTCACGATACAGCATAGTGATCCACCCTTAGGCTCAAATTCTTGGATTGAAAAACATCACACACGTTCGATAATCCTTTCGCCAAACAACCCCTGCGGCCGGAAGACCAAAAAGATCAAGGCCAGCATGTAGGCAAACCAGTTCTCGGTCGCGCCACCAAGGTACGGTGCGCCGATTGTGTATTCGAACAGCTTTTCACCAACACCGATGATCAATCCACCAACAATCGCCCCGGGGATGGATGTGAAACCACCCAGCATCAGGACTGGCAACGCCTTGAGGGCGATCAATGATAGCGAAAACTGCACCCCTGATTTTGCGCCCCACATAATGCCCGCAACAAGTGCGACCACGCCAGCGAGCGACCAAACAAGCACCCAAATAAAGTTCAACGAGATACCGACGCTTAGCGCGGCTTGGTGATCATCAGCCACGGCCCGCATGGCCCGACCCTGCTTTGTGTATTGCGCAAACATGATAAGACCAGTGACCAAGATCGCAGCAACGACCGCCGCAACCATGTCTAGCTTATCAATGAAGAAGCCGTAGAAATCGTCACCGCCAAGGGTGGCAGTGACATCCTCAACCCAACGCGATCCGCCTTGCGGCAAGCCAAGATCAAGGGTCTTGATGTCCGACCCCCACATCAAGTCGCCGATGCCTTCAAGGAAATAGGCCAATCCGATGGTCGCCATGAACAAGATGATCGGCTCTTGACCAACCAAATGTCGGAAGACAAACTTTTGGACCATCCAAGCGAACAAGCCCATCACAAGAACCGTCATAAATATTGCCAACAATGCGGGCACTTCCCAGCCAAAGTTGTGGATATCGGTCCCAAATATCGTGTTGATCAGATGGCTAAAGGGCACCTGCCCCTCCATGATACCAACAAGTGTTAGTGCAGCAAACAGCGCCATAACACCTTGGGCATAGTTGAAAATCCCCGATGCTTTGTAGATCAGCACGAAGCCCAAAGCGACAAGCGCGTAAAGAACACCGGCCATTAGCCCGTTGATGATAACTTCAATTCCGTACAGAAAATCAGCCGACATATTCACCCCACTTAGTCATGCGCCACACCCAAATATGCATCAATCACATCTTGATTGTTGCGGACTTCGTCAGGGGTTCCGTCCCCAATTTTGCGACCATAATCCATGACCACAACACGGTCAGACAGGTCCATAACGACCCCCATGTCGTGCTCAATCAATGCGATTGTGGTGCCGAATTCGTCGTTCACGTCCAAGATAAAGCGGCTCATGTCCTCTTTTTCCTCGACGTTCATGCCGGCCATCGGTTCGTCCAAAAGCAGCAACTTTGGCTCTGCGGCCAATGCGCGTGCAAGCTCGACCCGCTTTTTTAAACCATACGGCAGGCGTCCAACCGGCGTTTTCCGAATAGCCTGAATTTCAAGAAAATCGATGACCCGCTCAACCGCTTCACGGTTCTCGGTTTCTTCTTTCTCTGCCTTGCCAAACCAAAGGGCCTGCTGAAGCAAACCTGCTTTCATATGGCGCAGACGGCCTGTCATAATGTTGTCCAGAACACTCATGCCTTCAAAAAGCGCGATATTTTGGAACGTCCGCGCAATGCCAAGACGCGACACTTGGTATGGCTTCATTGGCGGGCGGCGCTCGCCTTTGAACCAGACTTCACCGACCTGCGGATTATAAAAGCCAGAGATCACGTTGAGCATTGACGATTTACCAGCACCGTTGGGGCCAATGATCGCGCGAATTTCGCCCTCTCTAATATCAAAAGAGATGTCCTTGATCGCCTCAACACCGCCAAAGCGCAGAGTAATATTGCGCATATCCATCATCGCGTCGCCAATCGTGCGGCCATCGGCGGTCACGTAGGGTTCGTAAGAAGTAATCATTCTGCCGCCATCTTTTGAGTTGGCACAACTTCGGCATCTCGAATATCGAGTGTCGCCGTGATTTTGCCTTTGCGCCCGTCTTCGTAAGTGACTTCGGTTTCGGTATAGATCGTGCTTGATCCATCATCCAAAGCCACAACCAGATCGTTGAACTTCTCGGCAACGACCGCGCGGCGCACTTTGCGTGTCCGGGTCATTTCGCCGTCGTCTGCATCCAGTTCTTTATGCAAAACAAGGAACCGGTGTATTTGGCATCCAGCCAACATGGGGTCTTCGGCCACCGATTTATTGACAGCGTTTACGTGACTTCTGATCGTGTCTAAAACGGCGGGTAATTGCGAAAGCTCCTGATAGGATGAATACGCGATATTGTTGCGCTCGGCCCAGTTTCCAACTGCGGTCAGGTCAATGTTAATGAATGCTGTGCAGCGTTCTTTGCCAGCACCGAACACTACCGCTTCAAGGATGTTAGGATAGAACTTTAACTTGTTCTCAACGTATTTTGGCGCAAACAAATTGCCATCGGCCATCTTGCCCACGTCCTTGGCACGATCAATAATCCGAAGCTGACCGGTTGTTTCGTCAAGAAAACCAGCGTCCCCTGTCGCAACCCAGCCTTCAGCGTCTTTGGTGGATGCCGTGCTTTCTGGGTTCTTGTAATATTCGACGAAAACACCGGGAGATCGGTAAAATACCTCGCCATTGTCCGCGATTTTCAGCTCGACGCCAGGACTTGGCACGCCGACCGAGTCAGAACTCACGGCGCCATCAGGTTGCTGCGTGATGAACACCGTCGCTTCGGTTTGTCCGTATAGCTGCTTTAGATTGATCCCGAGCGAGCGGTAGAAATCGAAAATTTCTGGGCCGATCGCCTCGCCTGCAGTATAGCCCACACGAAAGCGCGAGTATCCAAGTGTGTTCTTCAGCGGGCCATAGACGAACAAGTTGCCTAGGAAATAGCGCACGCGATCACCAAACCCGACCGGATTGCCGTCAAGCAAATCAGGCCCAACCTTGCGGGCCACAGCCATGAAGTGATGGAACATCCATTTTTTAAATCGACCCGCGTCTTCCATCCGGATCATGACGTCAGTCAACTGACCCTCAAAAACGGCTGGTGGCGCAAAGAAATATGTCGGACCAATTTCGCGCAGGTCTGTCATCATGGTTTCTTTGGATTCAGGGCAGTTGACGCAGAACCCTGTCCACATCGATTGACCAATCGAAAAGATGAAATCACCAACCCAAGCCATCGGCAGATACGCCAGAATTTCTTCTCCAGCGCTCAGGTGGTCAAATTCGGAAGAATTCTTAGCCGTCTCAATGACATTCCGGTTCGACAAGACCACACCCTTTGGCCGTCCCGTTGTGCCGGATGTGTAAAGCATGATGCAGGTGCTGTCGTAGTCTAGCGCGTCAACAATCGCATCCATCTCGGCGCGGCGGTTGGACGCCCTGCCCTTTGCGGTCAGATCAGCAACCGAACACATCGCTGTGTGATCGTATTTGCGCAGGCCACGACCATCCAGATAGACAACGTATTCGGGATTGGATGCGGACTCTTTCGCTTCGGCGATCTTGTCGACTTGCTCTTGATCACCAACAATCGCAAAGCGCGCGCCGCTATGATCCAAGGCATAAGCAATTTCGTCAGCGGCTGCGTCTTGATACATCGGAACAGGAACACCGCCACACATTTGCACGGCGACCATCGACCAATATAGCGCGGGCCGATTGCGGCCCAAGATCGCCACATGATCGCCAGACGTGACACCCAGCTCAAGCAACCCAAGCGCCATCGCTTCGATTTCGTCGGCAGCTTGCGCCCATGTCCAGCTTTGCCAGATGCCGAATTCTTTTTCGCGGTACGCTGGTTTGTCGCCATGAACACGCACATTTCGTGCGAGTATCTGCGGGATTGACCGCAAATCTTCATCTTTTGAATTAAGCGACATGCATCCTCCCCCGAGTACATTTCAGCAATGAGCCGACTTTCCAGTCGTCGTTCACCCTACCTTGTAGAACGAGTCTTGCAGAATTGTTTCTCAAATGTTGCGAAACCTTTCAGCGCGCCACACCGCTAGCCTGTTGCAATTTTTGATGCTAACCAAACACGATGAATACGCCCAATAGCGCAGCTTCAAACATGATTTTATCGGGCTTAAACCTGATCAAGCAGGCATTCACAGTCTATGACAAAGACCTGAGACTCGTCATTGCAAACCTGCAGTTCCAGCGCATGTTCAACCTGCCAGACACATTGATACAGCCCGGCGCATCCTTTGAAGAAGCGCTGTCATATGTGGCGCAACAAGGCGACTACGGCGAAATAGAAGACACCGCACAGTTTGTCGCCGAACGGATCAAAAAAGCGCGCGCATTTGAGCCTCACTACCTCGAGAGAACGCGCGCAAATGGGACTACAATCTCGATCGAAGGTAGCCCATTGCAGGACGGTGGCTGGGTCACAGTTTATACCGACATCACCGACATAAAATCACAAGATGCCTTGCTGCGCAGCCGATCAGCCAACCTATCAGACACACTTTTTGAGCGCTCCGAGGAGCTGGCCAAAATAAACCGTGAATTGACCCATACCGTTGCTGCACTTGAAGAAGCAAAGCGTGAACTGACCGCATCTCAAGATAAACTCAATCTGACAAATGCCATGATCCCTGCTCATATTGCGCGGGTCGACCGCGATGGCGTCTACACCTATTCTAACCGCAAACTGGATACGGTTCTTGCGAACAGGTCTAATGACATCGTTGGGCGGCATTTTCGCGAAGCCCTTGGTGACGAAATTTTTGCCGAAATCGAGGGCGGTTTCGCGAAAGCGCTGCAAGGTGAGGACTCTGTTCTCGAATTTGAGGATAAGTCATCTGGTCAGCATCTGCGCGTGGCCCTCACGCCAGACAGGAATGCCGTTGGTGTCATAGATGGGGCGTACATTTTATCGATGGACGTGACGGATGACGTAAACGCCCGAAATGCACTGACCCACACCAGACGACGCGAGCTTGCAGCACAGCTCACCAGTGGTTTGGCGCATGATTTTTCAAACCTTTTGACCATCATCTTGGGCCAGCAAAACCACCTCGAAAAAATCCCGGAACTGCCGCCAGAGATCGAAAAGATAAGCCAGACAATCAAGACAGCCGCAAAACGAGGTGGCGACCTTTTGACAGGCTTGTCGCGAATTGATGCTGAACGCGTTCTTGTTGTGCGCCCCGTTGAAGTCGCCGAGTTCGTAAGTAACCTTGCGCAACTGGCGCATGCCGCCATTCCTGAAAATATCACTTTGGAATTGGACAACAAGCTTCCCGATCCACAGATTTTGCTTGATCCGGGGTTTGCACAAGATGCGCTGCTCAACCTTGTTCTGAACGCTTCTGAGGCGATAAACGGCGCTGGCAAGATCGTTATGACGCTCGCGAAAGCAAACTCTGACTTTATGGAAATTACCGTCGTTGATACCGGCCCCGGTTTTACAAATGATGCCATGAAACACGCACTTGCACCCTTTTACACGTCCAAAACGCGCAAGCTGGGCCACGGTTTGGGTCTTTCAACAGCCTTTGATTTTGCAAAGCTGAGTGGTGGAAAAATTCGCCTTGGTAATCGTCGCGAAGGCGGTGCCATTGTGACAATTCGGCTGCCCTATCAGCAGACCCAACCAGTTACGTCTGGACTTGTCTTGCTGGTCGATGACACCTTGGAAATCCGCGAGACGGTCCGGGGATATCTGCGTGAAATGGGTCATGCGGTTGTTGAGGCCGCATCTGCGGTCGAAGCGGAGAAATTGGCGAATATGCCTGAAATCACTCATGTGATAACTGACCTTGATCTCGGTGAAGGGCCCGACGGATACGCGTTTGCAAACAATTTGCGGGCCCAAAATAAAACCATTCCAATCCTTGTCATCACGGGGTTGGCCGCAAGCGATCAGCTTCATAAACGGGTACTTGAGGACTTTGTCGTCCTGCAGAAACCCTTCACCTTTTCAGCGCTGGCCGCTCAAATGCAACGAATGTCTACTTTATAATGTCCAAAACCAGCCTCATCACCATTCTTGATGACAACCGGCAAATCCGCGAGTTGATCGCGACAGCACTCGAGGGTGAAGGTTTTCAAACCAAGTCCTTTGAAACCGGCGCAGAATTTGAACGGTCGCTGCGCACACTAGAACCTGACGTTTGCATCATCGATCTTGGGTTGCCGGATCGTGAGGGTTTGTCTTTGGTCAATTCAGTCTCGCGATCGTCCAACGCGGCCGTGCTTATCATCTCTGGGCGCTCAAACACCCAAGACAAAATTGCGGGTCTGGAACTGGGCGCAGATGACTACATAACGAAACCATTCGAAGTGATCGAAGTCGTCGCGCGCGTCAAAGTCCTGCTGCGGCGGTCAAAGCAATTCTTGGGTTCTGACACAGAGAAATTCTTTCAATTTTCAGGTTGGACGGCAGATCTTGATCAACATCTCTTGGTTTCGCCTGCCAAAGAAACGGTGCGACTTTCCTTTGCCGAAGCACAGGTTTTGCGGATTTTCCTCAACAGTCCGAACCGCTTGATCACGCGGGACAGGATTCTTGAACAACTCGACGATGATCAGACCGAGAACTTTGATCGCGCAATTGATGTGCGCGTGTCGCGTCTACGCTCAAAACTTCAAGACGACCCCAACAACCCCAAGATCATCAAAACGATCTATGGGGCCGGATATATTTTCATCGCAGACTTGGATAATGGCGGGCTGTAAAGGCTGCCCCCGCGCTATTAGGCGCGCGCGGGCCCCATCTGCTGTTTTGCTACGGCATTGGCCACAACCAACGCAATGATCCAGCCACTGGTCACAGCCGTTGCGATGCCAAACCAAACGCCCCAGACACCAAAATCAAACACGCCAATGAATATCCAAATAAAGAACGCAACACCGAAACCTTGGCGGTAAATGCTGATCCAGAGGGTCCAAATCGGGCGCTGCATCGCCTGCAGCAACGAATTGATCGAAAAGAGCATCATGTAGATCGGGAACAGGAACCCATCGACCCGCAGATAGCTGACACCCACGGCAATCACGTCAGGATCGTCAGTGAAAAACCGCATGGCAGCACCGCCGCCAAACCAAAGGGCGGGGGTCGCGACAAGGGTCATCGCAAAGCCAAGCTTCCAGCAGAAGAACAG
>RCNC010003386.1_pt1 | contig 13217 bp, 9 predicted proteins | sample 2041301 | NCBI WGS metagenome assembly RCNC01 (sample SAMN09708231, study PRJNA481090) | Marine sediment metagenome, whole genome shotgun sequencing project. | biome: marine sediment; feature: ocean; material: sediment; isolation source: Sewage treatment plant 13A marine sediment (STP13A) ... | reverse complement strand
TTCTGTCACCGAATGTATAAACGCGTTTTACATTTGACATTGGAAATTTTCTTTTAGTTATTAATAATGAGTTATTTATATGAAATACCTGTGAATTTTAAAGACACAAAGGTACCTAATTTTTAGATAAAAATTGTTCTAAATAATGTTAATTCGGGGGCCCGTTATCAGCCGAACTGCCTGATAGCCTCCAACATGGCCAGCACATTCTGAAGGGGAACATTGGCCTGCATGTTGTGGACGGTATTGAAGACAAAACCACCGCCCGGAGCCAGGATTTCACACTCCCTCAACACATGGGCTTTTACCTCCTCGGGAGTACCAAAGGGAAGTACCTTCTGCGTGTCTACACCACCTCCCCAGAAGGTGAGTCTTTCCCCATACTTTTGCTTCAACAGCACAGGATCCATTCCTGCGGCATTGATCTGCACCGGGTTAATGATATCAAATCCTGAATCGATAAAGCTTTCCATAAAGGGTTCAACTGCACCACAACTGTGTTTAAAGGTCTTCCAGGGGGTATTCTCATGGATCCAGTTATTGATCTTCTTGTAGTAAGGAGCATAGAGTTCCTCATAGGTCTCAATGGAGCAGAAGGAAGAATCCTGGGTTCCAAAATCGGTACCGCATATATAGGCCACATCCACCTGATCGCCAGCAATATCTTTTATCAAGGACAGATTCTCAAGGGCCACATCGGTCTGCTTTTCAAATATATAATGAAGGTAGTCGGGCCGCATCAGCGTTGACATATACCAGTCGGCCACATCGCGGATTCCCTTGGGTGCCTTCAGATTCAAGCCTGGCACCAGGGCAATATCTCCAATGCCGGTTCCTCCAAAATTGGCCAGCACTCCTTTCCCTTTTTGAACTGCCTCAGGAAGAACGCGCTTCCAGTATTCGAGATCGTCAGGGCCGATGGCAGTAAATTCTTCCACATTATCTTCCGGGTTGAGCTTGCTTTCATCCAGGGGCTCCTGCCGATTGACCGCATCAAAAAAATAGGCGGCCTTGGGCATCTTGGCACTTGGAGGTACAGAACTGTCTCCCTGTGGATATAACAGGGTGTCTCCATTTTCATCTACCGAAACTGTAAAGGAGCCAGGCACCAGTACCACCTGTCCCCATGGGGTACGATATTCCTTCCAGTCCTTCATGGGATTGCCGAACATATCAGAAGATGGACTCACTCCTATTACATCTACTCCCATGGCCTCCTGCAGATCATCTTCCACCTCTCCCAGCATCTGGTAAGGCTCACATACCTTTACAGCTTTCTTTTCCAGTCCAAAATGCTCCCTCAACTGCGACACCAGGTTTACATGAATTCCTGTAACCGGACTGGCCCCAAAATCGACTACCATGCGGTCTGGCTGTTGATGATTCAATGTCTTCTGCAGGTTTGCTCTTGAGTTCGCCATCTTTACTGAATATTTGAAAAGTCCGAAAAACAGGCCCCAATTTAGCGATTATCCTTTACATTATTAAACCCACTTTCTATTTGGGGTAATGGGTCCGAATTCCTACATTTGGTTTCACTTTTATCACTACCCAAATATTAATCATGGAAAGAAGAGATTTCTTAAAGAAGAGCGTGCTGGGAGCCGCAGCTTTTACCATTGTACCACGACATGTGCTTGGAGGGCCCGGTTTTACCGCCCCCAGTGACCAGATTACTAAAGCCATTATAGGTGTTGGTGGCATTGGATACAACCACCACTTTACCCGGGAAGGACGTCTGGTTGCTGTATGCGATGTGGACAGGCTCCACCTGGAGCGGGCCGTAAAAAGGGCCGGTGAAGGAGTGAAGGCCTATTCGGATTTTCGTGAACTACTTCTTCAGAAAGATATCGATATCGTGCATATCGCTACACCTCCCCACTGGCATGGAACCATGTCGGTAATGGCTGCCGACGCCGGTAAAGATATCTGGTGCGAAAAACCCATGACACGAACCATTGGTGAGGGAAAGCGGGTCATTGAGGCCGTGCAGAGAAATGGAAGCATTTTCAGGTTGAATACCTGGTTCCGGTTCAGAGGTGGCTTCTATGGACTGGGTAGCACCGTGAAGCCCCTGAAGAAGATTGTGGATAACGGCGTGCTGGGATGGCCCCTGAAGGTCACCGTAAGCGGGATTACCGGATATGACTGGAAATTCTATTGGAGCGGTGATACAAACCTGACGCCGGAGCCGGTGCCCGAGCATCTTGACTATAATATGTGGCTGGGACCTGCCCCGGTCAAGCCTTATAACCCGCTAAGGGTACACTCCAAGTTCCGTGGCTTCTGGGATTATGACGGGGGCGGACTGGGCGATATGGGTCAGCATTACCTCGATCCCGTACAGTATATGCTCAACAAGGACCATACCAGCCCCATTAAGGTGGAAGTGGATGCACCCCAGCAGCACTTCGATGCAGTGGGATCCTGGCGCAGGATCACCTACACCTACGAAGACGGATGCCAGATCATTCTGGACGGGGAAAACAGGGACAAGGATGCAGCCTATATTGAAGGGCCCAAAGGAAAGATCTTCCGGGGTTTTAAATCAACCATCCCCAACATTCAGCAGCTGGCAGCCACCCTGCCCGATCCTGAGCCTCAGATTACTTCCTTTCATGAATCGGTCCGGACCCGTCAGAAGTTTGCACTGAATGAGATGAATGGTCATCGCTCAGCCATCATCGTTAATATGGGTGTAATTGCGCTGAGACTTGGCCGAACTCTTCATTTCGATCCTGTCAAACAGGAATTTATCAATGATGAAGGAGCCAACCGGCTGATCTCTCCTGAGATGCGTTCACCCTGGAATATTTAATAACCTGCTATGACTATAAAGCTTACAAGCATGAAACATATAAAAATTACCCTCGTTTTACTGTTCGCCCTGCTGCTGATCTCCAATCCGCTTGCTGCACAGGACAAGCGCACCCTGGATACCAAAGTGGCCGACCTGCTGGTACAGGTACCTGCCAGCGATCAGCAAAAACTGAATGAGCAGATGAAATCCATGCTCAGCCTCGAGGAGGCCGGGCTCCAAATGATCATGGCCCTGGTTATTCCCCCGGGAACGGGCGATGATACCAAGGCACGAATGGCCATTGAGAGCCTGTCGCGCTTTATCAGTCAGCCCGGAATGGAAGCAGAACAAAAGGAATGGGAAGCACTGATCCTGAAGGAGATTGAAAAACGGGAGAATCCTTATGTAAAGAGCTATTTCATCAGCCAGCTGAACTATTTTGGGAGTGATGCATCCATTACGCATCTCACCTCATATTTAACTGACCCAAAATTACAGGACCCGGTAATTCGGGCCATTCGGGATATATACCCGGAAGGAGCTGCAGATCTCTTTGCGGATCGGCTCCAAAGCTGTGAAGGCAGAACACAAATAGCGTTGGTCAATGCCATAAAGAACACTGGGAACAGCCGTCACTCAGAAGCAGTAGCCGCACTGGCAGGATCTGAATCTCCAGAGCTGCAACGAAGTGTACTTGCCTGCCTGGCCGTACTGGGCAATCCCGATTCCAAAAAGCTTTTAAGCGATGCTGCCAAAGAAACGGCTTATATGCCTGAACCCACACGTGCCACAGGAAGCCTGCTTGTCTACGCACAGACCTTATCAACCCAGAACATGCAGGATCTGAGTACAAAAATTTGCTTTACCCTGATTAAAAAATGTACAGCTCCTGAACAAATCCATTTTAAGAGCGCCGCCCTGATCATCGCTGCCGCAAACGAAAGTATTGAGAAGAGCGTCACTCTGCTGGTGGATGCCATGAAGGATAAGAACAAGCCCTATCGGATGACAGCCATTCGCTATGCCGCTGCAAATAATACCCCGGTCGATCCCTGGGTTTCTGCGCTCAATAGTTCGAAAAACGGTGAGGTAAAGGCAGAGATTCTCAGCCTGTTCGGGATGCTGCATAGCGATGAAACGTTGTCTGTGATTTCCAGCTACATGAACGATCCTGATGCTGCCGTAAGACAACAGGCGGTCCTTTCGCTTGCGCTGATCAAAAAGAGTGAAGCAGTCCCTGCAATCATTGACTATACAGTCTCCTACCCTGCTGCGCCGGATAACAAGACAGCACGGGCAGCCCTCCTGCAAACCGTGGGAATTGATCAGCTACCACTTTTAACAGAAGCGCTGGATGGGGCCCCTGAAGGGGCTAAGGTTGTCCTGATAGAGGTGATTGCTGCCAAGGGTGATCCCGGCTCCTTCGACATCCTATACACCCAGATCGCACAAACAGGAGCTGTAAGGGCAGCCTCCCTGAAAAATCTATATCTGGTCGCCAATCAGAGAGACCTGGGCAATCTGATGAAACTTTTTGACCAGCTGGAAGATAAAGATGAAATTGCACACATTGAAAAAGCACTGGTCGCTGCTATCAACCGGGGCTCCTATAAGGAGGTAAGCACTCAGGCCCTCCTTTTACATGCAGCAAATACTTTTACCATTGAGAAATATATAGGCGTGCTGGCAAAAGTGGGTGGAAAAGAGGCCCTGGAAGCTGTATATGAATCTTATAACACTGGGGATGAAGATGCCAGGAAACAAGCATTTACAGGATTAATCAAGTCTGACGATATCTATGCGGCCACACCCCTGTTTGAAATCTGTTCCCAAACAACTGTAGCCGAGGAGAAGGATGCAGCCTTTAAAAGTTACGTGCGGATTGTCTCCTCTTCCACCATTCCCGATGACCAGAAGCTGCTGCTATTGAGAAAAATCGAATCCCATGCAAACAGTCCAAGAAACACCGGTCAGCTGCTCAGGGCTATGAGCGGGGTAAAGACTTTTCTCAGCTTTGTGACCCTCAGTGCTTACCTGGAGCAGGATGAACTGAAGACTCAGGCAGCCAATGCTCTGGTAAGTGTTGTACTTCCCAGCAATGGAAAGGACAACGGGCTTAAAGGGAAACTGGTCAAAGAAAAACTGATTATAGCCAGGGATATTATTACAGGTCCGGATACAGAATACCTGAAGATTGATATCCAGAACTACCTGGATAAGATGCCTGAAGAAATGGGTTTTGTTTCCATGTTTAACGGGACCAACCTGGAAGGATGGCAGGGACTGGCCACCGATCCGGTAAAAAAAGCTGAACTCTCCGAAAAGAAGCTCCAAAAGCTCCAGGAAGAGGCCAATGAAAAGCTAAAGGAGAACTGGAGCGTAAAGGACAACAGCATTGTGTTTAATGGCGATGGCTCGAACCTGTGCAGCATTAAGGAATATGGCTCCTTTGAGATGATTGTGGACTGGAGAATCACCAAAAAAGGCGATTCGGGCATCTACCTGCGCGGGACGCCCCAGGTTCAGATCTGGGATACAGCACGCGTAGATGCAGGTGCCCAGGTTGGCTCAGGCGGACTCTACAACAACCAGGAGTATGAAAGTAAACCTCTGCTGGTGGCCGATAATCCCATAGGGGACTGGAATACCTTCCGTATTATCATGATCGATGAAAAAGTGACCGTCTACCTGAATGGACAGCTGGTAGTGGACAATGTAGTGATGGAGAACTACTGGGATCGAAGCATTCCTATTTATGTTACAGGTTCCATTGAACTGCAGGCCCATGGCACCGACCTGGCTTTCAGGGACATTTATGTGAAGGAATTGGATACTGATGCCAATAGCCTTACTGAAGCTGAAAAAACTGATGGATTTGTAAGCCTGTTCAATGGTAAAGATCTTTCCAACTGGGCCGGCAATGAACACAGCTACTCTGTGGAGGATGCTACCATTGTGATCCGGCCGGCCAAAAGCGGGGGAAACCTCTATACCGCAAAAGAGTATGCTGATTTTATTTTCCGCTTTGAGTTCAAACTCACTCCCGGAGCCAATAATGGACTGGGAATCAGAACTCCCATGGAGGGCGATGCTGCCTATGCAGGTTATGAGCTGCAGATCCTGGATAATACGGCAGAGGTATATGCCAAGCTGGAGCCCTACCAGTACCATGGTTCAGTTTATGGGATTATTCCAGCCAAAAGAGGATACCTGAAGCCTGTGGGTGCATGGAACAGTGAGGAGGTCTATATTAAAGGAGATAAGATCAGGATTACCCTCAATGGAACCATCATTGTTGATGGTGACCTGAAGGAGGCTGGCAAAAATGGAACCGCCGACCATAAGGAGCATCCCGGTTTGCAACGTACCAGTGGCCATATTGGCTTCCTGGGACACGGCTCACTACTCTGGTTCCGGAATATCCGGATCAAAGAATTATAGCAGGTATTGACCCTATTGTAGGGTCAGTACAATTACTGTATCGTTTGGTTTCACCTTCTCTTTGGGGATAGTTAAAACCATGCCTGTCATACCCTTCTTTACCTTCACCTGCACTTTGGATCCATCGTCGAAAAATTTCGCGGATTTGATCTTGGGTAAATAGCCTTCAATTTCGATGGCTCCTTCTCCTGGATTCAGTACATGGACAAAAACGGTTTTTTCCTTTGTGGTAAGAGCACCCCACTCCTGAGGCTTCACAGGTCCCTGCCGGGTCCCATAAACAGTTTCACCATAGCTCTCAAGCCACTGACCAATAGCCATCAGAGTATCCACATTTTCGGGCTGAATTCTTCCGTTGGGCATTGGACCTGTATTGAGCAGGAAGTTGGCTCCATAGCCAGCTGCCCTGACCATGGTATGAATGAGTGTCTCGACAGACTTGTATTTCTGATCGCTGATATTAAATCCCCATGAGCCATTCATGGTCTCGCACATCTCAATTGGTACAGCGTCGGAAATGCCTGTATTATTGAATCCCATGGAATTCTCCCCTGGAAGGTCGCGCTCAAACATCATGAAATCTTCTCCCGGATACGGCATCTTGTGGTGGTTGCTGCCAATAAGAGCACCAGGCTGGTGCTTATGAATCAGTGCATAGGTCTCTCCAAGCCGCCAGTCTGCATCGGGCTTGTCCCACATGCCATCGAACCAGATCCCTCCTATTTCCCCGTACTGGGTCAGCAGCTCGGAAAGCTGGGTATTCATGTAGTCAATATAAGTGTTGAAATCACCCGACTGGGAACGGTCTGCAATCCCCTTCCCTGTGCGTCCATGTGGGAAATAATCGGGATGGTGCCAGTCCAGCTGTGAATGATAAAAGAAGAGCTTAATCCCCTGTTTGTCACACTCCTCCTTTAACATCCCAATCACATCCTTAGCATAGGGTGTGGCATCCACAATATTGTAATCGCTGACCTTTGAATCGTACATGGCAAAGCCATCGTGGTGCTTGCTGGTAATGGTTATGTACTTCATCCCCGCCTTCTTTACCATGGAGACCCATTCGGCCGGATCAAACTGGACCGGATTAAAAAAGCCTGGAAGTTTCTCGTATTGCACGATGGGTATATTCTTTCGCTCCATGATCCATTCTGCAATACCCTGGTCACCACCTCCACCCATAATGGAGTAGACACCCCAGTGTACAAAGAGGCCATATTTGGCATCCTGGAACCACTCGCGGTTATCCAGGTTCTCCTGGGTAGGCACATAGCCCTCCTGGGCTATAAGAGAAGTGCTCAGTAAGCCTGTAATTAGAGTAAGTGCAAAAAGTCTTAATAGATAATGTCTCATGGTATATAAGTTAAGGTTAGGTAGTTCTTATGCATCAGGCAAGATTCAAATTTAATGATTTCTTCATTTGGATCAACCTTTGTGGATGGAATCCATCATAGCCACCACGTTTTCGGGAGACACATTTGCCAGAATGTTATGCACCTGCTGAAAAACAAAACCTCCTCCAGGACTGAAGATTGAGGTAAGTTCCTTCACATGCTCTGAAATTTCAGAAGGGCTCGAAAGTGGAAGAATACGCTGGGTATCGCAGCCACCACCCCAGAAAGTAATCCGTTCTCCGAAATCCGCTTTAAGTCTCTTCGGATCCATTCCACGGCAGGATATCTGAACCGGATTTACCATATCCAGACCTGCCTCAATTAAATCATCCAGAAGCTCATAGATCCCTCCACAGCAATGTAGTTGTACCTTTACATCTGCAAGCTCCTTGGCTCTGCCCCAAAGCTTTTTATGGTAGGGTTTATAAAACTCCCTGTAGGCATCCGGACTAATCAGTGGCCCCTGCTGTCCCCCCAGGTCATCGCCAAAAAGCACCACATCGATATATGGTCCAACTGCTGACATCCAGAGCTCCAGGTTTTTAAGATGTATCTGGTAGAGTTTTTCAGACAACTCCAATACTTTGTCCGGGTACATACCGGTAGCAAGCAAGTAGTTGTCCATCCGGTACAGCATCTGAGGTATTTCAAACATATTGCCTCCAAAAAGGCCGACAATGGCTCTGTCGGACTTTTCCCTGAGCTCTTTAGCCCTAAGTCCCATTTCTTTGAGACCCTGCTCATCCATCTCCAGGTGCGCTCCCGGATGTGCTACAGCACTCCATATCTGCTTTCCAAGCATCTCCTCCAGGTCTTCAAAGTGGTCGTTTTCAATACCTCTTTCCATAAGTGGGAAGAGGGTTTGCTCAAAATAGAGGCTTCCCTTTTTCAGAACGCCCACCTCTGTTCCCGACTTATCCAGAATGAACCAGTCCTCTCCCCTGAGTTCCAGATTCGTATAAAAGGGTATTTCACATGGTGTTCCATCGGGAAGAATCCAGGGTTTCCAATCCTTGTCATCCAGCAGGAATCCTCGTCCCATTTCGATGACATCAACGCCAAACAGGTCGAGCACATCCTCATCAATGATGGCCAGTTGTTGCACCATATCATAAACCCTCACAGCTTTCTCCGGGAGACCCAGATGCTTGCGCAGACGATGGTAGGCAATAGCTGAAATACCAGATGAACGGTGCCCGCCCAGGTCCACCGGGATCCTGTCGGGTTCCACATGATTCAGGGCTGCCAGTACACGTTCACGTGAGGTCATATCTCTGCTGCTATTTAGTGTTGAAGCAAGATAGCTAAATCCCAAAAGGATCTTTCCTCAAAAATGGTTAAACTTATGCTTGATATGAAAAAGATAGCATTTCTTGGTCTGGTTTTTATCAGCACTGTCCTTGCCGCACAAAAACCCAATGTCCTGTTTATCATTTCCGATGACCTGAATACCCGTATCGGACCCTATATGGAGATTTCAAACCATACACCTCATCTGGAACAACTTGCTGCTGAGGGAATGCGCTTTACCAGAACCTATTGCCAGTACCCACTCTGCGGTCCTTCACGAGCTTCGCTCATGAGTGGTCTCTATCCGGAAACCAATGGCATTCTAAGAAACATTGATCAACCCGGATCTTACAGGCTTGAGAATCCCGCCCTGGCCGATCATCCCTCCATGGCAGGATATTTTCGCCAGCAGGGATACTTCACAGCCCGCGTTTCCAAGATCTTTCATATGGGTGTCCCGGGCGGAATAGAGCGGGGTGATCCCGGTGGAGACGAGCCCGATTCCTGGGATTATTCATACAATGTTATGGGACCCGAAACTCATAGTCCGGGTACCCTGGAGCTGCTCTCTCCGGGAAATCTTCATTATGGATCGAATTTCGCACGTATGATCATTGCCGATGGATCGGAAGTAACCCAGACTGACTACCTGGCTACCAGTCAGGCCATTGCCATCCTGGAAAGTCGAACTGGTCCTGGGGATCCGAAGGGTAAAAACAAAAAGAAGATCAAGCCTCAGGCCCCTTTCTTCCTGGCTGTGGGCCTGGTAAGGCCTCATGTCCCCTTGATTGCCCCTGAGAACTGTTTTATTCCCTACCCCGTGGATGATGTTCAACTTCCGCCAGTGATAGTCGCAGACAATGTTCCGGAACAGGCCCTGTTCAGACAAAACATGAAAATCTGGGAAATGGACGAACTTCAGAAGAAGAAGACCATCTCTGCCTATATGGCAAGTGTCCGCTTTATGGACCAGCAGGTGGGCAGGCTGCTGGATGCACTTGACAGGCTGGGGATCAGGGAAGAGACCATCGTCGTATTCGTCTCTGATCACGGCTACAATCTGGGGGAACATGACTGCTGGTCAAAGGTAAGTCTCTGGGAAGGAAGTGTCCGGATCCCCTTGATCATTTCGAATCCCGGAAGCGAAAAAAGTCACGGAAGCACCTGTGAATCCATTACCGAACTTATTGATCTCTACCCTACCTTAACCGAGTTGTGCGGTTTGGATTCGGATCAACCAGAGATCCTTCAGGGGAAGAGCCTTGCTGCGCATTTAATGGGAGAGAATCCGGACAAGGACGCTTCTATTGCATATACCGTTACACATGGAGGAAGGGCAGCCAGCATCCGCACCAGCCATTGGAGATACACCCGCTGGGGTGAAGGTGTTGAAAGCTCTATGACCATTATAAGGATCCGGAGGAGCATGTCAACCTGATTCAAGAACCGGAATTGCAGCTTAATCTGTCCGAACTCAGGGAGCAATTCGAACTGGCCAGACTCAAGGCGCGTAGCAATCAATCTCAATATAAGCTGGACTAAGAAACATATCTTCCTTGGTGGCTTGCTGTGCTAAATTTCAGTTAAAAGAAGTTAAAGACTTTAAAACTTGTTGTTTTAGATAAATTATTGCTTTACTTTGTATTTCAAAGCACTTTCAATATGGAGAAGTCAGAAAAGCATTTGCAGGATATTGCAGAGATCAGACAGATGATGGAGCGTTCCTCCAGGTTTATCTCCCTGAGCGGATGGTCTGGAATTTTTGCAGGAGGATTTGCTCTTACTGGTGTATTGGCCGCATTTCTGTATATGTCTTCCACATCCAGGCAAGCAGTGGATATATTCCTGCTTGCTGATGCCCTCCTTGTACTATGCTTTGCCATGGGATCAGCTCTATATTTCTCCTGGCGTAAAGCCCGGAAGCAGGAAGCAAAACTTTGGTCACCTGTAACAAGGAAAATCTTAATAAATATGGCGATACCACTATTAACCGGAGGTATCTACAGTACAATCTTCTTCATACAGGATCTGAACCATCTCATTGCAGGTGCCATGCTGATATTTTACGGACTCGCCCTGGTAAACGCAGGCCGTTTTATAAACAGGGAGGCTGTTATACTTGGCATTATAGAGATAATTCTCGGTATTACAGCCACCATCTGGAATACTTATAGTTTATGGTTTTGGGGATGTGGATTTGGACTCCTCCACGTTATTTATGGGATCACCCTCCACTATAAATATGACAGAGATCTGTGAAATGAAAAATCCCATCGGAGGTTTAAATAAACTGTTTGAAAGCCGTGTCAGGTTGGGGATAATGTCCATTCTCCTGGTCAATGACTGGGTAGACTATAATACCCTGAAGGAGTACCTGAACGTCACCGACGGGAACCTGGCCAGTCACCTGAAAGGGCTGGAATCAAAAAATTTTATTGAAGTGAAGAAACAATTTGTTGGCAGAAAACCAAAAACAAGCTACCGTTGTACCAGGGAAGGTAAAAACGCATTTCGCCAACATCTTTCAGCCCTCGAAGACCTTATCAAAGATAATTCCTAATTTTTTTAACTTGTTACTTTGTTTTTCAAAGTACTTTTAAACTAAGATCATGAAAGACACCTTTTCAAAAATCATCAACTCCACAAGTTTCAAATTTATTGTTATTGGCATCCTCTCATTGCTTCTTATGATTCCCGTTACGAAGATCAGAAACCTGATTGTGGAAAGACAGGACCGCAGCCAGGAAGCCATCCATGAAGTAAGCGAAAAATGGGGTCTGGATCAGACCATAAAAGGTCCATTTATCACCATTCCTCTTAAAGAGACTCAGATGGACGATGGGAAAGAAATACATACCCGAAAACAATTGCATATTCTACCCGAAAAGCTATTTATCAATGGTAACGTAGTCCCAGAAGAGAAGAAAAGAGGAATTTATAAAATGATTGTCTATCAGGCGAGCATGAAGATCAGTGGTCACTACCAGGTTTCGCAAACATTGCTGGAGCAAATTGAAGGACTGGAGATCTCAGACAACACCCTGTACCTCTGCCTGGGAATAACCGATCTGAGGGGAATCAAGGAGCTAAGCATCAGGGTCGACGGACAAGTGAGGGAAGAAATGCCCGGATTGCCCTACCGTGATGTGGCAGCCAAAGGCATCCATATCCCCTTATCCCCCGATCTGCTTTTGAATAGCCCCATAGCATTCGAAATCAACCTTAAGTTGGATGGTAGCAGCAGCCTGTACTTTATCCCTGTTGGAAAAGATACTGAGGTTGAGATCGCCTCCACATGGTCAGATCCTTCTTTCGACGGGTCCTTTCTGCCCATGCCGTCTAAAACCGAGACTGGTGAAGACGGGTTCAATGCCAGCTGGCAGGTAAACTACCTGAACCGCAGTTATCCTCAACATTGGTACAATAGCACCGCTGATTTGAACGACTCGGCATTTGGGGTCCACTTCCTGATCCCTGTAGATCACTACCAGAAGTCGATGCGTTCCATCAAATATGCCTTTATGTTTATCGCTCTATCCTTTCTGATTTTCTTTCTAACCGAACTCATTTCAGGTGTCAGGTTGCACCCCATCCAATACATGCTGGTAGGCATGGCACTTGTGGTTTTTTATACCCTGCTGATCTCTCTTGCAGAACATATTGGTTTTGATCTGGCCTATCTTGTATCATCAATGGCTACCATCATCCTTATTGGCCTCTATGTTAAGTCCAGCACCGGCAAAAACAAACAGAGTCTGATCACGGGAGCTTTGCTAATGGTATTGTATGCCTTCTTATATACTACTCTGCAGTTACAGGACTTCTCACTGCTTTTTGGAAGTGTAGGAATATTCACGGTTATCGCTATTATCATGTATGTTTCAAGGAAGGTTAACTGGTACAGGGAACAGGGGAATTCCAGTCCAGATACTTGATCATGGAGTCGCTTCAACCACTTCAATATGCTTCTCCAGAATATTGCCCTCTGAATCCACCAGGATTAGGGTATGCATACCCTCAGGCGCCAGAAACTCCATCTGGTGCATCCGGGTAGTCTCTCCCAAATACTGATTATCCAGATGCCAGTATATGGAAATGTCATTATTACGGTGGGCCACTTCAAAAACCACCCGGCTTAACTGGCCATCCAATCCCCTGGGAATAAAGATCTGCCTGGTCTCTTTGGGATAGATCATCTCCATGGCCTGATCGTTTCCTTCATCACAACCGGCTCTGAATGGTGGCAATGGGATATAATAGGGATCTTTTTTCTTGTAATACCACTCCATCAC
>RCNC010002137.1_pt1 | contig 13219 bp, 11 predicted proteins | sample 2041301 | NCBI WGS metagenome assembly RCNC01 (sample SAMN09708231, study PRJNA481090) | Marine sediment metagenome, whole genome shotgun sequencing project. | biome: marine sediment; feature: ocean; material: sediment; isolation source: Sewage treatment plant 13A marine sediment (STP13A) ... | reverse complement strand
ACCCGGTTGTTTCTGGTCCAGGTTGACGGCCAGCAATTCAAAATTGCCGGGTGCCCGCTTTTGCAGATCCATCAGGATGTCGAGCAGGGTGTAAGAGTCTTTTCCCCCCGACAGGCAAACCATCACGCGGTCGCCATCGCCGATCATGTTGAAATCCGTGATGGCCTTGCCGGTGTTATGGAATAGGCGTTTGACCAGTTTATAGGTCGATAGAGCTTCTTTTTGAGCAATCATCCGCGCATTTTACGTCAATTTTGTACTATCCTTGTATTGTGAGTAATGTCAGTAATCATCCGGGGGACACCGCCAGCCTGGTATCCGAGCTCAGGGAAGAGCATCGCGACCTGGACGAGGCTATCATGCGATTATCTGAAGACCCCAGCCTGGATCAACTGCGGCTGCGGCGTATGAAGAAGCGTAAGTTGAAACTCAAGGACTGGATTGCCTACCTCGAGTCGCAGCTCATTCCTGATCTGGACGCGTAAGCACCTGGGGCGCCACCCGCAGTATTCCGTGACGGATTTCCCTGCTCAGGATGAACTTGGCGTCATCACTGAGCTGCTGAATCATTTCGTTAAATTCCAGTTTCTCTTCTGTATTGGTGGTCAATATTCCGGTATCGCGTAGCAGTGCGATAAATTGTCTGAAAAGCTGCCGATCTGAAAATTCAGGCGCCGCGAACTCGTTGAGCTGTGAGATGCGCTGGGCCGTGAGAAAGCAGAGGCGTTCCAACTCACTGCGGGTGAGTGTGCCGGAACCGTTTTTGGCCAGGATCGCCACGGTGATGTAATAGCGTTCGAAAGTCTGTAGCAGGCTGTGGCCCATTACCCGCAGCTGCTGTTCCTTTCGACTTCCACCCTTGGGGCGCTTCAGAGTCGCATCGTGTTCGCTCTTCCTCAACAGGCCCTGTTTCTGCAGCCAGACAATATGGTCATCCAGAGCCTGAATGAATTCCTCCTCGCTCCAGGGCAGAAACAGCTCGGCCTTGAGGAACGGGTAAAGCGCCAGCGCAATACGTTGTAGCTGATCCCGCTGGATGTTGCTTCGGTTGAGGAAACAACTGGCTATCAGGGAGGGTATGACCACCAGGTGGGAAACGTTGTTGCGGTAGTAGGTCAGTTGAACCGATTCGGCCGGTACCACGGCAACGATATCGCCCAGCGGATGTTCGCGGGCTTCAATTACACCCAACTCGATGCCGTAATCGATAATTTCCTGCGCGGATTTTTCAGTGTAGGTCAATCGGCTGGAGTAGCGACAATGGCGGAAAAGGTCGAGGTACAGTTCCAGCTGAGCCAGCAAATCGTCAGTGCCCATGGCCAGTTTGCGCGTGGTCAGTAATATCACCGCAAGCAGGTTGGTCGCGTTCACGTGGGTCGCGTTGTTGATGCCGGTCATGATTTCCTGGCCGAGCTGGTCTACCAGGGAGCCGAGCCAGGGTGGACGCTGCTCAGACCCTGCAACCTCGTTGCGCCACTCCGCCTGGTGCTGGTCGAGCAAGTCGTCAAGGAAGACCGGCTTTGCAAAACTCACGTGAACCTTGCCGTATTTTTGCCGCAGAACGCCGAAAATTTTGAACAGGTCACCAAGCGATTCGGATTTCTTTTTCTTGCCGGATAACTCCGCGGTGTAACTGGCCCCTTCCACCAGTCGCTCATAACCCACGTAGATGGGTTGAAACATGACCGGCCGAACCGGTGTGCGCAGGTAGCTGCGAACCGTCATCGATAGCATGCCCCCCTTGGGTTGCAACAGGCGGCCGGTGCGGCTTCGCGTGCCCTCAATGAAATACTCAATCGAGGTGCCATTGGACAGAATGCGGGCCAGGTACTCATGAAAAACGGCCGAGTAGAGTTTCTGGGAATGGAAACTCCGGCGCAGGAAAAAGGCGCCACCCTTGCGGACCAGGCGTCCCACTATCGGCAGGTTCAGATTGATGCCGGCTGCAATGTGCGGCGGCACCAGGCCATTGTGGTAAATGAAATAGGACACCAGCAGATAGTCGATGTGACTACGGTGACAGGGAACGTAGATGATCTCGTAGTTGGGCGCCAGTTCCTTGAATTTTCGGAAGTGCTGCAGCTCCACTCCGTCATAGATTTTGTTCCAGAACCAGGCCAGAGCGAATGATGCGACCCGGACGAAAGCATAGGAATAATTTGCAGCGATCTCGTAGGCGAAATTGCGCGCTTGTTTCAAGGCTTTGTGCGGGCTGACTTTCTCCTTGCGGGCCTGTTCATCGATGGCCGCCCTGACTGTCGGGCTGCGCAGAACGGCATCTACCACGGTCCGCCGGTGTGACAGGTCGGGACCGATCGCGGCGCTGCGAACGCGCCGAAAATGTACACGCAAAATCCTGGAAACTTTCCGCAGGCTGCGCGGGGCGCCGAGACCTTCATCGGCCAGCTCGCGCAGGGAAAGCGAGTTACTGAACTGCACTATGGTGTGACGGCCGTTGACCAGAGAGTTGAGGAAGCGCCATATGCGCCCGCCCAGATCCCAGGACTCGGTAAAGAATATTTTGGCCAGCCCGGTTTCTTTGTCGGGGGCGCGGCCGATCAGCACCGTTACGGGAAGCAGTTGAATATCATCCGTCTGTCCTTCACAGACTTGCTCGACCAGGCCCTTCAGGGTTGCCGAATGGCTACGCACTTCGGTGCGCCTGATGATCAGGCCCTTCTTGCGGCGCAGCGCCAGGTAGGAACGAGGTTCGTTGCCCGCCTTGGTTTGCATGGGCCACAGCGGGCGCGGCAGATGGTGGTCCTCACAGGCACGGTCGAGGATCAAAAGTGACGACAAAGCATAGGAGTCGATGATGTAGCAAATCGGCTTATCCCGGTCGAGCTGCAAATCATCGAAAGGCTGTGGCAGGGTCCTCGCCTTTACCCAAAGGCACAGGATCGACCTCAGGAACAGAAACCACCGCAGTTTAAGGCGTGCGAAGAATCCGATATTTAGACCGTCGGTGCTCATCAGGGGATGTACAGCCACTCGCTAGTTTTCACAGGAAAGACCATTCTAAATGAAACGGGCAAAAAAAATCCGGGCTGGTAGTGTACCCGCCCGGAAATCCGGCAGAGCCGGAGAGGATCGTAGTAATCAATTCGTTAGGATTCTTTGCGCAGTCCGCCTTGCTGTTTTCATTCATTATTATGTAGTTACGGGCGTATCGTAATGCAGAATATAAGCTATTGCAAGCCTTTCTTCAGGGCGAACAAAAGATGTGTTGCTAGGGCAGGGCGGAGGCAATTTGTTGTTGGATGGCTTCAGCGGCTGCGCGCGGATCTGCTGCATCCCTGATCGGGCGGCCCACCACCAGGTAGTCGGCGCCGGTTTCAATAGCGCGGCCGGGGGTCGCTACACGCTGCTGGTCGTCTTCGGCGGGTGCTTCGTCGTTAAAAATGGGACGGATGCCAGGGCATACAGTGATGAGTGCATGGTCTACGGACTCGCGCAGAGCGGGGACTTCCAGCCCGGATGAGACCACGCCGTCACAGCCCAGCTCAAGGGCGCGTCGGGCGCGTGACAGCACCAGGGTGCGCGCGTCACACTGAAATCCGAGATCATTAAGGTCGCCCTGATCCAGGCTGGTCAACGCTGTGACGGCCAGGATCTGCATATCGCCCTTGGCTTCCGCGGCAGCCTTGAGCATGCTGTCGTTGCCATGGACCGTGCAGAATTGCACTTCGTGCCGTGCCAGCTGCCGCACGGCTGCTGCGACTGTGGCCGGAATATCGAACAGCTTGAGGTCGACAAAGATCTTTTTCCCACGTTCCCGTAAATCGGCAGCAAGTTCGAAGTAGTGCCCTGACAAAAAGAATTCCAGGCCCAGCTTGTAGAACACGACTGAATCATCCAACGTTTCGACCAATTGCCGTGCACGCTCGAGGTTGGGTACATCCAGGGCAAAAATGAGGCGCTCACGTGCGGGAATATTGGTCTTGATGGGCGATTCGGTCGGCTGATTCATGGTGTTCTCCTGGTTGCGGGAGTGTCGTTTTCAAGGATGAAGTTCTGGATAGTTTCAGCGATTCGTTGCGGATCGTCCATATGAAAATGGTGGTGCCCTTCCAGCTTTTCGTGCCGGGCATGCGCCATCGCAATGCGCCGGGTTTCCAGCTTTTCGCGGGAAGACCACGGGGAGTCTTCAGTTGCGGTAAGCGTGAGTGCCGGCGACTCGATATGGCTGACCAGGTCCAGGGCTTGCTCATCGGTCATCACCAGCGAAGAAACCCAGTTCAGCGCGGGATCACTGCGCCATTCATAGTGTCCGTCGACCTCACGCGCAGCGCGATCGCAGATCAGCCGGGCTGCCGCTTCGGATAGGGGGGAAACGGTTCGGCGAGCTTTGACCATATCGTCGATTGATTTGAATTCCCGGACCCGGCTGGTGCCACGCCGGTTTTTGACCAGGCTGCGCCGCAGCCGCCCGGCAGTATCCTCGGCGGTAACTGAAATAGGCCCGATCGAATCCAGTAAAACAATGCTGCGGACCCGTTCCGGCGCTCCGGCGCTGTAGGCAGCAGCAATGGCCGCGCCAAGTGAATGCCCGACCAGGTGACAGTCTGTCCAGCCCAGCTCATCCAGTGCAGCGTCAACGTTGAACAGATAATCGATGAAGTGATATCGGGTGGTCGAGTGGCGATGCTCCGAGTATCCATGACCCGGCAAGTCCAATGCCACCTGATCGAGCCGGTTCATCAGCGGTGCCAGCGGAATAAATGAGGCTGCGTTGTCGAGCCAGCCATGCAGGAACAGTACGCGCGGCGCATTTTCAAGCCGCCAGGCCAGTCCTGCCAACCGACCCTGCCGGGTATCGAGTTGAATGTCGGTGGGCGTACTCAATGGCTGGCTACCCTACCGGGCTTGCAGGTTAGCGTAGGCCAGCACCAGCCACTTGGCCCCTGCGTCCAGGAAATTGACATGAACACGTGTGTGCTCTCCCGAGCCCTCAAAAGCGATTACCGTGCCTTCACCGAACTTGTTGTGAATGACTGCCTGGCCCAGTTGAAACGGCCAGCTTTGACTCGTTGATGCGGCGGCTATAGACGGTCGGGCCGATACCCAGGGCTGGCGGCTGGAAGTCCGTGGGCGAATTTCCTCGAGGAATTCAGCCGGCATTTCATCGATGAAGCGGGATGGCCGGCAATAATTTTCTGAACCGTGCATGCGCCGGATTTCGGCATAACACAAGCAGAGCTGTTCGCGTGCCCGCGTCATACCTACATAGCAAAGCCGCCTTTCTTCCTCCAGTCGTCCGGCTGCATCATCTACCGAGCGCTGGTGCGGGAACAGGCCATCTTCCATGCCCACCATGAACACCAGCGGAAACTCCAGGCCCTTGGCCGAGTGCAGGGTCATCAGCTGAACGCAGTCGTCCCAGCGCTCACCCTGGGTTTCACCGGCCTCCAGCGCAGCATGGCTGAGAAACGACTGGAGCTCGGTCATGCCGGCGTCGGCATCTTCCTGCGGCAGGATAAACGCGTCGGCGGCATTGACCAGCTCCCGGATGTTCTCGAAGCGGGTTTCCATGCGCTCGTGCGGTTCTTTTTCATAATGAGATGACAGGTTGCTTTCATCGATCACGCCCTGCATCTGGTTACCCAGGGTCCAGTCCTGCATCCGTTCCCGCATGCCCTCGATCAGCTGGATGAAAGCGGAAACGGCACTGCCCGCACGGGTGGCGAACTTACCTTGAGAGACGCATTCGCCGGCAGCCTGCCACAGGGTAAGGCCGCTCTCGCGGGCCTGCAGTCGGATCATCGAGACGGTTTTTTCACCGATGGCCCGGGTGGGTTTGTTAATTACACGCTCCAGTGCCGCGTCGTCATTTGGATTGTGAATCAGGCGCAGGTAGGCCAGCGCATCCTTGATCTCGGTGCGCTCAAAAAAGCGCTGTCCGCCGTAGACCCGGTAAGGGATGTTGGCACGCAGCAAGTACTCTTCAAACAGTCGGGACTGGGCGCTGGTGCGGTACAGGATTGCGCTGTGGTCTGCGCGGCGTCCACTGTCCAGCCACTGCTGGATCTGGTCAACGACAAAGCGTGCCTCGTCCTGTTCATTGAAGGCGGTATACAGTTGTATCAGCTTGCCGTGCTCACCTGCGGTCCACAACTTTTTGCCCATGCGTGACTGGTTGTGGGCGATCAGTCCATTGGCCGCTTCCAGGATATTACCGGTAGAACGGTAATTCTGTTCCAGCCGAACAGTCATCACATCCGGAAAATCCTTGATGAAATGCTGTACGTTTTCCACTTTCGCGCCACGCCAGCCATAAATCGACTGGTCATCGTCACCGACTACGAAGGCCCGCCCGGTGGTGCCCGCCAGCATGCGAATCCAGGCGTACTGGATGGCATTGGTATCCTGGAACTCGTCAACCAACAAGTGCCCCAGTCGCCGGCGGTAGTGGTCCAGCAGGCTGGGGTTTTCCAGCCAGAGTTCGTGGGCGCGCAGTAACAATTCGGCGAAATCCACCAGGCCGCCACGGCTGCAATAATCCTGGTAGAGCTTGTAAATGTGCACCCAGGTCGAAGTGACCGGGTGGTCGAGGTGTTCGATGTGCTGCGGCCGTTCGCCGTCATCCTTGCGCCCATTGATGAACCACTGTGCCTGGCGTGCTGGCCAGTGCGCCTCATCCATACCTTCGTCGCGGATGATGCGGCGCAACAGCCTCTGCTGGTCTTCGGAATCCAGAATCTGAAACTGTTCGGGCAGGCCTGCTTCTTTCCAGTGCATGCGCAGCAGGCGATGGGCAATACCGTGAAAGGTGCCGATCCAAAGCGGGCGTGTGGATACGTTAAGCAACTTGCCGGTGCGTTCGCGCATCTCACCGGCCGCTTTGTTGGTGAAGGTGACCGCCATAATGCCCATGGGCGATACGTGGTCAACCTGTATCAGCCAGGCCAGTCGGTGCACCAGTACCCGTGTCTTGCCGCTACCTGCTCCGGCAAGTACGAGCACGTGACCGTCGGACGCGGTGACGGCTTCCCGCTGGGGTTCATTGAGTTCGTCCAGCAGGTGGGAGACGTCCATCTAAGGAGTCTCGCTTCCCTGCTCTCTGGCAATCGCCCTGTAGCCGATGTCGGTTCGGGTGAAGGCGGCTTCCCAGTGGATTTTCTGGACGGCGCGGTAGGCTTCGGCTTGTGCTTTGGTTACGTTTTCGCCGAGTGCGCAGACGCAGAGTACGCGGCCGCCGGAAGTTACGACTTCGTTAGCTTTGAGTGCGGTGCCGGCGTGGAAGACCTTCACATGTGGCGGGAAATCATGGTCCAGTCCGCTGATGACCATGCCCTTTGGGTAGTCACCCGGATAGCCGCCGGCCGCCATGACTACGCCGAGGCAGGCGCGGCTGTCCCACAGGGCTGTATGGCGGTCGAGCTGTCCGTTTACGGCAGCCAGGCACAGTTCAGGCAGGGAGGATTGCAAGCGCATCAGGATAGGTTGCGTTTCCGGGTCACCGAAACGTACGTTGTACTCGAGCACCTTGATAGCGCCATCCGGAGCGATCATCAAGCCGGCGTACAGGAACCCTGTGAAGGGTGAGCCGTCAGCGGCCATGCCGTTGATGGTCGGGCGGATGACTTCGTCCATCACGCGCTGGTGCATGGCGGCATCGACGACCGGGGCAGGGGAGTAGGCACCCATGCCGCCGGTGTTCGGGCCGGTGTCGCCGTCGCCTTTGGCCTTATGGTCCTGCGATGTAGCCAGTGGCAGGATGTTTTTACCATCTGCCATGACGATGAAGCTTGCTTCCTCGCCTTCCAGAAATTCTTCAACCACCACCCGGTGTCCGGCGTCGCCGAAGGCGTTACCGGCCAGCATGTCGAGCACAGCGGCTTCGGCCTGTGTTGTTGTGTTCGCGATGATCACGCCCTTGCCGGCAGCCAGGCCATCGGCCTTCACGACAATAGGTGCTCCGTGCTTGCGGATGAATTCAACGGCCGGGGTGACTTCCGTGAAGTTACCGTAGGCTGCTGTCGGGATGCCGTGGCGGGACATGAAATCCTTGGCAAAGGATTTGGAACCTTCCAACTGGGCGGCAGTGGCGTTGGGCCCGAAACAAACCAGGTCGGCCGCGCTGAATCGATCGACAATACCGTTGACCAGGGGGTCTTCCGGGCCGACGATGGTCAGTTCAATCCCACGTTCGCGGGCAAATTCGAGCAGTCCATCCAGATCGCTGACCGGGATGGGCACGTTCTCAACACCGGGTTCGCCTGCCGTTCCGGCATTACCGGGTGCCACAAAAACTTTCTCAATGCCCGCGGAGCGTGCCGCCTGCCAGGCCAGTGCATGTTCGCGTCCACCACTTCCTATCACCAGGACTTTCATATCAGTGTCTGAAATGCCGTATTCCGGTAAATACCATGGCCATGCCGTGCTCGTTGGCTGCTGCGATGACCTCTTCGTCCCGCATCGAACCGCCAGGTTGAATGACGGCCGATATTCCGGCTTCTCCGGCTGTATCAATACCATCCCTGAACGGGAAGAACGCGTCCGAAGCCATCACTGAGCCTTCGATGGGCAGCCCGGCGTCTTCCGCTTTCCAGCGCCCAATACGGGCAGAATCGACCCGGCTCATCTGGCCGGCGCCGATCCCCACCGTGCGTCCGTCAGAGACGTAGACGATGGCGTTTGATTTGACCATGCGAGCCACTTTCCAGGCGAACATCAGGTCACGCCATTGTTGCTCGGTCGGTTGTTTCTTCGTCACGACCCGGCAGACCTCGCTGGTGATTGGATTCAGGTCGGACGTCTGAATCAGCAGGCCGCTGCCTATCCGCTTTGATTCACGCTGTGGTGTCGACTTACCGCCCGGGATTTCCAGTACACGGACATTCTTCTTCGCCGCCAGTACTTCGAGGGTTTCATCGTCGTAGGCTGGTGCGATCAGAACTTCCAGGAACTGGCGATCGATAATGCCCCTGGCGGTTGCCGCATCCAGCGGTCGGTTGAATGCAATGATGCCACCAAAAGCAGACGTGGCGTCTGTGGCAAAGGCCATTTCGTAGGCCTGTGCCGGGCTGTCCGCGACGGCCACCCCGCACGGGTTGGCGTGTTTGATGATCGCGCAAGCCGTGTCATCAAACTGGCGGACACATTCCCAGGCCGCATCAGCATCTGCGATGTTGTTGTAGGAGAGTTCCTTGCCCTGGTACTGTTTTGCACCGGCCAGACTACCCTGTGCCGGGTGCAGGTCGCGGTACCAGGCAGCCTGCTGGTGCGGGTTTTCGCCATATCGCAATTCGGCAACTTTCACGAAGCAAGTATTGACCTGGCCCGGGAAATCAGATGTTTCACCATCGAGGGTGCGCGAGGAAAGGTAATGGCTGATGGCGCCGTCATACTGGGCGACCCGGTTGAAGGCCTCAACGGCCAGTCCATAGCGTGCCTTGCGGTCGAGTTTTCCATTACCCGCCTGTAAGCGCTGGAGCACAGATTCGTACTGCTCCGGGCTGGTGACGACTGCTACCGCGTCGAAGTTCTTGGCGGCCGAGCGCACCATCGCTGGTCCGCCGATGTCGATGTTTTCAATGGCGTCCTCAAAACTGCAATCAGGCCTGGCGGTCACCGATTCGAATGGATACAGATTGATCACGGCCATATCGATGCGCGGAATATCCTGCTCACGCATCACCTCGTCGTCTTCACCCTGGCGTCCCAGAAGGCCACCGTGCACCCGGGGATGCAGGGTTTTGACACGACCGCCCATGATTTCAGGAGAGCCGGTATGGTCAGAGACCTCTGTCACCGGTAAGCCGGCAGTTGCCAGCGTCTTTGCGGTGCCGCCGGTACTCAAAAGGCCGTAGCCCATTTCAACCAGTTTGCTTGCGAATTCGATAATGCCGGTCTTGTCCGAAACGCTGATCAGTGCGAGCGCGCGCGGAGAATCAGATGTGTTGTTCATAATGGCCTGTCAGTATTTTCCATTCCTGATCGGAATGTCATAACGGTGGAGTTTGGTGCGCAGCGTGTTGCGCGTCATGCCCAGGATTTTCGCGGTCCTGGACTGGTTGCCCTGGGTGTAACGCAGAACTTCTTCGATCAACGGAGGTTCAACCTGCGCCATCAGCGTTCGGTAGAGGCTTTCGGGTTGCGAATGCCCCATATCCTCCAGGTAACGACGGATCGCCTCTTGCACATTTTTTCTCAGGGGGGTCGGTAAATCCACTTCTATGGCAGATTTTTTCGTTGAATCTGTGGTCATCGATTTTCTATTTTGACCTTAATTTTCTGGCTGGATCAGAACCTGTAACCCTACCACAACGATGGCTTAAGTTGCGTCAGCTTTTCCGGTTTTTTCAAAGGAAATTCAGCTCGAAACCGACAGCCTCGTTGCCCGGGTCCGGCAGCTCCAGGACCAGCGGCAAGTACGCTTGCGGTGTCATGCCGGAGTCACCCGTAGCATCTTCGGCCAGGTAGTCGGCGGGTGTGAACCGGGTCTCGCTGATCGGCTGGCCGGTGGCGTCGAGTAAGATGACTTCCAGTTCGGGGTAGGGCTGAGCCTGAGGCGCCCGATTGACTATGGTTGCGGTCAGTTGAAGCACGCCGGAGCGGGAAGGGTGGGTCCGTAATTCACGACTCACCAGGTGAATCTGGTTCACATCACGGTAGGGTTGCTTTGCGGGTGCGTCCTTGATGCCAAGACGGACGATTGCTGTCTGTACAGCGGGCTGTTCGAGCAGTGGCTGTTCGTAGAACTCCGCCAGTTTGAACGTCGTAATGAGGGTCAGGGCGATCACTGCAGTGATCCACGCGGCCCGCAGCCAGATCTTTCCGGAGCGGCTCGTTTGTGACGGCTCTTCTGTGCTGTCACCAGGGGTTGAGCTTTCCTCCGGATTCAGTCTGGATTTTTCAGCCGCTTGCAGGTCGATGGGCAAACCGAGTACCGGCATTTGTCCACTGGCTGGAGGCCGTGTACCCGCCGCCGGCCACTCATCGAACAATGACTCCAGCGCATTGCCGGATATTTTGCACTTGCCGCATCGGTAGCGGCCTTTGCCCTGGGCCAGCAGCCGGGCATTTACCGGGTGAACCGTATGGCAACCCTTGCAACGTGTGTACACCGTTAGTGGCTCAGCTGCCCGGGTTGTCTGCGGCCCATTTCTCCTCGAGCAGGCGGTAGCGGTCCAGGTGTTCCTTGAATTCGGCCCGCGTTTTTTCTTCACGCACACCCAGTCCTTCCGCCTCGCCCGTGATCGCATCCAGCCGGATTTTCAGGTGGGCAATAGCACGTGTAGCTTCCGGGCTGACCGGTTTGCCGGACCGCTGCAGATCTGCTGCTTCCCTGACCTGCCCTGTATAGGACTTGAGCAGGCTGTTCCTGGAGGTCACGAGCATTTCCTCATCATGCTCAATATTATTAAGTTCATAGGCTAATTGTGTTTCGATTTCTTCCATTGATGCGTAGCGCAGCAGCAACAGTTTATCCATCCGCTCCTGTTTTTCTGAGGCTGTGTACAGGGCCCTGGGGCGGGGCAGGCCCGAAGAATCGCGCGGTAGTTCCGGCCGTTGTTCTTCCTCGGCCACTTCCGGAGGAGGAGGAGGCGGAGGCGGCGTCAGCTTGATGTCCTTATCCAGCAGGATTCCCCGCTCATTGAGCACATCGTGCCCTTTGTCCACGTGGGTGGGCGGTAGCGATTCGCTGTAGTGGACCTCGCCATTTTCATCAACCCAACGGTAAACTTTGGCGGAGGCGCTAGCGGCAACGACCGTGCAGCAAAGCATGATCAGAGTGAGCTGTAACTTAATTTTGCGTTCCATAACGTTCCCTATATTGCTGTATGGCGCTGAGGTCAATTCCTTCGATCGATTTAGATTCCAGGTAATCGATCAGGTCGTCCAGGCCCGCTATGGCCGTGCACGGGATTCCGTACTCCAATTTGACCTGCTGGGCGGCGGACAGTTCGCCGGTACCGCGCTCCTGGCGGTCCAGGGCGATGGCGATACCTGCGGTTTGTGCATTTGCCAAACGGATGATTTCTATCGATTCCCTGACGGAGGTGCCGGCGGATATCACGTCATCGATAACCAGTACCTTGCCTGCCAGTGGGGCCCCTACAATGGTTCCGCCCTCGCCGTGATCCTTGGCTTCCTTGCGGTTGTAGGCATAGGGCACGTTTCGGCCATGCTGCTCGTTCATCGCCACCGCGGTCGCCGCCGCCAGCGGGATGCCCTTATAGGCCGGCCCGAATAACATATCGAACTCAATTCCGGAATCGAGGATAGCAGCGGCGTAGCAACGGGCCAGCTCGCCCAGCGAAGCGCCGTCGTCAAAACCGCCTGCATTGAAGAAGTATGGGCTGACCCTGCCCGACTTGAGCGTGAAGCTGCCAAAGCCAAGATTACCCTTGCTAAGTGCCAGCTCGAAAAATGTGCTTTTGTAGTCTCTCACTGCAGAATCCTTTCCCGTGGGAGCCTAGTATGCCAAAAAATCGGCCAGGAAGAAAAATGTACACCCAATGGGCAGGGCCTTTTGATATGCTGACCCGCTTATAAAACGCGCTTTCAGGAGCAATAAAGGGATGCGGATATTGACGTTGAATGCCAATGGTATTCGGGCTGCTGCCAGAAAAGGCTTCTTTGACTGGATGCATAAGCAGGATGCCGACGTCGTCTGTATTCAGGAAACCAAGGCGCAACACGACCAGCTCCAGGACCGGCATTTTTTCCCGCCCGGCTACCATGTTTATTACCACGATGCCCTGAAGAAGGGGTACAGCGGTACGGCCATTTATTGCCGTCACCAACCCGACCGCGTGCATTACGGCGTCGGCTGGGATGTCATGGACAACGAGGGGCGCTGGCTGCAGGCAGATTTCGCAGACCTGTCCGTTGTCTCGCTATACCTGCCTTCGGGTTCAGCCAAAGAAGAGCGCCAGCAGATCAAGTACGAGTGTATGGACTACCTGCAGCCGAAACTGGCGCAATGGGCTCGCGACGGCCGCCACTACATCATTTGTGGCGACTGGAATATTGCGCATAAAAATATCGACATTAAAAACTGGCGTGGCAATCAGAAAAATTCCGGTTTCCTGCCCGAAGAACGGGCCTGGCTGGATGAATTGTTTGGCGATGTAGGTATGGCCGATGCTTTCCGCAAAGTGGACCCGCGCGAGGAACAGTACACCTGGTGGTCCAACCGGGGACAGGCATGGGCCAACAACACGGGGTGGCGGCTTGATTACCAGATTACGACCCCGGGTTTGGCAGACAA
>RCNC010002134.1_pt1 | contig 13223 bp, 12 predicted proteins | sample 2041301 | NCBI WGS metagenome assembly RCNC01 (sample SAMN09708231, study PRJNA481090) | Marine sediment metagenome, whole genome shotgun sequencing project. | biome: marine sediment; feature: ocean; material: sediment; isolation source: Sewage treatment plant 13A marine sediment (STP13A) ... | reverse complement strand
CACGCTCGGTCATGCTGCGCAATAAATTTCTCGAGCCCGGCTTTTTGCCATTCATTAGCGACTGCCTCGAATCGCTTACAGGCAATTGTCAGCAACTCAGTCTTCAGCGGAATGAGCGCACCGTAGTCAACAATTTCTGTGGGCAGTGCTCTGAGTCCTGATACCTCATCATCGCTTAGTAGGCGCCGCGCTATGAGATCCTGAATATCAATCAACAATTCATTGCCCGCGAATGTCGACAGAGGTTGATACGGCGAGTCACCGTACGCGGTTGGACCGAGCGGCAGAAATTGCCAAATGCCTAGCCGCATGCGGCGCATTGAATCTACAAACGCGCGTGCCTGCGCGCCAATTTCGCCAATGCCGAATGGGCCGGGAAGAGAGCTAATGTGCATGACAACGCCAGCTTCCCGAGAAGTTGGGGCTGCAGGTTGTTCGATTTCAGGCGGCATCGTTTGGAGTGTACATGACGCCAATGCAATCTTGGTTTCGGACTACGGGGCGTCGGGCTGACGCTCGGGAACCGCTACAGCAAACTCCGGCAGGCCGTTGCAGTGTGCATCGATCGCGACCAGACGCGGATAGTCGTCCAGTGGCACATTAAAGCGGCGTGCATTGTAGATCTGCGGTATCAGGCAACAATCGGCCAACGAAATCGTTTCTCCGAATACAAACGGTCCACCGTCGGCATGTTCTGCGGCTGCAGCTTCAGCTGCGCGAAAGCCTTCGTGAATCCAATTCGCGTACCAGCTGTCGCGCTTCGCGTCGCTGATGCCCAGCTCTTCTTTGAGGTACATGAGTACCCGCAAGTTATTCAGCGGATGAATATCGCAGCAGATCGAATTGCAAAAGGAACGCACCGCAGCACGTTGTTTGGCCGAGTCGGGCAACAGCGGGGTCGCCGGACTGGTTTCCTCGAGGTATTCGAGAATAGCCTGCGACTGGCCGAGCCCAAACTCGCCTTCTTCCAGGAAGGGCACGAGCATTTGCGGATTGCGCGTCCGATAGTCGTCTTGTCGATGTGCCGCCTGGCCAGGGAGTAAAGATACGCTGACCGTCTCGTAGGCGATGCCTTTCAGATTCAATGCGAGGCGTACCCGATAGGCCGCGGTCGACCGCCAGTAGCTGTAAAGTCTGGTGCTCATCTAGGCTTCGTATTTCACAACTGTTTGCTCGATGCTGCCAAAAATAGAAGCGCCGTCGGCATCATTCATCTCAATGCGAATGTGATCGCCGAACTTCATAAATGAGGTTTTCGGCGCACCGGATTGAATGGTTTCGATAGTACGAATCTCGGCGAGACAGGAGTAACCGACACCGCCCTCGGAGATAGGTTTTCCGGGGCCATCATCGAGTTTGTTGGATACAGTGCCGGATCCAATAATTGTTCCGGCGACAAGCGGCCGCGATTTTGCGGCGTGTGCGATGAGCTGAGCAAAATCGAAGGTCATGTCGACACCGGCTTCCGGCTTACCGAACGCATCGCTATTGAACTGTGACAATAGTGGCAGGTGCAATTTGTTGTCCCGCCAGGCATCGCCAAGTTCGTCGGGTGTCACAGCGACCGGCGAAAAAGCGCTGGAAGGTTTGGCCTGGAAAAAGCCGAAGCCCTTGCCCAACTCGCCCGGGATCAGGCCGCGTAGCGAAACGTCGTTGACGAGCATGATGAGCTGAATATGCTTACCCGCATCGGCTGCGCTGACGCCCATCGGGACGTCATCGGTAACGACGGCAACTTCGGCCTCAAAATCGATACCCCATGCCTCATCGGCCATCTGAATGTCGTCGCGAGGTCCGAGAAAGGAATCAGAACCGCCCTGATACATGAGTGGGTCGGTCCAAAAGCTGTCCGGCATTTCGGCATTTCGCGCCTTGCGTACGAGTTCGACGTGATTGACGTAGGCGGAGCCGTCAGCCCATTGAAATGCGCGCGGCAATGGTGATGCGCATGCGCTCTGGTCAAACGTCTGAGCTTCGGTTGGCATGCCGGCGGCTAATGCTTCGAGCTGCGGTTTAACAACGGCCCAATCGTCCAGCGCCGCCTGCAATGTGGGAGCGGCTTCAGCCGCGACTACACAACGACTCAAATCTTCGGATACAACAACCAGACGGCCATCGCGACCGTCTTTAAGTGATGCCAATTTCATTATTCAGTGCCTCGAAATTCCAGCTCATGCAGCCATGCGGCATGCTTGGGAGCCTTTTTTGTCTTGCTCCATTCGTCCAGCATATCTGGAGCAACGCGTTTTAGCTCATCGAGTTGTTCCTGCGTCTGGGTATTTGCAACCAATTCCAGGCGATGGCCATTCGGATCGAAGAAGTATATCGATTGGAAAATGCCATGATTCACGGGGCCGAGAACATCGACTCCCTCGCTCTCGATGTGCCCCTTCGAGGCCAGCAATTCATCGTAGTCGCTTACTTCGAATGCGAGGTGTTGCACCCACTGTGGCGTGTTGTGATCACGATCCATCTCCGGTTGCGTCGGCAATTCAAAGAATGCCAAAACGTTGCCCATGCCCGCATCGAGAAAAACGTGCATGTAGGGATCTGGTGCTTTGGTAGATGGAACGCGGTCTTCCGCGAACGCAATCATGAAATCCATATTCAGGACGCGTTTGTAGAAGTCGACGGTCTCTTTCGCATCGTTGCAGCGATACGCTACGTGATGTATTCGTTCCAGCTTCATGATGCTTCCTTTTGCTCGGCAGCATGATCACCGACAACGCCGCGCGCGATCTGATCGCGCTCTATGGATTCGAACAAGGCCTTGAAATTCCCTTCACCGAAACCGTCGTCTTTCTTGCGCTGAATAAACTCGAAGAACACCGGGCCGATCATATTTTCTGAAAAGATTTGCAACAAAAGTCGCGGGTCGCCATTCTTGGTCGTACCGTCAACCAGGATGCCGCGCGGTTTTAATTCATCGATTGGTTCGCCGTGACCCGGGATACGATCTTCAAGCATTTCGTAGTAAGCGTCAGGTGGCGGCGTCATAAATTTCAGACCGCGTTTTTGCAAGCGGTCATAACATTCCAGCAGATTGTCGCAGCTCAATGCGATGTGCTGGATGCCTTCGCCGTTATACGCCATGAGGAATTCCTCGATCTGCCCGGTTCCCTTTGAAGCTTCCTCATTCAAGGGGATACGAATGCGGCCGTCCGGCGCTGTTAGTGCTTTGGAAAACAGGCCGGTGTATTCGCCTTTGATATCGAAGAAGCGAATTTCACGGAAATTGAACAGCGTTTCGTAGAAGTTCGCCCAAAAATCCATGCGACCGCGATATACGTTGTGCGTAAGGTGGTCTATCTCTTGATAGCCGCAGCCTTCCGGGTTGCGGTCGGCGCCATCGAACCATTCAAAGTCGATGTCATAAATTGTGTTTCCGGGCGTGTAGCGATCGATGAGATAGAGCGGGGCACCGCCGATGCCTTTTATCGCAGGCAGGCGCAGTTCCATCGGTCCGGTCCCGATCTCTATGGGCTGTGCGCCGAGCTCGAGGGCTCTGGAATACGCAAGGTGCGCATCCTTAACCCGGAAGGCCATGCCGCACGCGCAAGGACCATGCTCCTGTGCGAAGTACGCAGCTGGACTACCTGGTTCTTCATTGAGGATGAAGTTGATATTGCCTTGCCGAAAAAGCGTAACGTTTTTCGAGCGGTGACGAGCAACGGCTTCGAATCCGAGCAGCTCAAATACTGGCTCGAGAACACCTGGTTCAGGTGATGCAAACTCTACAAACTCGAATCCGTCGAGCCCCATTGGGTTTTCAAAAAGATCGGTCACAGTGTGGTCTCCGCGTAACAAAAGCGTTTCGGCAGTATGTTCGATTTTGATCGATATTGTGTTCAAAAATAACCGTATATGAAGTAAAATTGAAATGAATAATTCAATATTCAATCAAATATGGAGCAAAAATGTCATGAAGTTATCATCCGCGGACCGCCGCCTGCTTGACGCCCTGCAGGTCGATGCAACTCGTAGCCAGATTGAACTCGCTGAGCTGGCCGGAATGTCTCGAACTTCGTGCTGGCGCCGTATTCGTGATTTCGAGGAAGCAGGGCTCATAGAGCGGCAGGTCGCTATTCTTGATCCGCGTCAGGCGGGTTTTCAGATACAGGTATTGCTGGCTGTCGCCATGACAGAGCACACTGATGAGAACCGGCACGACTTCGAGCTGCACGTGCAAACTCTGCCGGAGGTCACCGAGTGCTACTCAGTATCCGGTGAGCGTGACTACGTATTGCATGTCATCGTTAAGGACATGGATGCCTACAATCAATTTCTGAATTCGCAGGTGCTCAAGCACTCGGCTGTGCGTTCGGCGAGCTCGACCTTTGTGCTGCGCCGGGTCAAATACACCACTCACATGCACCTGTCATCCTGATATGGAACAAATTGCGCAAACATGGGTCAAATTATGAATGCGGATCATCACTGTTTTCTTACTGGCGCTGCTCATGACAGCTTGCGCATCAAAACCGTCGCTCGAGGCGCTTGAAGAGCAGGCGTTGGTGTCAGGTGACTGGTCAGCCGTAGAACATCGTGAAGGGATGGTAGAGAACCGTCGCGAAAAGTCTGGGCCAGACTGCCCGAGAGACCAGGTCAAAGTCTGCATTGAGAGCGGACCAGCGGTCGAATGCCACTGCTCGAGGGCAGCCGGCGGTAGATAGCCCCACAAATCCTTAATTCTGCACTGCGAATTTGCCTCTCATGTGAGAGCATTGCGGCTTCTTTGGTGTTCGAGATCCTCGGTGGACGATACTCGTTTATTAGTTGGTGATATTGGTGGAACGAACGCACGTTTCGCGATGGCACGGCGTGGCACACCTGGATTTGCCGATGAATTGCAGCTGCCTTGCGCGGACTACGATACTGCGCACAGCGCTATCGAATATTTTCTAAATTCACGAAATGCGGACGTACCTGAAATTATTTGCCTGGCTGCCGCCGGGCCAGTGGTCGAGCAAAGCGTTCGCTTTACCAATAACCACTGGAGTCTCGTAGCGACTAATTTGGCCAACGATTTCCCAGGCGCCAAAGTACGTCTGTTGAACGACTTTGAGGCTATCGCTTACTCGATACAGCATCTCGATGCAGCGGATAGCCTGCAGGTTGGTCTTCCGGAATCAGGGCCACTGCCGGCGGATAACTATACGGTCGGAATCGTCGGGCCGGGCACTGGACTGGGTGCAGTTGGACTGAAAATGGTCAATGGCACGAGCATTCCGATTGCAGGCGAAGCAGGGCACATCGGATTTGCGCCGACAACGCAGGTGCAACTCGAAATGCTTACAGTTCTAAGGGAGCATTTTAGTCGCGTGTCGTCCGAGCGACTCGTTTGTGGCCCCGGAATTGAAAACATTCACTGGGCGCTGGGTCGTGTTCGTGGGCAGGATTGGCCGCAGCGCTCTGCAGAGGAAATTTTTGTAGCGGCTGGCGGTAACGAAGACGGCAGAGCATCAGAAGCGGTGCAAATGTTCTTCGAGATTCTCGGCCAGGTCGCTGGTGACTTTGCATTGGCATTGGGTGCGAACGATGGCATTTTTATCGCCGGTGGAATCGTACCGCGCTACCCGGAATTGTTCGCGAACAGTGGGTTTCGTTCGGGCTTCGAGAATAAAGGTCGCTACCGATCATTGATGGAAAAAATTCCAACTCGACTCGTCCTGCACAAGAATCCGGGTCTGCTGGGCGCGGCAGCCGTTGCTGCGATGATGGCGGAGGCGTAACGGTAAAATGCAATTGGTCGGCATGCTCGACTCGCCCTTTGTTCGTCGTGTAGCAATCACGATGCGCGTGTTGGGCATTAGCTACGAGCACAACCCGCTGTCCATTTTTCGAACATACGATGAGTTTCGTCAGCTCAACCCCTTGGTCAAAATTCCGACGCTGATCTTTGATGACGGTGAAATGCTGGTCGACTCGACGTTGATCATTGACTATGTTGAATCGTTAGCAGGGCGGTCGCTCATGCCAGTCGATCCTCTGCAACGCCGAGTTGCGTTGCAACGTATAGGCGCTGCGCTGGTTGCGATGGAGAAAGTCGCACAACGCATTTATGAACTGAAGGTGCGACCCGAAGAATATCGCTACGAGCCATGGCTGGAACGACTCAATGAACAGTTACTGTCGGCGATCGATGCGATGGAGTTGTCAGTCGGAGACGTTGACGATAATTGGATGTTTGGCGAACAGCTGTCACAGGCCGATATCACGACGGCTGTGGCGTGGCGATTTGTCAAGCATGCGGCCCCAGCGATAGCGGGCATCACCGAGCGTCCGGCGCTGGACGAATTCTGCGTGCGCGCCGAAAAGTTACCCGAATTTCTGGCCTGTCCACTCGAATAGGCACTCTTGCTAACAGTGCGCTGGGTCACGCTCGCAAAGCGCTCTGATTCGTACACTTGATTCGATACGATTATGTTCGATTCAGGTATGAATTATGTCAAATAGACATGCAAGCTTACCGCTGCAAAGAAAAGTGGCGCTAACGTTATTGCTGACGATCTCCGCATTTGCGGCGATTAGCTATTTGATCCTGTCGAAGGTTATTGCGCCGGCATTTGAAGACCTGGAACTCGAAGCTGCGCGTAGCAATTTGGTGCGCGCCGAACAGGCTATTCAAACGGATATCAGCAACCTGGAGGCGATCACCGCCGACTGGGCGCCGTGGGATGATATCTATGAGTACGTTCTCGGCCGCAACCCTGCCTTCAGGAAATCGAATCTCGATCGTCCTACGTTGGAGAATCTCAATCTCGACATGATGGCGATTTACGCCAACGATCGACGTCTTGTCTGGGGACAGCTGTTGCTCAACGATGAAGAGCTCGATCTGGCTGAGCTAGGAATTCTTAGTCCCGGCGACACGGCATTTCGCGATGTCGCAGGACACGATACGCCTGCAGACAGAACGGTCGGTATTGTTGCCACCGAGCATGGGCCAATGATTATCAGCTCTCGGCCGATCCTCATGTCAGATGACTCTGGTCCGGTTGCAGGAGCAGTTGTGATGGCACAATTTCTCGATAGTGACCGAATGGCGTTGCTGCGAGAGCGCACCGAGGTGAATGTCGGCTGGACACCGTACCTGGAATTCGAACAGCAGCCATTGTTCGATGTCGCAGAGTTTGACGCAAACGATACACATGTTCACGAAAACGACAGATCCATCGTCAACGAAATTATCCTGAAAGACATTTTCGGTGCGCCTGCCTTGGTGCTGCGGACTGCAACGCCGCGCAAAATTTCATCGCTGGGAAATCAGACACTGAAGGCTGCCATGATGTTCTTGCTGGTCGCCGGCTTGGTGTTGACTGCAGTGATGTGGTATTTGCTGCGCAGCACGATCTTGGTGCCAATCGAACGGCTGGCCGGACACATGGCCACAATCCGCAAGAGCGGTGATCTTTCTCAGCAACTCGCCATTAGTAGCGATGACGAGGTCGGTTCGCTTGCCACTCAGTTCAATCGAATGACCTCGGAAGTGCACGAGGCTCGAAAAGCGTTGTTGTTTCAGTCGTTCAAGGCCGGCAAAGCTGATACTGCCGCCGAAGTCTTGCACAACATACGAAATGCAATGACACCGTTGCTTAACGGCGTAGAACGAATCGCCAAAGCCTTTCGCGTTGCCGACAATTTGCGTGTGAACGATGCGACCGCGCAACTGCGCGCGACAGATTGCCCGCCGGAGCGCACTGAAAAGCTTCTGCAATATGTCGAAGCTTCATTCGAACATATTAGGAATTCCAACTCGGAGGCGACCGATGACATGCGAATTGTTATGTCGCAGGCACGTCAGGTGGAAGATATTCTTGCGGATCAGGAAAAATTCGCGATTGACTCGCCTGCGACCGAAAATATTTCGGTCGATGAAGTTGTTGGCGAGGCCGCGCACGTTATTCCCAAGGACGCAAAGAAAACAATCCGCGTTGAATTCGACGACGAACTGCAGGGCCTTCGCGTGCATGCGCACCGGATCGGATTGCTACAGGTGATGGGAAATTTAATACTGAATGCCTACGAGTCGATCCAGAGAGCCAGTCAGAAAAAGGGTCAAATATTTCTGACTGCGAAACCCGAGCTGGTAGAAGACCAGGCGATGGTTCGACTCACAGTTCTGGATAACGGCACAGGCTTTGAGGGCGACGCCAAAACGAAAGTATTTCAACGTGGATTTACGTCCAAGGGCGAAGGGGACACGACCGGACTCGGTTTGCATTGGTGCGCTAATGCAGTTGCCGGAATGGGTGGGCGAATATCTGCCGAGAGCGACGGCGTCGGAAAGGGCGCCAGGTTTCATGTGCTACTGCCAATAGCGCAGGGAGGTTAGTATGAACGGACAGAACGAGCAGGAATTTATAAGAGTCCTGATAGCCGACGATGATGAGTATGTTCTCGACTGCTATCGCGAGGCTTTCACGGAACCCGAGTCAACACGCGAGATGCGTGCACTCGGTGCATTGTCCGCTGAACTGTTCGAGCTCGATACCACCCCGGAGGAAGAGCCCAGGTTCAGAGTTACCGCCTGCAGCCAGGGAGCGGATGCGATATCTCTCGCTAAAGAAGCGGCCAACGATGGACACCCATATGACGTAGTAATCCTCGACGTTCGAATGCCCCCAGGCATCGATGGGGTTGAGGCCGGCAGCCAGATTCGCGAGATGGACGCCGACGTAGATATCGTCTTTGTTTCCGGATATTCGGACATTCCTCTGGACGAACTACAACGACGCGTTCCGCCGCCGATGCGACTGCATTATTTTAGCAAGCCGCTATCGTTCACCCAGCTGGCGCAAGATGTCGTCACGATGGTTAAAGCTCACTGAGTGCCTTGCTGATGAAAACTACCAACGAAATTATTAGTAACCGAATTCTCGTCTGCGACGATGATGAGAACCTCATCGCAGAGTACCTACGATGTCTCAACGAAGATTTTGTAGCTGACGTTGCAACGGCAACCTTGACGGACCTTGAGAAGGTCTTGTTCGGTGAAGAGACTAACGAAAAGGGAGCCATCGGGTTTCAGGTGGAAATCCGCGACCAGGGCGAAGCCGCAGTTGCGGCAGTGCGCACTGCAGTCGCTGAGAAGACGCCATTCGCCATCGTATTTCTGGACGTTCGCATGCCACCAGGAATGGACGGCATTGAAGCAGCAAAGCAAATTCGCGAGCTGGACCCCAACGTAAATATTGTCATCGTTACCGGGTCTATGGGTCCCGAACTCGACAATCTCGACACCGCTATTCCGCCCGCAGACAAGATCTTCTTCTTCAAAAAACCGTTTCATGCCGTTGAATGTCGTCAGTTGGCAGCAGCGCTGTGCGGTAAGTGGCACTCTGATATGGCTTTGCGCCGTGCCAATGAAGATCTGGAGCGAAGGGTTGAGGAGCGAACGGCCGCACTGCACAAGCTGGCCTACTACGATGAGGTTACGCGCCTTCCCAATCAACACCTGTTGATCGACGAGCTGCAAGCGTTGATAGAAAAATCGGAAGACAGTCCCGGCGATTCGGTGGTGGTATTACTTGATATCAATCGATTCAGTTTCTTCAACGAAACTATGGGATACGACGCCGGTACAGAATTATTGCGTTCAATCGGCAATCGGCTCAGTCGAACGCTTACCGAAGAACAAAAGAAATCCGGGGCTATCGTCGGACGGTTTGGCGCGGATGAATTTGGCGTGCTGATAGCGAACGTCGAAAGCGACATGGGCATTCGCGACGTAGCGGAGCAGATCAAGGGGGCCGTCGAAGAACCGTTTCTGATCAACGGGCGCGATATTTTCCTGAAAGCCAGTGTCGGTGTTGCATGGCACCCGGTGCATGGGCGTGAAGCAAAATTGATTTTCCGTTGCGCAGAAGCAGCACTACATCGCTCGATGCGCAGCCCTGATCATGCGATTACTTATTATCACAGTGAAATGCGCTATCGCGCACAACACAAGTTCGATCTTCAGGCGGAATTCCGCAACGCCCTTGAAGAAGGTCAGATCACAGCGTTCTATCAGCCGCAGCAATGCATTGCCAGCGGCGAGCTGGCCGGAGTTGAGGCGCTGGCGCGTTGGATACGACCCGACGGAACGATAATACCGCCGTCAGAATTCATTCCACTCAGCGAAGAAATGGGTGTGTCGGATATGCTGTTCGAAGCGATTCTTCGCGATGTTTGCAGCGATGTAGCGGCATGGCGCGCGGCGGGAGATTGGACCGTTCCCGTTGCTGTAAATATTTCGGCGCATCAGCTTCGCAACGCGGACCTGGTAAGCATGATCAAGCAAATCCTGTTCCAGCAAAGTATTGATCAGAAGCTTATCAATCTGGAATTGACGGAAACGGCTTTACTGGAAGACCTGACGGCGGCAAGACCGGTTCTAAATGATCTCAACAAGTTCGGTGTGGGAATTCATATCGACGACTTTGGAACCGGATATTCGTCGTTGAGCTACCTGGCGCAGTTGCCGGTACAAACTCTGAAGATAGATCAGTCATTTATCGCCAATCTGACCGAATCCGATACCAACGCGCGAGTCGTGCAGGCGATTATCGCGCTCGGCAGGGCTATGGAGCTGGAGATCGTGGCTGAAGGTGTCGAAACGGATCAGCAGTACGCGATCCTGCGGCGACTCGAATGCGACATGGTGCAGGGCTACTTCATTGCGAAACCCATGCCAGCTGATGAATTTCGTCGCTGGTGCGATGGCCACGAAGACACACAAAGCCTCAAGCATGGCGCATCCATTGTTGGCATCGATAAGGCCCGCAAGAACGACTGAATTTGCGTAAACTATCCGGAAAATAAGAACCGGAGCCAACCGTGACCCAGCGTTCGTGGAACATTGATTCGCTCGCCCTGATTTTCTCGTTTATCGTTGTTGCCCAGCTTCTCTCCTACGTTATTCCGCATGGGGAGTTCGAGCGTCAGCCGTATCCCGAAAACCCGGATCGGACGATGGTGGTCGGGGGCACTTACGCAAGCGTTAGTGCTGAAGACAAGGTCACCATTGCTCCATGGCATTTTCTATTGGCCATCCCGAAAGGAATGGCGGCCGGTCAGGACATTATCTTCTTGATCTTTCTCGTTGGTGGTGTGATCGCCATCTTGCGACAAAGCGGCGCGATTGACGCAGCATTGCATGGCGCGGTTGCGCGACTTGGAAAGAGTCCGTGGATACTAATAGCGGGATGTTTGCTGTTGTTTAGTGTCGGCGCGTACACCATCGGTATGGGCGAGGAGTATGTCCCGTTGGTGCCAATCATAGTGACTATGAGTCTCGCGATGCGCATGGACGCCATTGTTGCGATGGGTATGGTTTGGGTGCCATACGGAATAGGCTGGGCATGTGCGGGAACTAATCCGTTCGGCGTGATCATTGCGCAAAACATAGCCGGCGTGCCGTTGATGTCCGGGTCCGGCGCGCGTTTCGTCATGATGCTGGCGTTCCTCGGAATCGCATTCCACCATTTGTATCGATACGCCATGCGTGTGCAGCGCGATCCGTCAACCAGCTTGGTTGCACACATTGACTACAGTACGGGTTTCGAGGCACCCGACGATATAGCGATGAACGGTCAACGAATTGCGGTACTCGCGGTATTCATCCTGGGCGTCGTTGGTTTCGTATACGGCGCAAAGCAGTTCGGTTGGTACATCGCTGAACTGAACGCAGTGTTTCTAGGCATAGGTATTGTCACTGCATTGATTTCAAGAATGTCGCCGAGTGAAACCAGCCAGACGTTTTTGAAGGGAGCGGCGGGTATGACGGCAGCCGCGCTGATCGTCGGCTTCGCGCGCACAATCGAAGTCGTACTCTCGGACGGCCAGATCATCGATTCGATTATTCACGGCATCGCGAGCTTGCTCGAAGGTATGCCGGCTGAGATTTCAGCAGTTGGTATGCTTGCCGTACAAACGATTTGTAATTTCTTCATACCATCCGGAAGTGGGCAGGCATTCGTAACAATGCCGATTATGTCGCCTCTCGCGACCCTGACCGACGTTCCACAGCAAACGGCCGTACTTGCCTATCAATTCGGTGACGGCTTTACGAACATGGTGGTCCCGACGAGCGCGCTCGTAATGGGCGCGTTGGCGCTGGGTAAAGTGCCGTATACGGCGTGGGTACGATTCGTGGGGCCGCTGCTACTCAAGATTTTCTCACTGGCGATCGTGTTCCTGATCGCTTCTATTCACTTCGGCGACGTGGTGGGACTGTATTGAGTAAAGAGCAGAAGATTACGCTAAGCGATGCCTATGCTGTCGAGACTCCTGACGACAGTATTCAGTTGTATAAGGATTGGGCCGATACATACGATGCAGACTTCATTGCTGCAAAGGGCTACGTTGGCTACCTGAACGCCGCGAGATTTTTTCTTGAGCAGGAAGGCCGCCCGGACGGCCCGGTGCTCGACGTAGGATGCGGCACGGGTGTCGTTGGAATCGCGTTACGTGATGGCGGCATAGTAGCGGTGGACGGTATCGATATCTCACAGGAGATGCTTGATCAGGCGCGTAGCAAAAAAGCGCAAGATGGATCTCTCGCGTACACCAAACTTATTCAGGCAGACCTGACTGAGACGATTGCGCTCGAAAGTAACACCTATGCGGGCATCGTTAGTGCTGGGACTTTCACGCATGGGCACCTGGGTCCGGAGTCGCTAGACGAGTTATGGCGTGTTGCGGCACCGGGGGCCGTCTGTTCAATCGCCATCAACGCTTCGCATTTCGATAGTCAGGGGTTCGCGAGCAAAATAGCGGATGACGTCAAACGCAACGTTGTCACTGAACCCGATATAAATATCGCCGATACCTATACGCACAAGCTCACTGATGTGGATGATGAAGACAATCAGTCAATGATTGTGGTTTGCAGGGTCGTCTAGCTGCACCGATACCAGCGGACGCCGTGGCCGTCTGTTTGCGGCCAGAAACAGCCCGTGATCCTCTACACGGGGGTGGTTATTTGCACAACTTAAAGTGAATTCTAGAAATGTTTCCGCGGTAACGTGGAACGTCTGCTTTTACCAATACCGGCCGCTCAGACCGTGCTAATCAGTCGATTTTGAGAGGCTGGTTTCGGCCAGAAGCAATGGTATGGACTCCTCCTCATCTTAACGGCATCGCAATGTGCCAGACTGAAGACGCTATCTAACAGTCAATAAACAAGAAGGAGTCCGTTATGAAGCTTAGTAGAGTTGGAGTGGATTTGGCAAAGAATG
>RCNC010002133.1_pt1 | contig 13224 bp, 11 predicted proteins | sample 2041301 | NCBI WGS metagenome assembly RCNC01 (sample SAMN09708231, study PRJNA481090) | Marine sediment metagenome, whole genome shotgun sequencing project. | biome: marine sediment; feature: ocean; material: sediment; isolation source: Sewage treatment plant 13A marine sediment (STP13A) ... | reverse complement strand
TTATTCACGAGTTCTTTCAGCAAAAATTTAATTATACCTGAAGCGGTAATGTTTTCAAAGGGCTAAAGTGTTACCTTTTTTATTTATCTTAAGCACTTCAATATGCTCGCTTCTTCTGGGTTATAACAGAACATCTGAATTTTTTGCAAGACACATTGTAAGTTTGATTCAGCCATTAAAAAATTGGTTTTAATCCAACACAACAAGCTGATCTCGAAATTGAAAGGCATGGCGAATGGAATTCATTTGTGCGTACTTGACATCTAAACTCGTCATATATAATTAAAGGAAATGACATCAAATCTAAAAAAGATCGCCGTGGTTGTGCCCAAGTATGGTCTTGTCGGCGGAGGTGAGCGTTTTGTATTTGAGTTAACCGAGCGTTTAGCGAACATCCCTGGTTATGAGATTCATGTTTTCTCAAACAAGTGGCGTTCAGAGTCTGATCATATTACCTTCCATAAAATCCCCATAATAACTTTTCCCAAATGGCTGACATCCATCAGTTTCGCTTATCTTGCAAACAGGAAAATAGCAAAAATGGGTTTTGACTTGATTCATAGCCATGATCGGATTTTTAAGTCCAATGTCGTTACATTACACAGTATCCCCCACCGAACCTGGGTCAGAGACATCAGGCAAAAAAGATGGCCGAGTCTTTTTGACCACGGAACATCCTGGACTGAAAAACAGATGTATAAATATTCAGGCTGTCAGATGTTTTTGCCGGTATCCAATTTGGTTAAGATAAAGTTGCTGGAAACTTTTAAGATAGATGAACGAAAAATCAGGGTCATTCATCCAGGAGTAGACGTGGAAAGGTTCCAATCTGCCAATCCATACAACAGACAAGAAATTAGAGACGCGTTCGGCATATCTGAAGCGGATTTCCTTATCTTATTTGTTGGGATGAATTTCGAAGTGAAAGGACTCGACTCACTTCTATCAGCCATAGCGCTTTTAAAATCAGCATACGATAATGATCAAGTGAAAGTGCTGGTCGTCGGCAAGGGGAATAACAAGAAATATAAGGCGCTTGCTCATAAGCTTGGAATTGGGGAGCAGTTAATTTTTTCCGGGGTTCGAAATGATATAGAAAAGATATATCAAGCCGGTGATATTCTCGTCATGTTATCCAAATTTGACACATTCGGGATGGTGGTTACTGAAGCGATGGCAGCCTCATTGCCTGTTATTATAAGTGATAAGGTCGGTGCAAAAGATTTGGTTATACAAGGAGAGAATGGGTTTGTCGTCGACAGAGAGGATGTTAAGATGATCAGCTCTAAAATTAATCTTATGCTAAATAAAGAAAAACGCCTTGAAATGGGAAAGAAAGCCAATAATACCGCTCTCAATAACACATGGGAACAGATGACCTTGAAAGTCTTAAATGTTTATGAAGCGCTTTTAGTGTGATGACATAAGCGACAAGCTCAGTGGCACGGCTTATCCGCGCCCGCTGCAACGCCTTAGGCCTCTCTCTTGTAGACGATATCGTAATAGCTTCCGACATTGGGTCGCTCTGCGTTCTTTTGGCGAGAAAATTCCCTGTACCCGTGGCGTGCCAGAAATGAGGCGATATCCGCAAGCTGACAACAACCTGTGTAGGATTCAAAGTCAGGCACCTCAGTCTTGATATAGGTGAAGTTCTCCAAGATAGAAACTGCTCCCTTCAGGACAAGTAGCTCCGATCCTTGTGTATCCATAATCAACGAATCATATTCAGAGTAGTCGACGTATTCTTCCTCAAGCAACGATGGTAAGGTCTTGCTTCGCAGCGTTATCGTTTTTTCGTAGGCTACTTGAGGCCAAATGTCTTTATGGAGATTCAGGTCTAGGATTGAGGAAGAGTGTCCCTCGTTGTTGGCTATGTGAAACGGGTACGCCACGTTGTCTTGATCGGTAACAAGGCATTTGAGAGCACACTGTTGGGAAAAGTCTGCGACGTTCTCCTTTAACTTCTCGAATACTTCCGGGATTGGCTCAATCCAAACAACACGCAATCCAAACTTTGCGTATAATTCTCTCTCCTGACCAGTATTCGCACCGACATGAATTACACCCGAAACCTTTCGGAGAAATCTATCAGGATCTCTCTTTACCATGGATCGCGCTCGATGTAATATGGCTTTAATTTTTGGGATTATCATAACGTTCTTTTCGATATAAGCCTATTATTCGGGTGCGAAACTCGATAAAATTACGCTAATTCCCTAATACCTTTTGCACTCCGTTTAAAACCTGATCCATGGAGATCTGATACATACAGTCCGTTGTTTCGCATCGCCGTTTAAAGCAGGGACTGCATTCCAATTCAGCCGTTATAATCTGGTGACCTGGCCCGTAAGGGCCGGTCCGCCATGGAGCGGTCGGGCCGAATAGGGCCACCACAGGCGTTCCCACCGCAGCGGCCAAGTGCATGGGGCCGGTATCTGTGGATATCACCAACGCTGCTTTTCCATAAAGAGCGGCCAGTTCCGTTAAGGTGGTTTTACCGGCAAAATTCATTGCCCGACCTTTCATTGAAGACGTGATCGTCTGAATTATCGAATAATCTTTAATTCCGCCGGTAAATACAATCTTCATATCGTTTCGATCAATAAGAATATCAGCCAATTCAGCAAATTTTTTATTCGGCCAGAGTTTTGTTTCCCACTTGGCAACGGGATTGATGGCGATAAGGGACTTCTCGCCATTTATACCGTGCTGTTTCATAAGTTCATCGATCTTTTTGCTATCATGATCAGACATCGGCAGTTTATATTCGACCTCGTTGGTGGGAATGCCCACTGCATTTAGAAGCATCATCCCCCTTGAAAGTGCATGAATCTCCATATCTACTGCCGGGACACGTTCGTTTAAAAAAATATAGCTATGCTCCATATGTTCGAGACCTTTACCGAATCCGATCTTTCTCCGACCTCTGGCAAGGGCGATTAGAATACCGCTTTTTAACAATGCCTGAAAATCAAGTATCATATCATAACGGGTATCTCGCAATGCCTTGATGAAACCATAGACTTCCTTAATCGTTCTCAAAAAAGATAAGCTTCGTAATGCTTTCAACCAGTGCTTACGTTTGGAAACCAAAACGCGGTTTAGTGCTTTATGTCCTTGAACAAGGGGGGCGGCGTCTTCTTCCACCAGCCATGTGATATTTGCGTTAGGATAATAGTTCCTGAGGGCATTTAAAGCGGGCAGTGTATGGATGACATCCCCAATGGCACTCAGCTTTACGATGAGGATATTCACAACATTTCCTTTACAACTTTAAACACCATCTCAACACTAATTTGATCCATGCAGTCAAGGTGTCCTTTGGGACATTCCGGTCGAAGGCATGGACTGCATTCCAAAGGAACTTGCACAATTCTGCTGTTCTGACTCAAAGGTCCTGTGGTTATAGAATTGGTGGAGCCGAACACCGCAATAAGGGGAACATCGAGGGCCGCGGCGACGTGCATGAGACCTGAATCATTGGTGATAAAAAGATCGCATCTTTCTATCAAGGCCATGGCTTCACCCAGGCTGGTTTTGCCGGAAAGATCGACCGGCCGATACCGCATTCTTCGTGAAATCTTTTTGCCAAGCTTTTTGTCATTGGGGCCGCCAAAAATGATAACCTGATCCCCTGTAAACGCCTGTATCTGGTCGGCCAGGCGCGCATAGCGATCAAGCGGCCATTGTTTGGCTGGTCCATAGGTTGCACCGGGATTGATTCCAACTATTTTGTCATCAAGCGATAGATGCTGTTCCAACAAAATTTTTTCTGCTCGGAATCGATCCTTTTGATTTAATCTCAGATAAAGCTCCCGGTTGTCTTCCTTCATACCGAGTCCACGAATAATGTTCAAATAGTAGTCGGTTTGATGTTTTTTTTTGATCTCATCCGTACAAGAAACGGCATGTGTGAGTAATAATTGTCGTACATCCGTGTTATATCCGGTCCGAAGCGGTATCCCGGCAAGAAATGTAATGAGTGCTGCTTCAAAAGCATTCTGCAAAAGTATGGCTGCTTCAAAATGATATTTTTTCAGATCCCTTGCCAGGCGAAATTTGCCGAAAATGCCTTTATGACGTCCTTTGTCGTCATAAATTAATAGTCGATCTATATACTCGCTGTTCTCAAAAACAGGCACCACCCAAGGTTTGGCCAAAAGGCTGATATGGGTGTTTGGAAAGCGCTTCCGAATTGCCCGCACAGCCGGTGTGGTCATAACGGCATCTCCGATCCAGTTTGTAGACCGAATGAGGAGCCGTTGAATATGTTCCGGTTTGATTGGTTTTATGGCCATTTTTTTTATTTATGAACACAGATGACACGGATTTTACGGATTTGCACAGATTTTTTAATCATTGGTAAATATTGCTCGCTTAAATTCAGGGGTTTTACCAAAATTCAGTAAAAGTCCCACTTCTTTTTCTGTTGCTTTTAAATAGTTTATTAACTGAAATTTATGTTCTTTCCTTAAACTCTCAGCTGACTTAAGTTCTATAATAACATTATCTTCAACTATGATATCGGCAAAATAATCTCCGACTATTACTTCATCATAATAAACCTTTATATTGTATTGTTGTGAAATATTGAATCCCATCTTTTTTAATTCAATAACTAAAGCATTTTCGTACACTTTTTCTAAAAAACCATATCCCAATGTATTATAAACCTTATAAAAAGCCTTGATAATCTTTTCAGTAAGTTCCGAATGTAACATATTCAACCTTTCTTTGATCAACAATTATTCATTTTATATCCGTGCCGATCCGTCAAATCCGTGTCATCTGTGTTCTATCTATCAGTTTTCCTGGGCCAGGCCTGATAGGGTTTTGTCTTCCAGCGCTGATGAACCCAGAACCATTGATCCGGATAACGACGGATAAAATTTTCGATCACTCTGTTATATTCCTGTGTGTTAATCTCAATATCTTTCTGCTTGTCCCCTGTTTTAACGGTAAAGATTTCCGGCCCGAATTCAGCCCTAAATCCCGACTTTTCGCGAACCATAAAGACCGGAACCACCGGTGCTCCTGTCTTAAGGGCCAAAAGCGCCAATCCTTTGTTGGTACAGGCCCGATGGCCCATAAAATCGACAAAAACACCCTCATACCAGTCCACATTCTGATCCATCAATAGAAGCACCATTTCCCCGCGATCAAGGCTTCTGATGATGGTACGAATCGATCGTTGTTTGGGAATGATTTTTCCACCAAAGCGGGTTCTCAAGTTAAAAATAAAATGGTCCAGGGGTTTAAAATCCAGCGGACGAACCACAATACTGATAGGTAATTTAATCATTGCGCCAACAACCGATAACAATTCCCAGTTTCCGCAATGGGCGGTCAGTAGCAAGACGCCCTTGCCCTTTTCATATGCTTTTTTTAGATGATGGTAGCCGTCAATTTTAAAATGTTTGGATAGACGTATTTCGTCCAAGTTCAAAGACCAACCGACTTCAAAAACGACCTTTGCCAGGTTGATAAACACCTGCCGTGCAATTTTTTTTATCTCTTCAGGCTGTTTTTGATGACCAAAAGCGTATGTCAGGTTATCCATCGCGATACCGCGATGTTTTTTGTCGACACAAAACAGCATTCCTCCCAAGAAATCAGCAATTCTTAAAGCCCATTTTCTCGGGAAAAGACCGAGAAACTTTAATAGGGCCTTAAAAATAGCAACTAAAATTCTTTCTGAGTATCGCATCATCCGATTTATTTGAGTCCTCTGGATGTTTTTCTAAATCTTCTCTTCATGGGCAATGTTATTATAGCCATTCACGGATTCTTTGAAATCACAAATTCCAAGCATCAAATTACAAACAAATTTCAAATTACAAATATCAATGATATAAACGACTTCGAGAATTTCAATATTGTTAAGGATATCTTTTTCAATTCATTTGTCTTTTATCAAGAACAAAAAGTTTGGAATTTAGAATTTTGGTAATTGGGATTTGGTTGAAATTTGGAATTTATTATTTGGAATTTCCACTCAAACAGCACTTGATTTACTTAGCATTCTTCTCCCATCTCTTGGCATGCTTTAAAAACACATACCAAGATGAATTCATCGCAATAATCAATCCCGGCACGCCATCAAGAATGCCAAGTTTCCAAACATAACACTCCAAAAATTTAACGAGGGCATGTCCCACGCCGGCAAGGACAAATCCGCTGCCCGCCGGAGTGCGTCCCTGGGCATAAACGTCGGAGAATCGGTTAATGGTTTTCACATGATCTGAAATCCCCCGATAAACGTAGTGAAGAATTGGTTTTGAAAGCTGCTTAACTTTCCCATCTACATGAAGCTTTTCATGTAGAGCATCATCGCTCCATCTGCTGCTTCCCCTGCGAACAAGACGTATTTTATAGTCAGGGTACCACCCGCCGTGTCTTATCCACCGCCCGAGATATTTTGACAATCTGGGCATTGAAAAACCATTCACCTGGGGATCAGCGTTGCTGACTGCCTCGATCATTTCTTCAGCCAATTCTGCCGAAACTTCTTCATCAGCATCAAGATTTAGAATCCATTCAGATCGGATCTGATCCATTGCGAATTGCTTCTGTGGACCAAATCCCGGCCACTCATTAAATACAACCTTTGCGTCCATTTTCCGGCAAAGATCCTGAGTTCCATCGGTACTTCCTGAATCAACCACAAGTATTTCATTTGCAAAATGAACACTTTTTAGCAGACGCCCGATTCGATCCACTTCGTTTTTTGTGATAACTGCGATACCGATAGTTAAATTTCCCATGTTCATGAATCTCTTCCTATGCCTTTATTGCTAACGTCTTAATCCGATTCATACCAATTTTTAATCCAGTCCTTAATGTAGGAGTTAAATCGTTTTTTATCCGCCCCAAAATCAATTTCAATTCCGATGACAAATAGATCACCCGGCCAATCGATTTTGTGAGCGATCCGGACATAATCCTTTTCGGTGGTAATGAGACACTCCGACATACTCCTTTTGGCAGCCGCCGATATATCTTTAAGATCCCTGTCTGAATACGAATGATGATCCGGGAATTCCATATAGCCCGACACATTACATTTAAGGCTTTTGACCGTTTGCCGAAAACCATGATTATCTGCCAAACCGGAAAAGGCAAAGACAGTGCGTCCTTTGATGCAATCTGAGTTTTGTCTTAATGCCGCTTGCATATTTTTCTCAAATATTTTTTTCTCTCCGTTAATGATTTTATAAACAAACGGATGATGAAAAGTACGATAGACCGGTTTTTTTCTTTCATAGGGGCGAAGCTTCTTTGGTAACGATGATGTTTCGTTATCATTCACCGTATCGGACCTTGTCAATATAATCGCATTTGCACACAATAGTGCTGAAGCAGGTTCTCTCATGACACCCCTTGGCAATAGGTGTCCATTTCCGAAGGGTTTGCGATAATCGAGCAGCACAAGATCAAGATCCCGCCGAAGCTTTAAATGCTGAAATCCATCATCGAGGACGATGACATCAGAATCAAATTTCCGAATAGCCAGCCTGCTTGCCTTAAACCGGTTTTTCCCCACAATTACCGGCACATCTTTCAATCTATTGGCAATCATATAGGGCTCATCGCCGGCAATTTCCGGTGTCATCAGCAACATCTTTCCGTCACTCACTATACCGCCACCCTTTTCCGCTTTCCCTTTATACCCACGGCTGATAATCGCCACTTTATATCCCAATTGTTTTACAACTTGGGCAACATAAATCGTCATGGGTGTCTTTCCGGTACCGCCAACGGTAATATTCCCAATAGAAATTATGGGACAAGGGAGTCTTTTTGATTTTAAAACAGCCTTTTTATAAAAAATACGTCTTAATTTTACAGCACCGCCATAAACTTTTGAAGCCATGGATAAAAAAGGCACAAACCAACCGTATCCATTATTATTGCAACCAGTTATAACTCTTTCGATCTTTTTTTTAATACTGATCACGGCGCCTTTTTGGTTATTGGTTATATGTTATTCGTTATCAGTTATTGCTTTTCTGTTCGATGCCCGCTGTTGCTAACCATCTGGTCACTAACCACCAGCCCCTGACCTCTGAATATCTCACTTTCCATTCCTCTCATCCTTCTCTCTTTGCTCTATGCTCTTTTCTCTTCTAACCCTCTCACTTTCTCACCTTCTTACCCTCTCACCTTCTCACCTTCTTACCTTCCTTCCTTCTCACCTTCTTACTTTCTCACTGTCCTCCAACCCCTGACACCTGACACCTGAACCCTGCTTTTAAAGGTATGGCTTGATCACCTTTATCGTCTTTTCAACAGCCCCTTTATTGGCGATCAAAACCCCCAAGGCGTTCTTTCCCATCTCCAGGGCTCTTTTGTCATTTTCCATAAGTGAAACCAAGGCGTTATAAAGATCTTTTGCATCCTTGACACGAACAGCTCCTCCAGCATCCAAAAGCATCCTTGATATATCTCTAAAATCGCTCATATCATGTCCAAATATAATCGGTTTTGAAAATGCTGCGGGTTCAAGAGGATTGTGTCCGCCGCAATTCACCAGACTCCCGCCAATAAATGCGATATCGGCGATAGCATAAAGTTTTTTTAGAAGGCCTATGGTATCAATGATGATAACATCCAATCTTTTGCCGGATGGTATTTTTTTAAGTTCTTTCATGAGGCCAACTGAAAATCCGGCAGAATTAAACATACGAGATACTGAACCGGCGCGTTCCGGATTTCGGGGTGCCACAATGAGCAGCAAATCGCCCTCGTGATGTATTATTCTTGAAAACGCATCCAACAGCGTCGACTCTTCACCTGGATGAGTGCTCCCTGCCAAGAATACCTTCCGGGCATTCTGTATGTGCATGGATTGCCTTAAGCTATCTGTTTCTTGTGAACCCTGGATTTGATGTGTACCATCAAATTTAACGTTCCCGGTTTTAGTTATCCGATCGAATGGAACACCAAGTTCTTGAAAACGCCCTGCGTCCTTTAAGGATTGAGTACAGATATGAAAAAATTTCGAAAATACCTGCTTTGAAAATAATCCAAGACGTTTGTATCCGATAAAAGATTTTTTAGACAGCCTTGCATTAACTAGAATAACAGGAACCTGACGTTTTTTCATCTCAAAAAGAAAATTGGGCCATATATCTGTCTCAACGATGACAACAACTGCAGGATCTATTCTTTGAATAATATGTTTTACTGAAAAGGTCAGATCATAAGGAAAATAAAAAATAGAATGAACAGCATCTGTTAAATACTGCTTGGCGATATCAAAACCTGTTTTGGTAGAAACAGAAAATACAATATCTCCGGTATTAGAACGTTCCCTTAACCCTTTAACGAGTGGGATTGCGGAAATCACCTCTCCCACCGAAAGCGCATGTATCCATACGCGCTTTTTTTCAGACGTATCGTGTCTTTTGCGTGTTAATTCTCTTGGTAGCCGGGCTATCCCCAATCGTTGAAGAACTGTTTTCCGTCGCTTGTCAGATATCAAGACCATGGGAATTATCAGGGGAAATCCCAAAGTCATCACTATAAAAAACAGTGTATTATATAGAAATATCAACTACGTGTCCTTTTTTATTTGCCATTGGTCACGCGTGACTCGTTACCTGAATTTTGCACGAGTTGGAGATTTTCATATGCAAGATTCAGGTATTATTCGGCGTTTAACAATGTCAGCGCTCCAAAACTGAAAAAAGCCAGGTTTGCAGTCCATGCAGCAATAGCAGGCGGCAGCATCTCACCATATCCAAGCGACAAGCAAAAACTGTAAAAAATCCAGTAAATAAATGCCGTACCGATACCGTAGGCGATGACAACAGGCATACCTTCCCTCACGGTTCCTCTGGCCGCAAGACCTGTACCTACCATACACATAATGACACAGATAAAAGGAAAGGCTATCTTGGCATAAAGATCCACCTTATATATTGTGGCATCATATCCTTCTGCCTCAATCTTCTTTATATACGCAAAAAGCTCTCCAAACGTCATCTCTTCCGATTTTTTAGCAACCTTATCTAAATTTTCAGGTAATAAATCTAGCCTTTCAGTCTTATTCTTATGAAATGTTATACTGTATTTTTCTTTTTTTGTATCAAGAATCTGTTCCATTAATTCAGATAACTGCCATTCCCCCTTATTAAAGAAACCTTTCTTGGCATCGATTCTTCGAATCAGTCTGAAATTTTCATCAAACTTATAAAATGTAACGCCATTGATGGTTTTGTTTTTTGGATTAAAGTATTTTACGTGTGTTATACTTCGATTGCCTTTAATCCAAATATTTTTTTCCTTAGTAATAATTGTTGACTCTTTACGAACTTCTTTAAGCCAAATCTGGTTCGACTTTGCCATTGTGATGGGAACGATGACATCAGATAAGATAAAAAGCAGGGCGCCCAAAATACATCCCATGATGAAAACCGGCTTTAAAAGATAATAGATGCGTATACCACTACTTTTCAAAGCCACAAGCTCGTTGCCTCGAGCCATGAGACTAAAGACGATGAGAACAGACATCAGAATACAAATGGGAATTATTTGGGCAACGATAAACGGTATTCTAAGTGCGAAAAAAAATATCATCTTTGAAAACGGTATGCCGGCTTCAATAAAATCATCTACCCTTTCAAAAAAATCCACAGCAAGATATATACCGACGACAAATGTCAGAACAATGCCAAAATATTTTAAAATCTGAATCGTTATATATTTGTAAATAATAGACATATTATCATGATGCTTTAGATAACGGCTTAAATTTCTTTTTGAAAAAGTTGATAAACGACTTGATTTTTACAGAACGGTCATTTGCGGTCCTGACAAGAAGAAACAGGCCCAGGCCACCCAAGGCGATATTTGGAACCCACATTCCGACCATTGGTGGATAAACACCGGCTTCTCCAAAAACAGTCCCAGCCGACAACATGATGTAATAGACTAAAAAGAATACCATTCCCAGCCCCAAACCTGTGGACCGTTTTGCAGATTCCGACTGAATCCCTAGCGGAACAGCCAAAATTCCAAGGGTAAAGCATGCAAAAGGAATCGAAAATTTTTTATGTAATTCAATCAATGCCGTATAATATTGCTCGTTTTTTTGGGGGAAGGTCTTCAAATACTGCCTCAAATCCCCAAAGCTCATCTCATCTTCGTCTTTGGGGCCAACCTTTGAAGCCGTAAAAGTTTTTTTGAAATCAAGATTGACATCATAGCTGTCAAAGTTGATTGAGTGGGCGGATCTGTTTTCAAGATTGACCTGATTGATGGTGCCTTGATACAGTTTTAAGTGAAATACAAGCTTATCAGGTTCGGCAAACATTCTCCCTTTTGGTGCCATTACGGTGCTTACAATATTTTGCGACCGTTTATCCTCAATAAAAACATCCATGAGAATTTTTTTCTTTAAATCTATTTTGTTGATATAAAGCATGACATCCTTGAAGCTGTCATTGAAAGTCCTTTCTTTAAGTCCGGCATCGACATGAGATGCAGCGACTTGAAATGTCAGTTTTTTCATGGAGACCGTCCCCCACGGCATTCCATAAACGGTTATAAGACATGATAAGACTACCCCCATTACACAAAAAACAAGTACGGGGGGCATTAGGCCGTAGATGCTTACACCGCCCGCTTTAAGGGCAACAAGTTCTTTATCGTTTGACAATCGAATAAACGTCAGCAAAACAGCCATCATCACTGACATGGGTATCACAAAAGATAGAAAACGGGGAACGGAATAGAGAAGGATTAAAAGAACGGAAAGCATACTGATTTTGTAATTTACAATCAGATTTGTGATATCTAGTATCTTTGTCATCAGAAATACAAAGGTAAAGAACACCAAGTTGATGACAAAAGGCAACATCATCTCTTTGAGCAGATATCTATTTATAATGGAATTAATTTTCATCTTAGGCGGGATGACTATAACCCATTGAAAATTTTCGATTTAAGTCTGCCATGGTGCGACTCAATTGGCAACCATTGCCGATGCTATAATCAATCGCAGGATGCGGCGTAAACATCCAGTCATATTGAATCGGGTCTGGCCGGGATTTAAGATTTATTATTGCTCTTTGTATCCTAAAATCCACACAAGTGCGAGTTGCTCATAGATTATTGATTTTGTTTGAACACATCGGCTTGAAATTCTCAGTCTTTTTCATTACTGTATTGCATCTGATAGAGTTTGAAAAATTCTCCTCGCATAGAAATCAGTTCCTCTTGTTTCCCCTCTTCTTTGACCCGACCATTAACAATGACAACGATCCTGTCGGCATAATCAATGGTTGAGAGTCTGTGCGCAATGACAAAGGTTGTTCGTCCTTTCATCAAATTCTCTAAAGCCTTTTGAACAAGCATCTCCGCCTCTGCATCCAGAGAAGATGTTGCTTCGTCAAGAATCAATATTGGTGCATCTTTAAGCAGGGCACGCGCAATACATATCCTCTGTTTTTCTCCACCGGAAAGACGTCCTCCGAGTTCTCCGATATTTGTGTCAAACTTGTTCGGAAAATTTTGTATAAAATCATAAGCATAGGCTGCTTCTGCAGCCTTGATGATTTCTTTGTCCGTTGCATTCCGCTTACCATAGGCGATATTGTTCCTTATACTGTCGTTAAAAAGGATAGGTTCTTGAGTAACGATACCCATCTGATCACGAAGTGAAGATATCGAAACATCGCGAATATCCGTTCCATCGATCCTGATAGCCCCCCGGGTAACATCATAAAATCTTGGTATCAGATTTACCAGTGATGTTTTCCCGCCGCCACTCATTCCGACCAGTGCCAGAACGTCACCAGCCTTGACATCCAGATTGATGTCTTTAAGAACCATAACATCATCATATTTAAAAAAAACGTTTTCAAATGTCACACGGTGTGGCCCTCGTTTAATCGTTATAGGATCCTTTTTCTCTTTTATGTCTGATTCCATCTCTATAATGTCGAAAACCCTATCGGCAGCGGAAAGCCCTTGCTGGACCGCATTATTGAGCCCGCTCAGTTTTTTTACAGGATCATACAGCATAAGCACTGCAGCCATAAAAGAAAAAAATGTCCCGGCTGTGGAACTGCCCGTAATTACCTTATAACCTCCGTACCATATAATAAAAGCGATCCCTAATCCACCGAGAAACTCCATGATCGGAGACGATAAAGACCTTGCAATCACGGCTTTCATCTCGAGTTTGAACAGGTCGAGGGTTTTATCAAAAAAACGTTT
>RCNC010002132.1_pt1 | contig 13227 bp, 9 predicted proteins | sample 2041301 | NCBI WGS metagenome assembly RCNC01 (sample SAMN09708231, study PRJNA481090) | Marine sediment metagenome, whole genome shotgun sequencing project. | biome: marine sediment; feature: ocean; material: sediment; isolation source: Sewage treatment plant 13A marine sediment (STP13A) ... | reverse complement strand
GAATATACTTATTTATTTTAATTATCCAAATGTATACTTCTTATTTAAAGCACATTAGACACTTGCGATTTCGGCCCTTTTACCGATTTGATAATATTCAAAACCTTTGCTTTCCAATCTTAGATGGGAATATTGATTTCGGCCATCAAATATGATAGGTTCAACCAATTTCATTTTAAGCTCTTCGAAATCCGGTGAACGAAATTCCTTCCATTCCGTTAAAAGTATCATCGCATTAGCGTCAGTCAAGGTTTCATATTTGGAGCCAAAATAAGTAATATTGGGTGTATCCTTTAAATAAAAGGTCTGTGCTTCATGCATTGCCTTCGGATCATAAGCCTTAATTTTTGCTCCCCGTTTTACCAATTCCTTTGCTATATAAATAGCAGGCGCTTCCCGCATATCATCAGTTCCAGGCTTAAAAGCCAAACCCCATATCGCGAAAGTTTTTCCGGAAAGATCTTTACCAAAACGATTCACAACTTTATCCGCGATCACCAATTTTTGCCTGTCATTTACTGCCTCAACAGATGAAATTAATCCCGCTTTATAACCAAGATCTTCTGCAATTTTCTTTAAGGCCTTAACATCCTTTGGAAAACAAGAGCCTCCGTAGCCACTTCCTGGATAAATAAAACTATATCCTATTCGTGAATCAGATCCAATTCCTATCCTCACCTGGTTAACATCGGCATCAACCAATTCACAAATATTAGCGATCTCATTCATAAAGGAAATCTTTGTTGCCAACATAGCATTGGCCACATATTTGGTCATTTCAGCCGATCTGATATCCATTTCTATCATCCGATCATAGTTATGCGTAAATGGTGCATACAGATCTCTCATGGTTTCGAAGGCCATATCATTATCTGCACCAATCACAATTCGATCTGGTTTCATAAAATCCTGGATGGCAGCTCCTTCTTTAAGAAATTCAGGATTTGAAACAACATGAAATTCAATATTCTCATTACGTTTGTCTAATTCTTTAGAAATGACATCTGCAACCTTATCAGCTGTTCCAACAGGTACCGTAGATTTATCAACAACTATAAGTGGTTTTGTAATGCTCTGGCCAATCTCAGTAGCAACACTTAAGACATACTGCAGGTCTGCTGAGCCATCCTCTCCCATTGGTGTTCCTACCGCGATAAAAACTACTTTGGACTTTTCTAATCCATCTTGAAGATTTGTGCTAAACTGTAAACTCCCGTTTTCTACATTCTTTAAGACCATAGCCTCAAGACCTGGTTCATAGATGGGTACTATCCCTTTTTTAAGCTTATCTATCTTTCCCTGATCTATATCGATACAAGTAACATGATTCCCCATCTCAGAGAAACAGGTACCTGTCACCAAACCTACATATCCAGATCCAACTACTGTAATATTCATCCTTTTACTGTTTCCCTTTTTTCAATTTTTCTTAAAAAACTCAAGGGAATATTGACATTAAAACAACTTCCCAAAGAATCTATTTTCACCACAACCCTATGATTCTGACCTTCACGCAAGCAGGTTGCAATCAATCCCATAAATGGCCCATTAATGACCTCAACATCATCCCCGCTTAACAAATTGATACAATTTTCAATCTGATGATTTTCACCAGTACCACTCAATATCCTTAAATTTTCAATTTCCACTGCCCTTATTTTTGCAGGTTTTCCCAAATGTTTTAAAACATTCACTGTTCCTTGTATTGGCAAAGTCTTATAAAGATCTTTTTCTTCCATATACACAAAAATATAGCTGGATATTAACGGAACTTCAACCGTTTTTTTTCGATCACTCCATTGTCTTATCGTCTTTACCATGGGCAAAAATGCTTCGATATCATAATCAAGCATTCTTTGATAGACCTTTTTTTCGGACCTTGGTTTTGTGAAAATCGCATACCAATTTGGATTTTCTTCATTTTTTCTCACATTCATGTTTCAAAGTGTTAGTTGAACAAAATTCCTTTTTTGGGGCTTTGAAATTAGACGAACAAATATAATATTTAATATATTTACACCGCAATGATTACCCATAAATATCAATCCTCTTAATTAGTCCTAATCCCTGTCCTTTTGAACAGAATCATTATATCTGTAACCAACGATTTAACAACAGATCAACGTGTTCTTAGAACCTGTGATTGTTTAAACGAGATGGGCTTTGAAATATTGTTGATTGGAAGAATGTTGAAAGACAGTATTGAAATCAATACACCTTATAAAAAGATCAGATTTCGCCTCTTTTTTAATAAAGGTTTCCTTTTTTACGCCGAATATAACCTTAGGTTATTTTTCAAACTACTCTTTATAAAAAAAGAGCTGCTTTATGCAAATGATCTGGATACGCTTTTACCAAATTTTCTCGTGAGCAAGTTGAGTTCCTGTAAATTGATCTATGATAGTCATGAATATTTTACCGAGGTTCCGGAATTAATACTAAGGCCAAAAATAAGATCTTTCTGGATGACATTGGAAAACTTCATTTTTCCTAAACTCAAAAATGTAATTACAGTGAACCAAAAACTTGCTGAAATCTATAACTCAAAATATTGGGTCCCCGTTAGCGTAATTAGAAATGTTCCTAATACAATCCTAAAAAATGAGGTTAAACCGTTGGGTTTTTTGAAAACAGATCAAAAAGTAATCTTGTATCAAGGAGCCTTAAATATGGGCCGTGGATTGGAGCTCATGATAGATACAATGCCCTATTTAAAAAACTATTTGTTGATTTTGGCTGGTGAAGGAGATTTGGCAGATCAACTAAGGGCCAGAGTAAAGGAAAAACTTCTAAGCGAACAAGTCATTTTTTTGGGTAAATTAGTGCCTGAGGAACTTAAAAATATAACCCTACAAGCTGATATCGGATTAAGCCTAGAAGAAGACATGGGGTTGAGCTATCGATATTGTTTACCCAACAAGGTGTTTGATTATATCCATGCTGGAATTCCGGTTTTGGTTTCTAAACTCCCATTGCTTCAGGATCTTTTAACAAAATACAAGATTGGGGAATTCCTGACAAAAAGAAATCCTAAAAGTCTGTCAGCAGCTATAGAAAGAATAATTTTGAACAAAAGTGATTATCTGGAGGAAATAGAAAGAGCTGCGGCCGATTTGAATTGGGAAAATGAAAAAAAAATACTCATTGAATTAATCGAAAAAATTGAATAAAAAACTTCATATTATTTGTTTTGATGTGCCGTTCCCGGCTACCTATGGAGGTGTCATGGATGTATTTTGCAAAATTCAATCTTTATCGAAAAAAGGAACAGAGATCTATCTTCATGTTTTTCAATATGGAAGGCCCGAACAAGCTGTTCTTAACGAGTATTGTACTGAAGTTCACTATTATAAAAGAAAAACATCCTTTGTCAAAGCGCTGGGACTTATGCCCTATGTAGTTAAGTCCAGAAGTAATAATCAATTAGTTGAGAATATTAAGCGCATTGATGCTCCTATATTATTCGAGGGACTGCACAGCACCTTTTTATTAAGAAAAAAACTGTTTAAAGACAGAAAATTACTTGTGAGGGCTCATAATGTCGAACACCAATATTATAAGAAACTCGCGGTTAATGAAAGTAATTTGTTTAAAAAACTTTATTATCATACGGCCTCTGTTAAACTAAAATATTATGAGAATATTTTAAAGAATTGTGATCAAATTCTACCCATCTCAAAGCATGAAGCCAAGCATTTTAAGTCAAAATATGGTGAGAAAGTCACTTTCTTACCCGCCTTTCATCCAAATAAAGAGTTGTTTGAATTGTCTAAAAAGGGATATTTTGCTCTTTATCATGGGAACTTAAATGTCGCTGACAATATGAAGGCGGCTTTATTTTTAATTGATGTTTTTAAGTCAATGCCTTATCCTTTGGTAATTGCTGGTAAATGCATTGATGAAAAACTGCTGTCAAAGGTTGATCAATTTAAAAATATAAGTTTTATTTCAATAGAAGATGAACATCAACTTTTGGAATTATTTCACAGAGCACATGTCAATGTTTTGTATTCGTTCAATAACTCTGGCGTCAAATTAAAATTAATCAATGCGCTTTTTCAAAGCAGGTTTGTCATAGCAAATAGCCAAATAATAGAGGGGTCTGGTTTGGATTCATTATGTATAATCGCTAATGACAAAAAAGAAATCATGATACAAGTCTTAAAAACTATGGATAAGGATTTTTCAGAAAAAGAAATTGCCCTCAGAAAAGAATTACTTAGTGTTTACAGTAACAAGAAAAATACAGAAATCTTGTTAGACTGTTTATAGGATTAAACTACTTCAAAGATTTTGCCTGCCTCGCATTTAATGGTCTTATGCGGAAATTTTAATATTAAGGCATAATCATGTGTCGCCATCAATATGGTAATTCCTGCCTTATTGATTTCTTCTAAAACATTCATGATTTCCACAGAAGTTTTCGGGTCCAAATTCCCTGTAGGTTCATCAGCCAGGATCATCTCAGGAGTGTTTAATAAGGCTCTTGCAATTGCCACGCGCTGTTGTTCGCCGCCAGAAAGTTGGTACGGCATTTTAAAGCCCTTTGTTTTCATGTCAACTTTTTCAAGCACTTCATTGATCTTCGCACCCATTTGATTCTTGCCCTTCCATCCTGTAGCCTTCAATACAAACAAAAGGTTTTCAAATACTGATCTGTCATTCAACAACTGAAAATCTTGAAATACAATGCCAATTTTTCTCCTTAAAAAAGGGATTTCCTTTTCCTTTAACTTTTGGAGATCAAAACCAACAATAGAACCTTTTCCATTTTGCAAAGGTAAATCCCCATAGAGCGTTTTCATCAAACTACTCTTTCCGCTTCCTGTTTTCCCAATAATATAATTAAAATCTCCCTTTTGAATATCAAGATTGATATCTGACAAAATTAAATTTTCTCGTTGAAATATGGTGGCATCCTGTAATTGAAGCATGTTACTTTTTTTGATGGTACAAAAACATATGATTCTCAGGTTCTAAATAGTATTAAAACAAAAGTAAGGCAAACTTAATGTTTAAATTTCAAATAGTAAAGTTACTTGAGTTGGATATCGTCATAATTCCATTACTGTCTAATTATGTAAAACCATTTATCTGAAACTAAAAAAAGCAGCATCTTATCTTTTAACAAAGTTTTAAAATATAAAATTATTATCTGATTGAGAGGAATTGCTGATATTAGCGTCTAAATTGAATATCCGAATAAAGTTCCTGTTAAAATCAATAATAAGCTTAATCTAGTTGAACAAAAATGGAAATAATCAAAAATCTAATTAAAAAATATATAGCCCTCGCTGTTTCTATCATTATCATTGCTGCCTTTTCATGGTCCTGCGAAAAACCAACCCCAGAATTAGGACTAAAATCTGGGACTTGGAGGGGTGAACTTACAGCTCAGGAAAACCAGATCCCTTTTAATTTTGAAGTCAGTAAGGATAATGGCTCCTATCAAATTAAACTCATTAATGGTGTCGAGAAATTAGACATTGACAGAATAGATATCCTTGGAGATTCTTTATTTTTTGATATGCACATATTCGACATTAGTATAAAGGCTAAAATATTTGAGGATAGCCTGGTTGGGTCTTATAATAAAAATTATGCTGATGGTTATGTATTGCCCTTTAAGGCAATCTACGGAAAGCCGGGGCGATTTGATGATACGGAAAGTTCTAATCTATTCGATGGTACATGGGAAACTACATTTAAAGATAAGGAGGGGAAAGAAACCTCCGCGATAGGAATATTTAAGGTTGAGGATAAAATGTTAAGGGGGACCTTCTTAACCAAAACAGGTGATTATCGCTTTTTGGACGGATACACCTCAAAAGACACTATGTATCTGTATACTTTTGATGGTAATCATATTTATAAATTCAGGGCTTATAAAGAAAATGATTCTATCTTAAAAGGAGAATACTGGTCGGGAAAAACAAGTTATAAAACCTTTGTCTCAATAAAAAATGACACGGTGAAGTTGCCTGATGCGAATAACCTGACCTATTTAAAGGAAGGCTACGAACAGATTGATTTCTCCTTCCCAGATCTTGACGGAAATCTAACCTCACTTAAAGATGAAAAATACAAGGATAAGATTGTCATCCTTCAAATATTTGGTACCTGGTGCCCAAATTGTATGGATGAAACGCGGTTTTTATCTGAATGGTACAATAAGAATCGATCTCAAGGAGTCGAGATCATTGGCTTGGCCTATGAAATAAAACCTGAGTTTGAGTACGCCAGAGATAGGGTATTGACCATGAAAGAAAAATTAGATGTGCCCTATGATTTTCTCATTGCCGGCACGTCTTCTACCCAATCGGCTTCAGAATCCTTGCCCATGCTCAATAAAGTAATGTCTTTTCCTACCTCAATTATAATTGATAAGAAAGGCAAAGTACGAAGAATTCACACGGGTTTTTCTGGCCCCGCGACTGGTGTTTATTACGAGGAATTTGTAGACGATTTTAATCAATTCATGCAAGAGCTAATAAATGAATCCTAGGATATTGTTACAAATCAAAGGTAGTTTTCAACAATCTCTCCAACTAATCAACAATTTTACAATTTATTTGTTATTTGACGTTAGCTAAATAATCTAAGTACTATTTTTGATTTTTTAAGGTTTCCGTTCAATGAAGTTACTCAAAGTATTCATTTTTTTTACACTGTTTTCTTTTTTTCATGGCTTCGCCCAGAAATCGATTATTTACACACATGAGCTTGTGGATTTCAATCATGCCATGCAATTATACTCGAATAAAGATTATGTGGCTTCACAATTGATCTTCGAAAAAATAAAGAACGATTTTGATGAAGCCTCCGAATTAAGAGCCAGATCATATTATTATGAAGCTTTTTGTGCCATAAGGCTTAAGCAAAAAGATGGTGATGATTTGATGAATGCCTTTTTCGAAAAATTCCCAACAAGTACAAAGAGAAATACGGCTTTTATGGAAGTTGGTGATTACTATTTTAATAATCGCAGTTATGCCTATGCATTAAAATGGTTCAACAAGGTCAAAGAAAATGATCTTACCCTTTATAATCAGGAAGAATTTAACTTTAAAAAAGCCTATGCTTTATTTGCCGTAGGAAGCTTTGCTAATTCCAGAAAATATTTTTCACAACTCTTGAATTCCAAAAAATACGGAGCGCAGGCAAAATATTATTACGGCTATATGGCCTATCAGGATGACGACTATGCCGAGGCAGATAAATATTTGAATCAGGTTGCTGATAATCAAGGTTTTGATGATGATATTCCATATTATATGGCCAATATTAAATTCAAGACAGGGAAATTTCAGGAAGCGATTGATGCTGCCACCCCTTTATTGGAAAAATCAAATGGTATTCAACATTCAGAGCTTTCCAAAATAATTGGTGAGAGCTATTTTAACCTGAATGAGTTTGAAAAAGCCACTCCCTACCTCCTGGATTATAAAGGAAAAAAGGGCAAATGGAATAATACTGACTACTACCTACTGGGTTATGCTTATTATCAGCAAAAAGACTATGAGGAAGCTCTCATCTGGTTCACTAAAATCATTGATGGTAACAATGCCGTTTCTCAAAATGCCTATTATCATCTGGCTGAATGTTACCTTAAAAGTGACCGAAAGCAAGAAGCCCTAAATGCATTCAGAAATGCCAAGCAAATGGATTTTAATGCGGAAATTAAAAAAGATGCCTGGTTAAATTATGCCAAATTGAGCTATGAAATAGGAAACCCATATAAAAGTGTAGCAGAAGTTATCCAAGAATATTTGGAGGCCTATCCCGATGATTTTGAACAATCTGAAGTAAAAGATTACCTGATCAGTGCTTATATAAATGCAAATGATTACCAGGGGGCGCTTGAATACCTTAAAAATGCAAACTCAGATGATAATGAAACTTATCACAAAGTAGCATTTTTATATGGGGTTCAACTTTTTAAGCAACAAGATTATCTAAAGGCGATTGAAAATTTTAACCTTTCCATTGAAACTTCTTCTAATTCCGTGTATCAGGCAAGGTCTTTATTTTGGAAAGCTGAGTCATTATACAGATCAGAGAAATACGAAGAGGCACTTAAGGGGTTTCAGGATTTTTATGAAGTTCCTGAAGCTAAAGAAACAGCAGAATACAATATTGTACTTTACCATATAGCCTATACTTATTTTCAATTAAAGGATTATAATCAAGCAGGTGGGCATTTCAATGAAAATATAGAAGTTGTCAATGATGAAAAACTAATTAATGACAGCTATCTTAGACTTGGAGATTGTTTTTTTGCATTGAGTAGTTATTTTAAGGCGATTCCATCCTATGAAAAAGTAGTAGCGGCCAATCAAACAGACGTTGACTATGCACAATTGCAGATCGCCTTCTGCTATGGATATATGGGAGAGACGGATAAAAAAATCAATGCCCTAAATGAATTTACCGAAGTTAATCTTAAATCCACTTTGCGAGATGATGCTTTTTATGAACTCGGTAATTCCTACGTAAAACTGAACAAGACCGATCAGGCGATGGCTGCTTATGATGAGGTCGTAACTAATTACAGAATGAGTTCCCTGGTATCAAAATCCTTACTCAAACAAGGATTGGTTTATTTTAATGCAGACCAAAACGATCAGGCACTTGATAAATACAAAGCCGTTGTCAATACTTATCCGGGAACAGATGAAGCCAAGGAAGCAATCGCAAATGCTAAGCAGATCTATGTTCAGCAGGGGCGTGTTGACGAATATGAACGCTTTATTAGTAATATAGATTTTGTGAATGTAACAGATGAAGAAATTGAAAATACTATGTTCTCTTCTGCAGAGCAATTCTATTTGAGTAACAATCTTGAAAAAGCTATTGAATCGCTTGTAAAATACCTCGACCGATTTCCAAACGGAGCAAATGCACTTAGCGTTAATTTCTTTCTGGCCGATGCCTATAGCCGAACCAATCAAAAAGAAAAAGCAGTCCCTTATTACCAATTCATACTTGATAAAGATAAAAATCAATACACAGAAAAATCCCTGGTTAATGTAGCCTATTTTTATCTTGATCTGGAAAATTGGGAACAGGCGGTTACCCTACTTACGCGCTTGGAAAAAGAGGCAGAAACAGAGCAGAACATCATATTTGCACAAAGTAACCTTATGAAAGGAAACTATGCCTTAAAAAATTATGAAACTGCTGTTCAATATGCTGAAACAGTAGTGCAACATCCAAAATTAGAACCCAAAATCGCCTCAGATGCGCAAATCATAATAGCTCGTTCAGCTTTTGAAACGGGTGATTTTTTAAAGGCTCAGGACGCATTTAAACTTGTTGAAGAAACAGCCTCCGGTGAATTAAAAGCTGAGGCTATCTATTATGACGCTTTCTTTAAAAATGATGAAGGAAATTATAAACTGTCTAATGTATCTGTTCAAAAGTTAGCTTCAGAATTTTCTCCCTATAGGTACTGGGGTGGCAAGGGTTTAGTGATCATGGCAAAGAATTTTTACGAACTTGAAGATGCCTATCAGGCAACTTATATTCTTGAAAGTGTGATTCAGAAGTTTTCAGACTTTGAAGATCTTGTTGAAGAAGCAAGAATTGAATTGAATAAGGTTAAAACCAAGGAATCAAAAACCAATTCATCCGTTATAATTGAAAACGAATAAGTAAAATGGGAAGCAAACAAATGAATAGAAACATCATATTCCTTATACTTTTAATGGTCAGTGGCGTGGTTTTTTCTCAAAAAAAGAAAAAGGATAGAATCACTACAGAAGAGATTAATGTGGTAAAACCCTTTTCACCAACAGTTTCAGAGGCCTTTAAGATTAATGTTGAACCCGAAATTGACAGTGTTGACCTTGGTGGTAAAAAGGCGATAAACTACTCAATCAATTCTATACCGGTCGCTTCTACCTTTACTCCCGCAAAAGGCAAGGCAAAAACGCTTCAAAGAGTTCCTAAGGAAAGATTCTATAACAACTTTATTTCAGCAGGTTATGGAAATTATGGCACCCCGATTATAGAAATTTTCGCTCATAGCAATTCCTCAAACTATAATGATTTTGGGGGCTTTTTTAATTATCATTCTTCCGGAGGTGGAATTGATGGCATTGTTTTAAATGATGACTTTAAGGATCTGGATATAGACCTGTATTATAAACAGTCTGAAAGAAATTTTGACTGGAAAGTTCAGGGAGGTCTTGACTATCTTTCGAACAACTGGTATGGTCTTTCTGACGAGATTGAATATTCTGAAACAGCAATCAATTCAATACAAGAAAGGCAATCTTATACCAATATCCATTTAAAAGGTGACATTGAATTTACCGATGCTCTGATACATACAGGAGAGGTTGAATTTAGTAGATTTTCAGATAAATTCAAAAGTGGAGAAAATCATTTTGAAATCAATTCTGTGATCGACTTTCCCATTGGCCAAGAATTAATGTATTCAGAGATCAGCTTTGAATTATTAAATGGGAAATTTGAAAATGATTTCTTTCAAACTGAGAAGCTCACCTATACCTATTTCAACATTGGGTTCAGTCCTAACTTCGAAGTTTTACGAGATAATCTAACTGTCAATATAGGCGCCAGACTGTTTTATAGCATCACTAATAATTTTGAGGGAAGTAAATTCTATATCTATCCAAATATCACCGCATCATACAATATTAGCGAAGAGGCTTTGATTGCCTATGCAGGAGTGGTAGGAGATCTTCAGCAAAACAGTTATAAAAATTTCGTTCATGAAAACCCATTTGTGTCACCAACACTTTATATTCAAAGGACCAATCAACAATATAATGCTTATGCCGGAATCAAAGGTTTATTGAATTCTAAAATTCGATTCAACCTCAAAGCTGCTTATATCAATGAAAAAAACAAAGCCCTGTTCAAATTAAATCCCTCTCTGACAGATGGGAGCAATGAAGTAGATGAGGGCTACGAAGCGGCCAATTCTTTTCAAGTGGTTTATGATGACGTCAATACTATTTATTTTAATGGAGAAATCATTTTTGATCTTTTCAAAGAGTTTAAGTTTGGAGGAAACATTGACTTCAATTCTTATAGCCTAAAAAATGAGGAGCATGCATGGAATTTACCTTTAATGAAAGCTACACTTTTGGCTAAATACACAAGAAAAAAATGGAGTGCCGGGGCTGATCTTTTCTTCTCTTCTGATAGAAAGGATGACTTATCTATTATTCCAGATTCCAATATCAGAATTACCAATTCGGCCTATTTTGATATCAACCTGAATGGCGTATACAATATCAATGATAAGTTTGACATTTTCGTCAATGTCAACAATATCCTAAGCAGTAATTATCAGGTGTATACCAATTTTAAAGTTCAGGGTTTGCAAGTTTTTGCAGGAGCCAAATATAAATTTGATTTTTAACAGGACGTCTAACTATACATTTTTTCATAATAGTCCTGATAAGATCCTGAAGTAACGTTCTCAAGCCATTGGTCATTAGCCAAATACCAGTCCAGGGTCTTTTCAAGCCCCTCCTCAAAAGTAACACTGGGCTTCCATCCCAGTTCTCTATTAAGTTTTGTAGCATCTATGGCATAACGTCTGTCATGCCCTGCACGATCCTTCACATAAGTGATCAATTGTTCTGAACTTCCTTTAGGACGAGCTAGTTTTTCGTCCATTAATTTGCACATCAGTTTGATTAGATTCAAATTAGTCCATTCATTAAAGCCCCCTATATTATAGGTTTCTCCTATCTTACCTTTGTGAAATATCTCATCAATGGCTATAGCATGGTCTTCCACAAAAAGCCAATCACGGGTATAATTACCATCTCCATAAACTGGCAGTGGTTTCGATTGTTTAATATTATTGATAAACAAAGGAATTAACTTTTCAGGAAACTGATTGGCACCATAATTATTGGAGCAATTGCTAATCATAAAAGGCATTCCATAGGTGTTTCCATAGGCCCTGACCAAATGATCTGAGGCGGCTTTAGAAGAAGCATAGGGTGATTGGGGGTCATAAGATGTTGTTTCTGTAAACAATCCTGTTTTCCCCAGAGAACCATACACCTCATCCGTTGAAATATGATAGAATAATTTCCCTTCAAAAGACCCTTTGTGAATTTCCCTGAAAGCATTGAGAAGATTCGCCGTTCCCAAAACATTGGTTTCAATAAAATCATTTGGATTCGTAATCGATCTGTCAACATGACTTTCGGCTGCCAAATGCACAACGGCATCAAACTTATATTTATTGAAAAGGGTTCTTAAAAATTCCGCATCTTTAATATCTCCCTTGATAAACTCATAGTTGGTTTGAGCCTCCAAATCCTTAACATTCTCAAGGTTACCCGCATAGGTAAGCGAATCGAGATTATATATTTTATACGTTGGATACTTTGTTACAAATAGCCTAACTACATGAGAACCTATAAAACCAGCTCCTCCGGTAATCAGAATTTTTTTACTTGAATTTTTCATATCATAAAAAATAATGGATTGATGTCAATTTCTATTTTTGTTTCAACTGCCATTGCCATGCTGAAGCCAAAGCTTCCTCTAAACTCAATGTGGCCTTCCATCCCAGCTCCCTATTTGCCAACTCAGTATTAGCATAAGCAGCGGTGATGTCACCCTCTCTTCTGTCAACAATTTTGTGTTTTACTTTTGTATTATTCGCCTTCTCAAAGGCATTAATCACTTCGAGAACTGAACTTCCCTTTCCTGTACCAACATTAAAAAACTCCATCTTGCTTTTGTTTTTACCTTGAAGTAATCTCTGTAAGGCACTAATGTGGGCTTTCGCCAGATCCACCACATGAATATAGTCTCTAACCGCCGTTCCATCTTTGGTGGGATAATCATCTCCAAAAACAGAAAGCTCTTCTCTTATGCCAGACGCTGTTTGAGTGACAAAGGGAATGAGGTTCTGAGGAACACCTATAGGAAGCTCACCAATAAGTGCACTTTCATGCGCACCAATCGGATTAAAATAGCGTAAGGCTATAGCATTGAGATCCGTTACTTTTGTCGTATCCTGAAGAATCTCTTCTCCGATCTGTTTGGTATTCCCATAAGGAGATTCTGCTTTTTTAACTGGTGCATTTTCAGTTATTGGCAATTCGTCTGCCTGACCGTAAACAGTACAGGAAGAACTGAAGATAATATGAGGTACCTTATGCTCTGCCATACTTTTCAGCAAATAGACAAGGGTAGAAATATTATTTTCATAATACTTTAAAGGTT
>RCNC010002131.1_pt1 | contig 13228 bp, 8 predicted proteins | sample 2041301 | NCBI WGS metagenome assembly RCNC01 (sample SAMN09708231, study PRJNA481090) | Marine sediment metagenome, whole genome shotgun sequencing project. | biome: marine sediment; feature: ocean; material: sediment; isolation source: Sewage treatment plant 13A marine sediment (STP13A) ... | reverse complement strand
GCACTTCCTGGGGCCATCACTGGCGAAAAATCTCGCCCGACGGCCCGTTTGACGGAAAAACACTCCACATTCGCTTGATTTGGGACTAGGCCTGAATTACTCCTACCATGGTTTCTCTATGGGGGCCGAGGTGACTCCCCTCATTCAGGCAACGGCCCCGGATCTTCTTTCACGTTTCCGGCCTGGTCAGCGTACCCGATGACCGCAAGGTCACTTGGGTCAAAAACCGGTCTAAACTCTAGAAAGTTGGGGTGGGATCTGTCAACGTTTTTCTCAAAATTCCCGGATGAGGCTCCCACCCCAACCCTTCTGAGACACTAACTCCCCGCCCCGATGATCAAATCCTCGGCCAGTCGTATAACCTTTCAATCCATCTCACCGCCTCAGCATCACTGACCTTGCCAAGATACCGCTGTGTGGTAGCCAGGTTTGCATGCCTCAAGATGACCTTGCTCACGATCTCGATGGGAGTGCCGGATCTCGAGGCGTACGTGGCCGCGTGCCTTCTCAGATCATGCGGTCGCACCTTGACGCCTATCCGGTTGCCCGCCCTTTCCACCACGTTCCTGGCAGCGCCGTACTTGATAGGAAAAATACGACTGTCGCGGTCGAATCCATGTTCTCGAATGTAATCCTTGAGGCGTTGGGCAATCTTCTGAGGGATGAATACCACCTCTTCCTCTTTTCCGCTTTTAGGACTTCTGAGAATGAGCTTCTGATCCTGTACGTCTCTCGCCTTGAGCTTCAGCACCTCGCTGACGCGCAGTCCTCCGCGTGCCATGAGCTGCACCATCAAACGATCTCTAACCTTCGGGATTTTGAAGATCATCTCATCAACAGTTTCCTTGTCCGAGGTCTCCCAACGGGCATACTTGGGGCCCGGAAGAGTTTCCGTAACACAGCGGACTCACATGGATTCTTAAGCTCAGGTTCGCGGGAATCACGGATGAGCGAGAAGAAGGCGGAAAGTGCAGCATACCGACCATGTTTGGTTGACTGTCGCGTACCCTCGGAAAGGTGGGTTAGGAAAGAGAGGGTGTCCTCGGAAGTGATGGAATGGAGATCTCTATCGGGGAACCAAGCGGTAAATCTGCTGAGAAGGTATACGTAGTTAGAGAGCGTGTATTTTTTGTGAATTGGTCCTGTGGTAGCTCAGGCAATACTCGGCAGCCTGTTCGACTTTCATGGTACACCTCCTTTGTTGGGGTTTGAGGGGGACTATCTATTTAGTCGCCGTTCAGAGCCCACATCGCTCACGCAGGCCTTCATCATGTGTCGTCGCCCCCGATCGGAAGATAACGGATTCTGTGCCGTGTATCTTCTACGATTATGATAGCTCCTTTCCGGATTGCATCCGTTGATTGTTCGAGAAGAGTTGATAGCCGATTGATCACTTGGGAGGCTCGGGTATTGCGGAGCCTGAATACGATAACACCCGTGCTCACATCTCGGGAGAAGGCTGCGATTTCTCCAAAATCCAGATCAAACGTAAGTAGGACTCATTCTTCCGAAAGAGCTTTCGCGAATATCTCCCCATTCGGTAAGGTCTGTAACCCTTCCTCTCTCAGATGTGTTGCCTCGTGCCCTTGCTCTCTTAGCCATTGAGTGACCTTGAGGCTTACGCCCATATCGCAGAGAAAACGCATTTCTTCGCCTTACATTGAATGGACTTCTTCTCGGGTCAGCCACGCGGCATACTCGATCGCCTGTTGAATATCCTCCCTTTCAAGGTCGGGATATCCCTCCAAGATTTCTTCAAACTCCGCACCATGTGCTATCTGACCCACGATGACCGAGACCGGGATTCGCATGCCCCGGATGCAGGCCCTTCCCCCCATGATTTGGGGATCAAAAGTGATACGATCGAACATTTTCTCCACCTCCATTACGCCAGTCTTTCTTGCGGGGACTGCTCTTACGTGTATTCATCAAGAAACAACCCTCATTTAATGATATACCCTGCAGGTCACAATGCCAAGAAGGAGGTTAACTCATTCGGGTTGAGACCTTCAATCTTCGCCAGACTTCATTGACTCAAGACCTTGAGCATACACCTACAGTTTTCGCCCCGCTGGGGTACCCACTAGATGTTGTATGTCAAGCAAGTTGACATTCCCTGGCTCCTACTCTCATTGAGGCAAATCTGCCAACTCTTTCCTCAGATTATCCGGCTCAACCAAAGTGCCTAGCCTCTCGAAGACTTCCTGGGTCTTGGTCAGATACTGAAAGACACGGCATCCGTCGTGGACATTGCGAGCGCAAGATAAAGGGTTCCCGACACCTTTCTTGGACCAACCTGCTCGAGCTTCTCGGACGTGCCGACCACTGGCGGGACGCCGTACGGTTTCATCTGTTCGACCAGCGCCGGAATGTTCTTCTGCCACTCCTCCCGCTCCGTGGACTAGAAGTCAGCCATTGAGTATTGCATCTGAACGATGTTTCTCCACCCTGCACAAGAGTTCCTTCAGGGGCGGACCGGCTGTTACAGGGCAAAGAGGCTCATTGTAGGTAATCATATTGATGTTGAGGCGCTCCCAGCCGTCTTTCTCCCCGTACCAGTATCCGTGAGGGGCATGCACCACCCTGGGGTGAAGCCCATCGAAGTGTCTTGCTCTGATTTCCACACGCCCGAGCGGGGTAGCCAAGAAAACCCACTCCCCATCCTCGATTCCCAGTTCCCGTGCAGTATCGGGATGGATATGCAGTTCAGGGTCTGGAGCGTGCTTTCGAAGAGAGGGTATGTTGCGATGGGCGGAGTGGTAGTAGACGATATTTCGGCCTCCGGTGGTCAGTACGAGAGGATAATCTTTGTGTAACTCAGGGGTGCTGACCGGGCTCCTGGCAGGCTCTCGATACGTGGGGAGTGCCTCGATACCGTAGGGGGCCAGGAAATCTGCGCTCAGTGCCACTTTGCCCGTGGGTGTCGCAAACCCGTTCTTCTCGTATGTCTTGTATTCAATGGATGTGCAAGCACTCCCAACCTCCTTGAATTCCGCATAGGTCATTCCGATGGGCTCCAGTCTGTAGCTGAGAGCCTCTTCTACGGTCTTCCAGAATCCTTCCAGACCCATTCGGTTCGCAAGCTCGATGAAGATCTCCTTTTCGTCACGGCATTCGGGGACCGGGTCCACGGCCTTGGGTTGGGCAAAGACGTAGTTCCGCATCAGGAGTTCCTCGATGTCGTCGCGTTCGCTCCAGTGGGCAGGCGGCAGAACGATGTCTGCGATTTCCGTGGTGGGTGTGTGGAAGTAGTCTACGGAAAAAAGAAACTCCAACGCGCTAAGAGCCTCCTTCACCTTTCGGGAATTGGCAAAGGCGCACATGGCATTGTTGGCAAAAAGCCCCATCGCCTTGATCGGATAGGGGCCCGCGTCGAGGATGGCCGGCCAGACGACCTCGGCCGGGTTGGGCAGCAGGCTCAGGAGAGGATAATGCTGCAAGACCAGCATCTTGTTCGCCTGCTCTTCGGGCAGGTTCTTCATCAAGTCGAAGTCCTCCCCGTAACACCACCGGTCTCCTGTGGGGATTCTGAAGTTCACGAGGCCTCCCGGCACCTCCAGGTTTCCCGTCACCGCGGCCAGGATGCACAGAGCCCGGTTCAAAGCAAAGGCGTTGGTGGTATGGCACACACCGGCCAGTCCGACGCCTATGCAGGCAGACTTCGATTCTGCGATGGAAAAGGCGGCTCTTTCGATCTCCTCGGAGGGTATCCAGGTGATCTCGGCACATCGTTCGGGCGTGAAAGGTGCAACGTGCTCTCGGAGTTCAGAAAAGCCTTCTGTCCACTTCTCGACGAACTCTTTGTCGTAGAGCTCGTTCCGGATGATCACGTTCAGGAAACAGAGGGCAAGAGCAACGTCGGTGCCCGGCCTGACGGGCAGCCAATGGTCCGCCTTTTCGGCGAGCGGGATCCTTCGCGGGTCAACCACGATCAGCTTGGCTCCACCCTTCAAGGCCTGCCGCACGTCATTCGATTCGAGGCCGGCCAGGGAGGCTTCCGGATTGTGTGCCCACAAAACGATGCACTTGCTCTGTGCGAAATCCGGGTTCATCAGTGCCGCGAATCCGCATGTTACGTTGGAGCCTACGAAGATGGGCCCGCCACTCATGTTCTGGGTCCCCATCATATTCGGCGAGCCAAAACAGGCAAGAAATCGTTTCTGGATAGGGGGAAGCCCCCTTGTGGTCCCCTGGCCCATGACCACCGACTCGGCACCCCACTTCTCCCGCATCTGGAGAAGCCGCTCGGCTATGATATCCAAGGCCTTGTCCCAGGACACCTCTTCCCAACGTCCATTGCCCCGTCCGCCAAGAGAAACCAGGGGCTGCGTGATCCTGTCCGGATGGTAGATCATTTCCTTTACGGCACGGGCCTTGAAGCACGTGAACCCCCTGCTGAAGGGATGCTCTTTGTCTCCCTTGATCCCTACGATCTTCCCATCTCGAACCTCCACGAGCACGCCGCATCGGGAATGGCACTCAAAGCAAAGCGTCCGAACGGTTTTTTCAGACATGCTGTGCCTCCTTTCTTCCTGTGCAGAAGGTTTTGTGGATGCGAGATTAACTGTATCGCCGACCGCCTATTCTCAAACTGGCAGTTAGTACATTTCATCTCGAGACCTTCAATCCTTGTCAGACCTCAGTGACTCAAGAACGTGAGCATAAGGTTGGAGTTTTCGCCCGCTAAGGCGGCTACCAGATGTTGTATGTCAACCAAGTTGACATCGGCCTATTCAAGTTGATGTCGGCAATTCAGCCAATTCCTTCCTCACCTCTTCGCGCTCGATGAAGGAGCCGATGTGTATGTACCCGGTGGACCATTGAAACTTCGTAATCACTTAATCTTTAAGCCTCTGCCTCAATTCTCTCTTTAGAACCTTGCCGGCAGCGCTTACTGGTATCTCATCGATAAAGAACAACTCGCGGATGTGCTTGTATTTGGCCACCTTTTCGTTCACGAAGTCCCGTATTTCCTCAGGAGCAGCTTGCTTGTCCGGTTTGAGTTGAATGAATGCCACCGGTATCTCACCACCCTTCTGATCTTCCCTCCCCACAACGGCACAGTGGCCCACCTTCGGGTGTTCGAACAGGATCTCCTCCAACTCCCGGGGATAGACGTTGTGTCCCTTGTAGATGATCATGTCCTTCTTGCGATCCGTGACGTAGAAGTAGCCGTCTTCGTCGTAGCAGCCTATGTCGCCGGAGTGCACCCAGTCGTCGATGAAGACCTGGGCTGTCTCCTCAGGCTTCTCCCAGTAGCCCAGTGTCACCTGCGGGCCCTTGTAGCATATCTCCCCCTCTTTCCCTGGAGGCAATGGTTCCCCGGTCTCGAGGTCGATCACCTTGGCATAGGTATCGGAGAGCGGGATTCCCACCGAACCGGCCTTCAGGCCCTCACGCGTGGGAGGATTGAACACACCCGCGCAGACAACCTCCGTCATTCCGCATCCTTCCATGACCACTCCTGAAAAGCTCTCGAGCATCTGTTCGAGAATCGGTACGGGCAGAGGCGCCGCACCGGAAACCGCAAGCCGCACCCCGGACATATCCACCTTCTCGAACTCCGGGTCCTGCACCATGGGTATGAAGAGCTGGGGGGCCCCGCCCACCATATCCGCCTTGTACTTCTCAATGGCGCCGATATATTCCGCCGCGGAGAAGCGGGGAAAGACAATCATGGTTGCTCCCATATATACCGGGTTGTTCAGATACCCGATCGTTCCCATGGCATGAAACCACGGGGGAACCACAAGCATGGTCATTCCCTCGTCCATAGGTTGTGGCGCGCCCCCCAGTTCGCTCTCGACCAGGGACAGGTCCGGGCGGAGAATCCCGTCGCTATAGCTGACGTCTCCGCCCATGATCCAATGGCAGATCTGAATCACGTTGACCACCGCGTTATAGTGCGAAACCATGACCCCTTTCGGCAGGCCTGTGGTTCCTCCCGTGTAGGCCAGATGGGCAATGTCTTTCTTCGGTTCGATTTCCTCGTTGATCGGATCCGTGTCCCCCTCGTCCAGCAACTCGAGAAAGTCATCTCCCTTCTCAATGGGCTGTTTCGTGAGGCCCTTCACTGGCGCGGAGACGGGCGGACACGCATCCACAAGACTCGTCACGATGAGGTTCTTGACTCCCGTATTGCCCAGAATATTGTCAAAAACCCCTGCTAGCAGATCCAGGGTTATCAACGTTGTCACGCCTGCGTCATTGAGTTGATGTTCGAGCTCCCTCTCCCCGGCAAGAGGGGAGCAGGGCACGAATATGGCCCCCAGCTTGATGATTGCGTAATAGGCGATCGCGAACTGCGGACAGTTGGGAAGATGGATAGCCACCCGGTCTGCCTTGGCGACCCCCCTCGCTCTGAGCGCGTGGGCGAACTTGTGGCTCAGGGTCAGGAATTCCTGATAGGTGAGTTCCATGCCGGAAAATCTCATTGCAACTCTATCCGGAAATCTTGCGGCAGTAGAGTTGAGGAATTGATATATCGGCATCACGGGATAGTGTAAGGATTTTGGCCTTCCCTTTGGCCATGCCTTGAAGTTCTTCTTTTCCTCCATGACGACACCTCCATTTATTGTTAATTTGTGAATTCACTTAATGAGACGTCTTAGCCCCTAGTTCGCCAAATTATTGATTGTCAAGAAGCTTCCCTCGTGAATTTGTGATTACTAACTCATGAGGGGCTGTCCAAAGAAACGTCACGAGGGGCTGAAGGTTCCATGTTGAACTCTGCAATCAAATGAGAGGTTCAACGACTACCGCTGTTGAGCATGAATCTGCAGTCTTCTGCTCTCCGGAACGACCACAAGATGTTGTTTGCTGGACATTTCCACGCCCGAGGCTGCCGTACCCCGGAAGGTGTCCTTTCTCAACTCGATTCATATATTCCCTTCCTTCTCTTTCCAGTATGGCGCTTTGATCAGCTTCTTCAGAATCTTTCCTGTGTCGGTCTTGGGAAGATCGGATACGAAATCCACGGTACGAGGGACTTTGTAGCTGGCCAGATGCTCCCTGCAATAATCGATGATCTCTTCAGCTGTGGCCGATTTCCCTTCTTTAAGCACAACCACTGCCTTGACTTGCTCGCCCCACTCGTCATCGGGAACCCCGATTACTGCGGACTCCAGTATCTTTCCATGCCTGTAAAGAACTTCTTCGATTTCCGCTGGATAGATGTTCTCCCCTCCACTGATGATCATGTCGAATTTTCGATCAACCAGGTAGTAGAACGCATCCTCATCCATCCTTGCCATGTCGCCAGAAGAAAACCAGCCATCCTTGAATGATGCCTTGGTTGCCTTTTCGTCCTTGTAGTACTCCGAGACAGCACTCTTCGGGTCGGTCCGTAGCCGAGTGACAAGCTGTCCGACCTCTCCCTGGCCAACCTCATTGCCCTCTTCATCGACCAGCTTGACTTCGATGTTGGGGAGAGCTCTCCCCACAGACCCTGGCCGTTTGAGCTGTTCCTCTGGTGCGAGATAGGTCACTACCGCGGTCTCCGTCCCCCCGTACACTTCGTGGAGGCCGGCATTGTTGAAGTTTCCGATAATCCACTCCTTCGTGGGAAAGGGGATCGGTGCCGACGACTGCATGAGGGACTTCATCGAGGAGTTGTCATACTTGTCAAATACCTCCGAAGGGAGGTTTTTGAGCCGATGGTACATCGTGGGCACCATAGAAGAGAATGTGACTTTATACTTCTCGATCAGTCGAAGAGCTTCTTCGGGATCGAAACGTTCCATCACTACCACGGTGTGGCCGACGTAGTGCGCGATGCTCGAGCTAACTATGGCATTGATATGAAACAATGGCATGGTGAGGAGTTGAACGGTATCCTCATCCATGCGTAGGAGAGCTGGAAATAGGGTCGCCTTGGTCGGCCAGTCCCCATGACGCGTCACAGCCCCTTTGGGAAATCCGGTAGTGCCTGAGGTGTAACCTATGTAAAAGGGGTCTGTGGGAGCGTTCCTGACGCCTGGCTCTGAGCTGGACGCCTCGACGAGTATGCTCCGGTAATCGAGCATGTTCCAGGGAGCTTTCTCCCCTATGAGTATGTACCTCCCCCTCACGATACTCTCGAGGTCGGCCTTTACCGGGGCAAGTTTTTCCGCAAACTCCTCGCTGACCACTACCACGCCTGACTCGGAGTTCTTGATTACGTGTCTCATCTCCTCAGGTGCAAATCGCCAGTTGACGGGCACATGGACAAGTCCCGCCTTGCACAGACCATGAACGATCTCAAGGTATTCAGTTGAGTTTCGGAGGATCACCGACACCTTGTCGCGAGACCTGAGTCCCAGCGATGTTATGGCATTGCCGAAACGAGCAGCCCGGTCATTGAGATCCCGATAGGTGGTGATCTTGTCCCTGAAGATGATGGCCGGCTTTTCTGGGAACGCCTCGGCGTTCTGCTTTAGCTTAGCCCCTAGGTCCATTTGGAGTACCTCTTCTTGGTTTCTTGAAGCGAACAGCGTGTGTTTTTGGCCTGACTTGCTTCTGGCAGCTACGACCACTTCCTTGGGTTATTTCCTGATCTTCACGGCAAGATCTTCACGTCCAATCGATTCTTGACATCCTCAATACGAGAGTCTCAGTCCTCGCCAGAAGTAAGTGACTTAACAACTTGAGCATTAATATGTAGTTTTTCCCCGATGAGACATCTACCAGATGTTGTATATCAACCCCTTGTCGCTCTTGGTGGGGGCCAGAGCCCGATGGGGCTCACGTCAGCTCATCCAGAAGGGCCTTCGCCTCCTTCACGGCCGGGGTGTCAAATCCTTCCGTGAACCACTCGTGGATTGGTGCTAGTAATTCGCGGCCCTGGTCTTTTAGGCCCTGCTGCTGCCAAAGACGCGCAAGACTCGTGGCCGCACAAAGCTCCCAGAACTTCGCGCTCTGAGTTCGCGCTATCTCGAGCGCATTGCGGAAGGACTCCTCCGCCACTGCTTGGTCGGCAGGTGTACGAGCGAGAAGCAACTCCCCCTTCACGCGATGCAATTCTGCCTCCGCATGGCGTTCGCCTGTCTTGGTCACGAATTCCATTGCTTCGGCCACAACAGCGAGACCTTCCTCTACTTGCCCAGCTCTACTGTGTGCCCAGGCCAACTTGGCAAGTACCCACGACGATTGCATCACACCGCCCATCGCCCGTAAGCCCTTGAAAACTGAGCGTATTTTTGCGATTCCATCCAGCAGCTGTCTCTCCTCGGTGAGAGCCTGGAAACGATGCAAGGTTCCCCATCCTAGATAGAATCGAAACCCATGCTCGTCCGAGAGAGCGATCAGTGCGTCCGCCATCTTCAGGGAAGCCTGTGAGTCTCCACGCTCCAAGTGAACGCGGCCGAGACTGAAAAGGGCTGTTGCCTCACTGAAGGGATGAGACAGCTCCTGCGCCAGGGCGAGCGCCTCCCGTGCCCTTGCGATGGCCTGATCCGGATAGCCGAGGGACACCAGCGTCCAGCCTAAGTAAAACAGCGCCCATACGCCGGCATTCGCCGAGGCCTGAAGGTATTCGTGGCCCCGGTGTTTCTCGGGGTCGTAGAGGCGGAGGCCCTCCTCCGCATGCTCCAGGCCCTGGGAGAACTCTCCCCTCCAGTAGAGTGTTACGGCCATGGCGACCATCGCGGTCTGCAGTTGACGCGGATTACCTGTTTCGCGAGCCAGACGGAGCAGCTCCTCTGCAAGACAACGCGACTTGTCATGCTCCGCCCGGGTCAGCTGGATTACCCGCAGTTCATTCAACGCGTCAAACAACTGTGAAGTATCATTAAGCTGCTCAGTAAGATCGCGTGCACGGACATAAGCATGGTCCGCTTCGACGGACGGAAAACCCTGGGTGGCGACAAAGGCCTGACCCAATATCATCTGCAAGGGCAGCTCCAGCTCCTTATGCTCCCGTGTTTCGGGCAGTGTCCTCACCAGTTCCACCGCCCGGCTGAGCTGGTCGATCGCCTCCTCATAAGCAGAACGCTTGACCGCCTGCTTTCCGGCCAGGTGCAGGTACTTGACCGCCTTCGGTGTATTCGCACTGCTCCCATAATGATGGGCCAAGAGTTCGTAGTACTCTTCAAGTCGCTCCGAATAGAGGTCCTCGATTGCCTGACCGATCTTCTCGTGTATCTCCTTCCTACGCTTCAAGAGCAGACTGTTGTACGCCACTTCCTGCGTGAGAGCATGTTTGAATATGTATTCCAGTTCGGGAAAGAGTTGCTTTTCGTAGATGAACTCCAAGCCTTGCAGGTTGAGAAGGGAGCTCTTCAGGTCTTCGCGCATCCCCGTGATTGTCTGCAGGATACGATAAGCAAACTCTCTGCCTATGACTGAGGCCACTTGTATGATCCGTTTCAAATTTTCCTCGATCCGGTCCATGCGTGCGGCGATAATTCCTTGAATAGTATCTGGCACCTCGATGTCCGAAGGCTTTCGTGTCAGCACAAACTGATGATTCTTCTTCTGTATGGATCCGTTTTCGATTAGATTGTGTGTAAGCTCTTCCACGAATAGGGGGTTCCCTCCGGCTCTTCCGAGTACAAGTCCAGCGATCTCCGGTGCGACGTCTCCCCCCTCGAGGATTGCCTGAATCAACTCGGCACTGGTCTGCACCGAGAGCTGGCCAAGGCCAATCTTGCCGTAGTATGACTTGCTGCCCCAAGTGTGTGTGTACTCCGGCCGGTAGAGGAGAATAAGGAGGATTCGGGCAGTCGGCAGGAAACCGATTAAGTAATCAAGGAACTCCTCGGTTGTCTTGTCGATCCAGTGGAGGTCCTCTACGGCGAGGATGAGCGGCTTCCTCTGGCTCTCGCGTATGAGCAGGTCACGGATCGCCTCGAAGGTGCGCTCTCTTCGTTTCTGGGGGTCAAGTTGTAGGTATTGCTCATCTTCGACCTCCAGGGACAGGACCTCACACAGAGCAGCCGGGACGATCGCCGCGTTGTCTTCCAATTCCCGAAGCTTCTCCCGCACCTTCTTCTTCGTTGCCTCCCGATCCTCCTCTTCGATGTCGAAATACGCCTTCAGGACATCCAAAATCGGTAAATAGGGCATCGACCCGCCGTAGTGGAGGCATCGACCTTCGAGGAAGGAGTATTCTTCCTCGGGGAGGGTTACGCGCAGTTCGAGCAGGAGCCTAGATTTCCCCACTCCTGCCTCGCCTACGACCCCAATGACCTGCCCGGAGCCAGATTGTGCTTTCTCAAACGCCTCCCTGAGGGCCTCGATCTCCTTGCTTCTGCCTACGAACCTCGTAAGCCCCTTGGCCACTGCAGCCTCTATCCGCGTCTCCACCTCGGTTGGCCGAATTAGCTCGTATGCCTCCTGCGGCTCCTCCTTGCCCTTGACCTCTACCCGGCCAAGGGAAGTGAACTGGAAGAAGTCCCTACTCAGCCTATGCGTATGACCGGAGACAAGCACCGAGCCAGGATTCGCCATATCCTGCATCCGGTGGGCTAGATTCGTGGTATCCCCCACCGCCGTGTAATCCATCCTGAGATCATCCCCGATACTTCCCACGACCACCGAGCCTGAGTTGAGGCCAATCCGCATCCTGAACTCGGCCCCATGTTGCCCCTTGATCTTCTCTCCGTACCCCTCGATCGCCTTCTGAATAGACAGGGCTGCGTGACAACCCCTCTGAGCATGATCCTCATGAGCCACAGGCGCCCCAAAGAGTGCCATCACTCCATCACCGGTAAACTGGTTGATGGTCCCCTCATACTTGTGAATCTCATCCATCAGGATCTTGAAGCACCCATCCATGATCTGGTGGACTTCCTCGGGATCGAGGTTCTCGGAGATCGAGGTGTAGTTCGCCACATCCGCGAAGAGGACCGTCACGAATTTCCTCTCGCCCTCGATGGAACTACGGGTAGTGAGGATCATATCGGCGAGGTATTTCGGGGTGTAGGATTGAGGTTGGGAGTAGTCGATTGGAAGAGTGTCTTTGGGCTTGCTCAAGTCATGGCCGCATTCACCACAGAACTTCTCGATCCCCTTGAGCAATGACTCGCACTCGGGGCATCGCAGAGTGAGTCTTTTCCCACACTCTATGCAGAATTTCTTTTCAGAGTCGTTCTCAAGGCCGCACTGAGGGCATTTCATCCCGGCGCTTCCCGCATGGAGGATAGGTGGGAGTGGCTCGGGGTGCTGGTGCTTCGGAGTGTTCTAAACTCTAGAAAATAAAGATAAAAGAGTCAATGATTTCTTTTCGTTTCGCAGGGTTGGAGCATCGTGAATAGGGATTGATGGCCCATGTCTACGGAATTGGCCCTTGTATAGCTCCTTTGCGATCGTAAATTAAATATACGGAATCTCGGGCTACCCAAAGGGTGATTCCCGTTGTCAATACCCTTATTTTTCAGTGAGTTATATTGCCCTTAATGTGTTGGCACGGCCGTTGCTCTACCCTGTGATCAAACAACAAACCCAAGCACGGAGGACAGGCAAATGAGAACGGACGGACAGACACTCAGAGGAAACGAGATGGTCATCCCGCACGTGGACCTGGACTCTGTGAAGGGGTGGGCGAAGAGGACCTTCACCAAAGAGAGGATCGTAGACGTCGCCATGTGTGCATCAACTGTGACGGTCGTGGGAATGGTTCTCTCTGTGCTGTATAGGGCCATGCAGAACCAGACGGTCGTGGGTTTCTAGAGAAGAAGACTCAGTCAACCAAGGTCAACCAAATTAAAATCGAGAAAGGGGGGTAGGAAAATGACGACGTACACGAAAGCGATAGGAACTCATGAGACGATCCATCCGGACTGGGAAACGGTGAAGGGGTGGGCGAAGGCTACGTTTACGAAAGAGAGGATCCATGAGGCTGCTCTTTGTGTTGCCACTGTGTCCCTCATAGGTGTGGTTGCTCTCTCTCTGCACAGGGCGATGGAGAATTACATTATTTTGGGGTTCTAGCTGGGGGATTGACGTGCCGGCTTTGCCTCGCAATGTCCGTGAGTGATGGAGGGGACTGTCCAGCCACGCCGCCCCGCTCCCGGACTCCCTTCGCAGGAAAGACAAGATACTACATGTAGTATGCCCGCCTGACTGAAGCTGTCTGTGATTACCTACATGGTTCTGCTATAGATGTGCAACGCAGGTCAGTCTTCAGAAATAAACCTTTCCCGCACATACCTTGAATATCTGCAATCTCGTCTGATCGGATCGACGGAAGTCCTGAATCATTGGGCTGCAAAGTGACACTATCTGCGTCATATGTTTATTCTACCAATCT
>RCNC010002130.1_pt1 | contig 13228 bp, 12 predicted proteins | sample 2041301 | NCBI WGS metagenome assembly RCNC01 (sample SAMN09708231, study PRJNA481090) | Marine sediment metagenome, whole genome shotgun sequencing project. | biome: marine sediment; feature: ocean; material: sediment; isolation source: Sewage treatment plant 13A marine sediment (STP13A) ... | reverse complement strand
TGCCCCTGTGTATCGCTTTGGGTATTGGACTGGGCGTGCTGGTTTTTCCTGATGTTTCCCTCTTTGAACTGTGCATTCTGGCTACCATGTTGGCAGCGACGGACGCGGCCCTGGGGAAAGGTGTGGTCAGCAATAAGGAGGTGCCTGACCGGGTGCGTGAAGGTCTTAACGCCGAGAGCGGTCTTAACGACGGCCTCTGTGTACCCGTTTTGTTCGTTTTCCTGGCGCTCGCCAGTGGCACCGGCGGCGACCAGGGCGGCACCAGCCTGGCCCTGGGCCTGGTGGCAAAAGAGCTTGGCATCGGAATATTGGTCGGCCTTGGTTTGAGCTTTGTAGGTGTAAAGTTGGCAACCTGGTGCTTTCAACAGGGGTGGTTTTCCGATGTCTGGAAACAGATTATCGTCATCTCCCTGGCGCTGGCTTGTTTTGCAGCCGCGCAAAGCCTCCATGGCAGTGGCTACATCGCTGCATTTGTCGGGGGTTTATTGTTCGGCCGTTTGGCCGGACCGGCCACGCACGAACTGGTACATTCTGCAGAAGGCATGGGTGAGATGCTGGCCCTTGTCGTCTGGGTCATGTTCGGCGCCGGCGTTGTTGGCCAGGCCTGGGCCGGAATGACCTGGCCAATCGTGGTTTACTCATTGCTGAGCCTGACCGTGATTCGCGTGCTGCCGATGGTCTTGGTGCTTAGCGGTACCGGTGAAAGCTTGGAAAGCAAATTCTTCCTTGCCTGGTTTGGCCCCAGGGGTCTGGCCAGCATCGTCTTTGTCATTATCGTGGCTGGATACGATTTGCCTGGTTTCTCAGTATTGGTTCACACGGTGGTCTGTACGGTCACGCTATGTGTGCTTGCGCACGGACTGACCGCAAACGCCTGGGCCAGAGGCTTTGGACGCCGTAGCAAGGCGCTGGAAAGCACAACAACAAAATAGAGAGCAGCAATGCAGGTACTGGGAATAGATGTAGGTGGGAGCGGTATCAAGGGCGCGCTGGTTGATGTCGAGACCGGCGAGGTTGTCGGTCAGCACATCCGATTGCTGACGCCGCGCTCATTTGAAATTGAAGCGGTAACCGAAACCATTGCCAATCTCGTCAGTAAGTTCGATCACGAGGGGCCGGTAGGCGTCGGCTTTCCCTGCGCTGTGGCCGATGGCATCGTACTGACTCCCCCCACTGCACACGAGGTCCCCGGCTGGGTTGACCAGTCAGTGAATGAGCTGTTTTCCGAGGAAACAGGCTGTGACGTGACGGTGCTGAACGATGCTGATGCGGCTGGATTGGCCGAGATGCGGTTTGGTGCCGGCAAAGGTGTGCAGGGTGTGGTCATCACTGTGACCCTGGGAACCGGAGTCGGCGGAGGTCTGTTCATGGATGGCAAGCTGGTTCCGAATCTCGAGATCGGAAAAATCTATTTGTCCGGCCACGATGAAGTTGTGGAGCAGTACGTGGCCAGCCGGATCAAGAAAGAGCAGGGGCTTAGATGGCATGAATACGGTGAGCGTGTGAACGAATTCTGCGCGCATGTCGAACACGTGTTTTCACCGCAAATGATCATCATTGGCGGTGGAGTAAGCGAAAAGCACGAAAAATTTCTGCCGGATTACCCGCTCAAGCGCACTGCAGTAGTCCCAGCCAGGTTACGCAACCGGGCGGGGATTTGCGGGGCGGCTGTCTGGGCCGCAGAAGCCGCAAGTCACAAAAATCAGTAAATCCTTGCGACCCGCGCAACCTGCCGGGTCAGCCGTCTTCAGTTTTTCTTCAGCTTAACTCGCCGGATACTTCGGCGATCAGTTCGCGCAGCCAGCGGTGAGCCGGGTTGTGGTGCAGTAGTGGACTCCAGGCCATTTTCAATTCAATTTCCGGAATCTCAAACGGGGGTGGCAAAATGATCACTCCGGGGTTGTCCTTGAGTAATTGCGCGGCCTTGCTCGGTAAGGTGATGATCAGATCGCGCAGCTCCGCCAACTGCATGGCTGCCTGGTAATGCCGGGTGAACACACGAATCCTGCGGTGCTCCCCGAGTTTCGCCAGGGCATCATCGACCCAGCCCAGGTGTTTGTCATCTGCGGGCTCCACCCCTACGCCAATCCCCATCCCGGTCTTGCTGACCCATACATGGCTGGCCTCCAGGTAGGACTGCAACGTGAAATCATGGCGGATCGGATTGTGGTGGCTGATCAGGCAGGAGAAGCTGTCGCGCCAGATGGTTCGCTGGTGAAATGACTGCGGCAACGCATCGAAGCGGTTTATGACCATGTCGACGTTGCCCCCCTCCAGGTCCTGCAGGCTGACGTCGCTGGGGGTGAGGATATCCAGCGTTATGTTGGGTGCCTCAGAGCGCATACGCCGCAACAGGTGCGGCAACAGGGTGGACTCACTGTAGTCACTGACCGAGATTCTGAATACTCGGTCTGCGCGGAATGCATCGAAGCCCTTGTCCGGTTCTACGGCCCTCTCCACTGAAGCGACAATTTCGCGAACCAGGGGCTGCAGGGACAGCGCTCGCTCAGTTGGATTCATACCACTGCTGGTTCGGACCAGCAGTGGATCACCAAACAGTTTCCGCAGCCGGCGCAATCCATTGCTTAATGCGGGCTGGCTGATCCCCAGGCTTTCTGCTGCGCGGGTGACGTTTCGCATTCGCAACAGAACATCAAGGTAAACCAGTAGATTTAGGTCAATGTTCTTGAGGTTCATTTCATACTATTATCGTTAGAGGACCTCTTTTTTCGGTCTCTTCCGTACATTCACAGAGGAAATGGCGAATATACGATCCATTGATTAGATTTATTAAGCAAGACTAACTAGACTGGGTAGAGGTTGCAATAACTTCCGCTCGAATTTTCACAAGTAATTCAATAGGTAAAGAGGATTCACCATGTCAAAATACACCGACGACATCGCTTCTCTGGAAGGCGAATGCAGAGCTGCCGGCGGCGCGTGGGACGCTATCAGCCCTGAGTCTGCTGCGCGTATGCGTGCTCAAAACCGCTTCAGAACCGGTCTGGAAATTGCCCAGTACACAGCGGATATCATGCGCCGTGATATGGCCGAATACGATGCTGACAGCTCGCAGTACACCCAGTCCCTGGGTTGCTGGCACGGTTTCATCGGCCAACAGAAGATGATTTCCATCAAAAAGCATTTTGGCAGTAACAAAAAGAAATACCTCTACCTGTCGGGCTGGATGGTTGCTGCGCTGCGATCTGATTTTGGACCGCTTCCTGATCAGTCCATGCATGAAAAGACATCGGTTTCCGCGTTGATCGAAGAGCTGTACACCTTCCTGCGCCAGGCAGATGCGCGCGAGTTAGGTGGCCTGTTCCGTGCACTGGATGCAGCCCGGGCGGCAGGCGATGATGTTAAACAAGCCGCTGTCACGCGCGAGATCGATAATTTTGAAACCCACGTGGTGCCGATCATTGCCGACATTGATGCTGGATTTGGTAATGCGGAAGCCACCTACCTGCTCGCCAAGCAGATGATTGAAGCCGGCGCATGCTGCCTGCAGATTGAAAACCAGGTATCCGACGAGAAGCAGTGTGGCCACCAGGACGGTAAAGTCACCGTTCCGCATGCCGACTTCCTGGCCAAAATCAATGCCTGCCGTTACGCATTCCTCGAACTGGGAATTGATAATGGCGTGATCGTGGCACGGACAGACTCACTGGGCGCCGGCCTGACCAAGCAGATAGCCGTGACCCATGCGCCGGGTGACCTGGGCGACCAGTACAACTCCTTCCTGGACTGCGAAGAAGTTTCGCCGGAAGACATGAGCAATGGTGACGTCGTTCTGAACCGTGACGGTAAACTGCTGCGTCCCAGGCGCCTTGAGTCCAACCTCTTCCAGTTCCGTGAAGGAACCGGCGAAGACCGTTGCGTGCTGGACAGCATTACGTCGCTGCAAAATGGCGCCGACCTGATCTGGATTGAGACCGAGAAGCCTCACATCGGCCAGATCGGCAGCATGATCGATCGCGTCCGCGAAGTCGTCCCCAACGCGAAGCTGGTTTATAACAACAGCCCGTCATTCAACTGGACTCTGAACTTCCGTCAGCAGGTGTTCGATGCCTGGACAGAAGAGGGCAAAGACCTGTCCGCCTATAATCGCGAACAGCTGATGAGCGCTGAATACGATGACAGCGAGCTGGGCAAGGCAGCGGATGACCAGATTCGGACCTTCCAGGCCGATGCCGCGCGCGATGCCGGTATCTTCCACCACCTGATCACCCTGCCGACGTATCACACGGCTGCCCTGTCCACCGATAACCTGTCGAAAGAGTACTTCGGTGACCAGGGCATGCTGGGTTACGTGGCCGGTGTTCAGCGCAAAGAGATCCGCGAAGGCATCGCCTGTGTGAGACACCAGAACATGTCGGGTTCCGATATTGGTGATGACCACAAGGAATACTTTGCCGGTGATGCCGCGCTCAAAGCGGCGGGTGATGACAACACGATGAACCAGTTCGGTTAATTTGTAAGCTGTTTGAAAAATCCCGCGACAGGCGACTATCGCGGGGTTTTTTTGTATCCGGGTTCTGTGCTCCCCGCACTATTCAGCCGGAAAGCAGGCTCCCAAGGTCCACACCTTCTTCCAGGCCGGAGAGGCCGGCTTGCGGAACGACAGCGTCGGCAGCGCCCGGCTTAACCCACTCAACAGCCTGGGCGATGATTCTCTCGGTTGAAGTCCGCCCTTCGATGTCGGCGCCGGGCATTTGTAACGGAACCTCGCCGTCCGGGTCGGGTAGGGTCTCACGCTGTGGGAACATCTCGCCATACACGCCGCCCGCAACCGCCGAACCCATCAGGATGCTATAGGTGCCCCGTCCGTGATCGGTTCCCTGCGCGCCGTTGGCGACCAGTTGCCGGCCGAAATCGCTTGCGAAAAAGAACGTGAGTTGCTCGCGCGCGGGGCGTTCCATGTAAGGCAAGTCTTCGATGGCCGCCAGCGCGCTGGCCAGGCCGCCGTCCAGGCTGAAAATATCCTGCAGGTTGGCGCTTATTTCCAGTGCTTCGTTATCGTGGCTGTCCCAACCTCCGTACCCCATTGAAACCACGCCCAGTCCCAGCTCATCCGGTACCTGGCAGATGTCGAACAGGTTGCGGCATTGCTGCGCGAATTCAGGTGAATTGAGCTCGAGCGCCACCAGTTCGTCCGGCAGCGGCATGCAGGCATCCATACTTTGCTGGACCTGGTCGCCGATGGCGCGCAGGGCCGAATTGTGCTGAAAAAAGACGTGGTAGGGCCAGTTGGCCGGTTTTTCCAGCGCCGTTTCCTGAGCACGGGTGTCGTAATACGCGCGCAGTGCACGGGCCATGATGTTGCGCGGGGTTGCCGAACCTTCCTCATCCGGGCTTGCAAGAGCAAAATCGCGCATATCCTGGGCATGAACGACGCGCTGCAAGCGATTTCCGGCTATCGAGCCCTTGTTGAAGGTTGAGACCTGCTCGCCAAGCTCTACGCTGTTGATGCCTCCACCGAGGTGCTCTACAAGGCGTCCGCCCCATCCGTTGCGGTCAAAATTGAGATGGGACAGGTTTGGCACTGCGGCGTCCGCGTTGAGAATGGACTGATCGTGGCGGCGGTTGCGCGAGCAGTAGGCGTTGCAAACGATGGCCACGTTATTTGCTTCAAATTGAGTCTTGAGCCAGCCGGCCTGCTTGTGAATTCCGAATGCCAGGCCGCTGACAGGATCGATTACGGGGCTGTATTCATTTTCAAACATCTGGGTGTAGTTCGTGTAATCCTCGGTGTACAAGGATCGACGGGCCTCCCAGGTCAAATTAATGTAGGTGTTGTCAAAATGGCCGGGGGAGGGCATGAACAGAAAACGCAGGTCGGCTCCCCCCTGCAGCATCACGTTAACCAGCGTGCGGGGCATATCGACAAGTTGACACTCCGCGCCTAACGCTCTGGTTGGCCGGCTCAGGGTAACTCCGGCAGCCAGGGAAGCCAGCAGTGACTGGCGCAGGAACTCCCGACGCTTCATTCGCCGCCCCCTCCCGTGGCAAATGTAAACGGCATCATGGAGATGAAGTTCACTGCCATGCCGATACGCATTTGTTCTTCCGGGTCGGAAAAGTCCATTCGGGTTGCAGCCAGTTCATTGTTGACAGAGGCTACTGCCCCCTCGACGATGTCTTTAGAACTGTACATGGCGTCGAGGTCGTCACGATCGACCACGGCGGCGAAATCGAACCCCGTGGCGAGCAGGCTGTGCACCTGTGCACGGGCCACCGGGTCGAAATTTTCACCGTCATCCGCAATGAAGCGCTGCCACAGCCATTCGGCAACCTCCCCGACCACATGTTCACCATAACGGTTGGTCGGGATGACGGAACCCCAGTCCTTTTCCCAGAGGAGCGGGGGTTCGTCAGGGTCAAGGAAGTAGTACTCCTGCCAGGCGCCGAGTGCCTGCGGGTCGTCGACATTTGCCCCCCATGCTTTCTTGAACAGGAAACGGTCATTGGCCGCATCGTTCCCGGTCTGGCCTCCAAATACGTCCCTGATCGGCGCAAAGGCGAGGGCGCCCTGGTCGAACATACGCCCGACAGGGCCGACGAAGAAAGGTCGGGCAAATGACTCTTCGTTGTCCAGGATGTTGGCGTTGTAGGTCAACAAATTACGTTCGAATGAGGACCAGTACTTGAACCGGTCGGGGTTGTGGAACAGGGTTGAGATTGCATATAGACGGAGGAAGGCGAGCAGGTTGAAGCCGGAATCAATCCATGCGGCTTCCAACGTCTGTGCCTTGGCAGGTGTGATTGCAGCATCGGCGAAGAAGCGAATAATTTTAGCGGGGGTGTTAGCTACGCTTTCAGGGTGAGCGGCGGCGACCGGGCCCAGTGCCTTTAACTTCGCGTCTGCAGTTGGCCCGCATATTTGATGGTGCAGGATCTCAAGGCAACTGGCTTCACCGTTGCGAAAATCGAAGTGCGCGGTGCTGTTGTAGATCTGGCGCCCGGTGGCATCCACATGATCCGTAAAATTAATGGTGGACAGTAGCCAGTCATAACCCTTCTCAGAACCGAAACGGCCCGGCTCAGCATCCACGAACATCCCTGTCAGAAGCAGGGCGTTGTTTTCGATACTGACGCCTTCGTGGTAGCCCTCGTCTTCAGTAGTGCCCTCGATTCCGAACAGCAACTGGAAATACTCACGGGCAAAATCGTCGTTGCCGTGAAACACCCCGGTGGCGGGATCAACATAGTTCGCTGTGTGGCCATAGGCTACGGCCAGGGCGCCGTTTTTGGCTGCCTTGTACATCAGGTTGATAAAACTGCTGTTTTTGGTGAGCGCAGCCACAGTGTCGTCGTAATAGTCCCTGATCAGACCCACGCCGCTGTTTTGCAGATGAATCGATGCATGGTAATTGGTCAGGTAAAACGCGACTTTGTGCAGAAACAGGTTACAGCCCCGGGTATGCATTGCGCGTGGCCAAACCAGGTACAGGCCAAGTGGGTTGAGCATGGCCTGATCTTCAACTAACAGGTCGTAGTAACTCCGGTCGAAATTTCGTACCGGATTGGCCGGATCATCCGATGACCAAAAAGCCTGCAATTCGGATAGAGACTCACAGCCCGGATTGCCCGGCGCCAAATCACCCGGGTCGGACAGCCTCGGGTTCACGAGGTCGAAATTCAGCATTTCCTGTACGGCCAGGCGCGGGTGCATACCCGCCCAGAGTCTGATTTGCCGATCAGCGGCGTGACCGCCAAACGCAAATGCCTGCAAAACACGCCGGACTGCAGTCTCATCCCAGGCTTTTGGGGAAACGGTCTCGAGTCCGTTCAGCGTAGCCGGGGAAGGTGGTTTGCCCGTGAATACCTTTTCAACCGATCGCCCACCTTTTTCCTGCCCCCAGAGTGGGAAGCAACTGACCAGCAATAGCGTCAGAAGCAGTAATCGGCTATGTCGAGGTTTTTTCACATATTTATCATACAACTAAATAGTGGGCTGAATATAAAGGCGCCTGGCAGGGCAGTGATATATTCTCAGCTTGGGAATAATATTGAGCCCCTGTTAAAGTACGTTGTGGCTCATGAAATGATTTTTGATTTGCACTCACACACCTCGTTTTCCGATGGCGTTTTGACGCCACGTGAACTGATACTGCGAGCGATCGAAAATGGTGTGGATGCACTGGCGATTACTGACCACGACACGGTCGATGCCTACCGTGATTTGCCTGCTGGCGAGACTGGAATCCGACTGGTTGCCGGAATTGAATTTTCCACCCAGTGGGAAAATAGCGGAATCCATGTATTGGGGCTGAATATCGATCCCGATAGTGATGCCATCGTTGCCGGTACGCGCTTTCAAACCAAAGCACGCATGAAGCGGGCCCTGAGGATTGGTGAAATTCTCGAAAAAAAAGGGATTGCCGGCGCGTATGAAGGCGCTGCAGGCCTGTCGAAGGGTGGCTACATTGGCCGTCCGCATTTTGCCCATTACATGGTCAATTCCGGGCAGGTAGATTCAGTGGAGTCCGCTTTCAAGAAGTACCTCGGTGCGGGCAAGGCCGGTGATGTCAGGCAGCACTGGGCGGATTTACCGCAGATCATTCAGTGGATCAGGGATGGAAATGGCATTCCGGTACTGGCCCACCCACTGAAGTACAAGATGACCAGAACCCGTCTAAAGAGATTTCTTGACCGCTTTATTGCCGAGGGTGGTCAGGGTATGGAGGTGGTTTCGGGCAAGCAAATGCCATACCAGACAGCCGATATGGCGCAGTTGTGTGAAGAGAAGAATTTGCTGGCGTCCTGTGGCTCAGATTTCCATATGCCGGACAAGATCTGGGCCGAGTTGGGTAAGTTCGCACCGCTTCCCGGCAATGTTACTCCGGTGTGGGAGCGGTTTTAGGTGGCTTGTCTTCGGCTTTCTTCACACGGATCTTGTTGCCGCCCACTTCACGGGCATTGAGTCCCTTGATGGCCGCCTTGGCATCGCCCGGACGGGGCATCTCTACAAAACCAAACCCTTTGGATAATCCGGTTTTTTGGTCCATAACGAGCTTGCAGTACTGGACCTTTCCATATTTGCTGAATAAATCCGTCATTTCGGATTCTGTTGTTTGTCGCGATAAGTTTCGTAGCAGGATTTTCATCCGTTCAGCATAGTTGAAAATGAAGTTACGGGTTCTGCTATTTTCCCCATTTCACTTACCTTTGGTTAAGATATACCGCTATGCACCTGCAAGATTTCAAAGTACTGACTTTTGACTGCTACGGCACACTCATTGACTGGGAGGCGGGCATCTGGGATGCCTTTCAGCCGCTGATCATGAGTAATGGGCGGCAGGACCTGACCCGGGAAAAAATGCTGGAAGCTTTTGCTGTGTTTGAAAGTCAGCAGGAGTCCGCAACGCCGGCCATGAGTTACCCGGATGTGCTGTGCTCCGTACACGGCGCTGTTGCAGACCGTTTTGGTCTTAAAACCACGAATTGTCTGAACGAGGATTTTGGTCATTCAGTGCCACTCTGGCCTGCTTTTCCTGATACCGCAGATGCTCTGCGAATCCTCAAGAAGCACTATCGCCTGGTGATACTTTCCAACGTTGACCAGGATGGCTTTACTGCCTCCAACCGTAAGCTTGGGGTTGAGTTTGATGCCATTTATACAGCTGACATAATCGGAAGTTACAAGCCCGATTCAGCTAACTTTGTATACCTGTTGGAACGGCTGAGAGAGGATCACGGGCTGGAAAAACAGGACATCCTTCACACGGCACAAAGCCTGTTTCACGATCATCTTCCAGCACAGTCCATGGGCATGGCCACTACTTGGATTGACCGGCAGAGGCTATCGGAGAGTGGCCGTTGGGGTGCCACAGCAAAACTGGATGACGTACCGTCGACAGATTTCCTGTTCCACTCCCTGTCGGAGATGGCGGCCGCCGTTGACGCAGGTTTCGGTCAGCGCTAATGGGATATTATTGCGATTTTGCCATCGGGGATGAAGTCCATGGTTATTACCATGACCATGAGTATGGCTTTCCGATCGAGGATGAAAGTCAGCTGTTCGAACGCCTGTTACTCGAAATTAACCAGGCGGGCCTGAACTGGGGCCTGATATTGAAAAAACGCGAAGGGTTTCGCGAAGCCTATGATGGTTTTGATGTCGACAGGGTTGCCGGATACGGTGAACAGGACCGTGCCAGGTTGCTTGAAGATGCCCGCATCATTCGTAACAAGTTAAAGGTCAATGCAGCAATTGTTAACGCACAGGTGGTTCGGGAAATGCGGGACAGCCACGGTGGCTTTGCCAGCTGGTTGCGCGCCCATCACCCGCTAGCAAAGGATGATTGGGTTCGCCTGTTCAAGAAAACCTTCAAATTTACAGGTGGGGAGATTACCGGCGAGTTCCTGATGTCGATTGGTTACCTGCCCTCGCCACACCGCAAAGACTGTCCGGTCTATGTCGCAATCGCGCGACTGAACCCCCCTTGGATGGAGGTTAAAAAGTGAAGAAATTATCACCAGAGTCCTGGCTGGTTACCGCCGGTCGGCCGGAAGAGCCGGGTGCTCCGCTGAATATTCCTATCATCCCGGCGTCGAATTTTGCGCTGGACGGTGATCGTATTTATTCACGGGACAGTGGGACAGAGGGCTGGGAATCGCTCGAAGAAATCATGGGTGGACTGGAGGGTGGCGGAGCCATTGCTTTTTCATCCGGTTTGGCGGCCGTGACAGCCGTTTTTGACCAATTGGCTCCGAACGCACGGGTTGTGTTGCCGGATGACTGCTATCACGGGGTGTCGGAACTGGCGAGCATGGGAGAGCAGAAGGGGCGTTGGAAAGTGAGCCGGCTCGGCGTGGACGATACAGCAGGTTGGGTAGATGCAGCACGGGACGCTGATCTGTTGTGGCTGGAGTCCCCATCTAACCCGCTGCTTACGGTCGCTGATCTTGCGACGATCTGCGCTGCCCCCCGTAAAGACGGTTCGCTGCTTGCGGTGGACAATACCTTCGCCACGCCAATCAACCAGAGACCACTGGAGCTGGGTGCTGATATCAGCATGCACTCGGTTACAAAATTTCTTGGCGGGCATTCAGATCTGCTGGGCGGGGTGCTGATTACCAACCGGCCCGGGTTGCTGGCAGGTATCAGAAAATCACGTACGCTGGGCGGAGCTACTCCCGGCACACTGGAGGCATTCCTGGCGGTGCGCGGGTTACGAACCCTCGCTATTCGGCTTGAAAAAGCGCAGGAAACGGCCGGGCGCCTGGCCCGTTGGCTGGATGCACATGCCCTGGTAGAGCATGTCAGGTATCCGGGCCTGGCATCCCACCCGACACACGCGATTGCAGCGTCGCAGCTGGACGGCTTTGGCGCGATGATTTCTTTTGAAGTCGCGGGCGGGTCTGATGCCGCGGATGCCATTTGCCGGAACGTACAGCTTATTCGGCATGCGACCAGCCTGGGATCGGTCGAATCCACTATGGAGCGTCGCTCTGCGGTGCCCGGTCAGGAACATTTGCCGGCTTCGCTATTGCGCCTTAGCGTTGGAATTGAGTCGTTTGAAGACCTGTGTGCAGACTTGCAGCAGGCTTTTGGAATAAACTGAGTGTGTACGAACTGCAAACTTAAACGGAGAGAAAATTATGTCAAAAAGAGAAGAATACATCGCGAGAATGAAACAGCAGCTGGATGAGCTAAATGAGCAACTGGGCGAATTGGAAAAGAAGGGTGAAGCGACCCAGGCCGAATTCAAGACCAAGTATGAAAGCCAGATAGGCGAGGTGCGTGAGCACTACGCGACTGCTTTGGCAAAAATGGACGAAGTGAAGGCCGCCAGCGGAGACAAGTGGGAATCACTGGTGCACGACGGCGAGAAAGTGCACAAGGCGCTGGTTCATTCGTTCAACTATTTCAAGTCGGAGCTGAAGAAGTCCTGAGCCGAACCTAGAAAAGCTTGGCGACCATGCAGCGCAGGCTGCCGCCGGCTTTCTCCAGTTCGTCCAGTTCGGTGGAGTGAATCCGGAAACCCCAGGATTCCAGCCGGCTGCGATTGGCCGGGCGCAGAGCGTCTGCGGCCGCCTGGCTCATTAACAGGTCCCGGTCGTTTAGTGATGTGCAGTTGCCGACAAAGTGGTCTTTCTCACTCTTGTCGAGCAACAGCGTTCGCCCGGGAAATGCTGCCTCGATGGCTTCAACTGCGCCCGCGTCAGCACAGGCGTCCGGGTACAGTACGCAGGCCCGCGCAGCCAGGACCGAAAACACCACGTTGGTGTGATACTCGTTGGACGCGAGGTCGAAACAATAGGTCATCCGTAATCCGAATGCTTCGTGCATGGCGGCGGCGCCGGCCCGGTCAACGCGCTCACTGATGCCGCAAAAGCCGATTTTACGGGCCCGGTCCATGATCAGCACTCCGGTTAATTCGGCGACGCAGTGTTTTTTCCGCAGATCGACCACTTCGTATCCGCGTTTCGTGAAATAGGCTGGAATATCGGTACGCTCTGCTTCCAGTTTCCTGATGGGGTAGCGCATATTGCCGATGATCAGCCGCCCCGGCACCCAGGCAAACACGTTGTTTGGAAATACATCATCCGGCGTTTTCGAGTTGCCCGGGAACACCAACACCTCGGTGCCTGTTTTTCGGATCAATTCGACCAGGCCATGGAATTGGCGGACCGCGCGCCCGGGGTCGGCCACATGCTGCAAATCCATGTAGTGATTGTCGAGCGCGGATTGTTCGCTGACGTAAAAGCCCTTCGGCTCGACCATGAGGATGCCCTTTGGCACGCACGGCGAGTCGGCAGGAAAATCCATTTCTTCCAGTGTGCGGATGAAGTCGTTAGCATGGCTGATGATCATGAGCGCAGAGCATATAGAAAACGGAATTGAGTTTCCTCCTTTCTTATTCCGCCGTATCCGGGGGCTGGTTACTGGCCTGCTGATTTTGCTGCTTACATGCGGCCCGCTCTCTGCCAGTGACAGCGACGGTCCGGTTGTACTGGAAGAAATCGTGGTCACGGCTACACGCATTCCTGTCAGCCTGGAGAGCCTGCCCTTTGCGGTGGCCAGCGTGAGCGGGGACGCAGTTCAGCGTGGCCGCCAGCAGTTGGGGCTGGATGAGGCGCTGGCGGGCGTTCCCGGAGTGTTTTTCCAGAACCGCTACAACTTTGCCCAGGATTTGCGCATCGCCATTCGGGGTTTTGGCGCACGGGCCAATTTCGGCATTCGTGGCATCCGGATTTTTGCCGACGATATTCCGCAGAC
>RCNC010002629.1_pt1 | contig 13232 bp, 15 predicted proteins | sample 2041301 | NCBI WGS metagenome assembly RCNC01 (sample SAMN09708231, study PRJNA481090) | Marine sediment metagenome, whole genome shotgun sequencing project. | biome: marine sediment; feature: ocean; material: sediment; isolation source: Sewage treatment plant 13A marine sediment (STP13A) ... | reverse complement strand
TGACAACCGATTCCGGATAAGCTTTTGTTGCAGTGTGTCAAGATGAGAAGGGAATGATTGATCCATGCCTGATCCCCTGGTGTTGAAAAAATACAGCAATCGGCGACTCTACGATACCCGAAACAGCTGCTATGTCACGCTTGAAGATGTATCAACAATGATCCGCTCCGGTGAGCAGGTGCTAATTCACGACGCCACCACCGGCGAGGATGTGACCGCATTCATCCTTACCCAGATTGTCCTGGAGGCGGCCAAGAACAGAAACAGCCTGCTGCCGGAATCGGTGCTGCACCTGATCATCCGATATGGAGACAATGCCTTGGGTGAGTTCTTTGAAAAATATTTTCAGAAAACCCTCCAAAACTATTTAGAAACCAAAAAGGCTTTTGATCAACAATTCGGAAAGTGGCTGGATATGGGCATGGAGTTGCCCAGGCGCATGCCGGAGATGATGTCCGGTACATCCTCCATCGAAGGTATGATAAAAATGTTCGGTCTTCCAAAGCCATCCGCATCAAAGAAATCGGAGTCGAAACACCCGGACTCATCAGACAACCCCGACAGCGACCAGAAACCAAAAGCATAAACAACGCCCACTGCGTCGGTTACCCCGTTTTGCAATGCACCCGCATGGCAACAGCGGTCCCGACAGCTGGAGATACCCATGTCTACAACACCATCGACCCGTTTAACCCCCACTGATTCCCCCTTGCACTGGCTAACCGATGCCGTCGAGTATACCGGAGATTATTTTCAGCGAACGGTTTTATTTGCTGAGATTATGAGACGCCGGGGAAACCAGTACCTCGACCATCTTCGGCAGGGACAGCCGCCGGTGCTGACCTTTTCCTACGACATCCTGCTGGACGGCCGGGAGATGGACCCGCCCACCAATTTTTATCTGGCCAGGATCCGGGACCGCCGGACGCCATCCCAAACCCGGCGCTCGGATTTGAAAGAGAAACGACGACCTCTGATTGCCACATCCACCCGCAAGGCATCCACGCGTCCGATTATCATCATCGATCCCCGGGCGGGCCACGGCCCGGGGATCGGCGGCGCTAAACGGGATTCGGAAATTGGAATGGCCCTGGACCAGGGATATCCGGTGTATGTAATTTTATTCACTACCCGGCCGTTAGCGGGTCAGACACTGGACCATGTTCAACTGGCCATGGCCAGGTTTGTGGAAACGGTCCGGGACCGCCATCCGCAAGCTGGAAATCCGGCTATTATCGGAAACTGCCAGGCCGGGTGGGCCGCCGCTCTCTTAGGGGCTGTCAGACCCGACATCACCGGGCCCATCGTGATGAACGGCGCCCCTTTGTCATATTGGGCCGGCGTAAAGGGCAAGCATCCCATGCGCTACAAGGGTGGTCTGACAGGCGGCGTGTGGCAGGCATCTTTATGGGGAGATCTGGGTAACGGAATGTTCGACGGTGCCCACCTGGTGGCCGGCTTCGAGGACCTTAACCCGGCCAACACGCTGTGGGACAAGCATTATCATCTGTGGGCCAACGTGGACACGGAAGCTGACCGTTACCTTGAATTCGAACGCTGGTGGAACGGGTACTATCTGCTCACTGCCGAAGAGATTCATTTCATCGTGGACCAGCTGTTTGTGGGCAACCGTGCCCAGCGGGGGCAACTGGTCATGAACGACCAACGCGTGGATCTGAAAGCCATGAAGGGGCCCATCGTGGTCTTTGCGTCCCATGGGGACAACATCACCCCCCCCCAGCAGGCCCTCAACTGGATACCGGCCGAGTGGGGCAGTGTGGACGAAATCCGCCGTAGGCAGCAGACCATCGTTTACATGGTTCACGGCACCATCGGTCATCTGGGTATTTTCGTTTCTGCGGGTGTTTCCCGGAAAGAGCATCGTGAGATTATCGCCAGTATCGACCTGATGGAGTATCTCTCCCCCGGTCTTTACGAAATGGTGATTTCGGATGACGACGACGGTATTCGGCAGGTCCGATTCGAGGCACGGGAGATGGCGGATATTCTGGCCATGGATGACGGTGACGATGACCAGGTTGCATTTGGGCCGGCGGAGGCCATTTCCAGCTATAACGACCGGGTTTATCGACGACTGGTGCGACCCTGGGTGAAGGCAGCGGTGAACGAAGCCACGGCCGAAACAATCCGACAGCTGCATCCCCTGCGGACCTCCCGCTATGGTTTCTCCGACCTGAACCCGTGGATGGCACCGGTGAACCGTCTTGCCGATGAGGTGAAAAAGCAACGTCGACCGGTGTTGCCGGACAACCCCTTTTTGGCCATGGAAAAGTTTTTTTCCGATACGGTATCAAAAAGCCTGGATCTCTTTCGGGATTGTCGTGACCGGGCAATTGAATCCTGGTTCTATGCGATTTTCGACAACCCGTGGATGCGGATGATATCGACCGGTGAAGCGACCGATGGCGCCGCCGAAACATCCGGGTGTCGGGCAGGCCGGCTGGCGGCGATCGACACCGGCGGCTTTGCCGATGCGGTGGTGAGGATCATGGTCGCTCTGGCCCATGCCGGTGCCGGTACGCACAGGCGCAGCCTTGCGGCCTATGACGGCTTGGCCGGCCGGGATGTCCGCCTGGCGGATATTCATGGACGCACCTTAAGCGAAATGATCAAAAAGCAGTCCGGCATCATGAAATCCGCGCCGGAAGCGGCGCTGTCCGCACTGCCCTGCCTGCTTCCCTGCCGGGCGGACCGTCAAAAAGCCCTGGCCGTCGCTTCAGCGCTGATGGTGAATGAGCCCGATGCAGACCCCCAGGTGATTCGCATGCGCGACGCCATTGCCGCTGTTCTGGGGAATTGACTTGTTCTCACATGTCAGGTATCTGTGATCCAATTCCCAAAAGACAGGATAGCTCCACGAAAGGCCCGCCACATATGATTTGCCTCCAGTGCCACGGTGCGGTCGATGAACAAGCGGCGGCATGCAGCCGTTGCGGGGCTGCTCTTTCGTTTGCGATTCAATGCGGCCATTGCCGGGCCGTGAACCGGGCGGCCCTGGATGACCTTCCCCGATGAGTGCGTCTAACTTGCCGGTTAAACCCGATCCTGAAACCGTCATTGCCGCCGGAGAGGTCCGGATTCCGGTGGTGGCCTGCGGATCACGATGGCTGGTGGTGGAAAAACCCTGCGGCATGAGCATTCACAACGACCCCGGCGGTGACCTGTGTTCCCTGGTTCTGGCCGCCGTGCGTGCGGGCCGCCTGCCTGCCGTGGGCCATGATCTTCCCGGCATTCATGCCGCCCATCGCATCGACCGGGACACCAGCGGCATCGTGATGCTGGCCGGCAACCCGGGAACACTGGCCTTTTTTGGCGGGCAGTTCGCTGCAAAGGCCGTCCACAAGCAATATCTGGCAGTGGTCCATGGCCGCCTTGAAGAATCGAGCGCAGACCCGAAGGGAGTCGACTGGAACTGGCCGCTGACCGCCGCGGCAGCCGGGCGAAACGATCCCATGGGAAAGGGAAAACGAATCCCCTGCACCACCCGATGGCGGACACTGGCCCACAGCCTGCATTATTCCCTGGTTGAATGCGAACCGCTTAGCGGTCGAAAGCACCAGATCCGGCGGCATGCCAAACTGGCGGGCCATCCGATCGTGGGGGACCGGCGCTATGGGTCGGTCCGATCTTTGGCCTATCTGCGGCGGCACAATGGCTTTAATCGGCTGGGTCTGCATGCCCATTCCCTGATGCTCCGCCTTCCCGGTGATGCTAAAACCACCACCTTTCAATCCGGTGGGTTGCCAGAGGCGATACGGCAACTGCTGGAATCGGATCGATAGTTGTCGTTGTCCGATGAACGGTATTGGTAATTCGAGAAAGCCTGGGCTGGTTCGAAAGGACGAGTGTGCAGATGGTGAAGACAATCCCCAAGGATCCATTCGACCGGCACTAGTTCTTCAGGAAGTAACGACAAGTGGCTGCCCTGTCAGGGCAGAAGTTGTATCGGTGAATAGGACAATAGGGGCGTGGTGGCGGTTTTTTGATGAAACCTGCATCCGGTCGGGTGTCCTACCCGGATGCAGGAAATTGTATTCGGATAGCAGCCCCAGACTGCCAAAACGTCGGGGCTGCGGGCTATCTTGAAACGCTTATTCCGTTACCGGCTCCATGGCAAGGACGGAAATTACTTTCACGCCATCTTTTTCGGCAACGGTTCCCGTTACGTTCACTTTCTGGCCTACCATGTCGGCGGTCAGATTGCTGCCTTCGAGAATGAAGACGCCGTCTGCAGAATCAAGAACCATCACGTTACCCTTTTCTGCAATGGTGCCAGTGATGCTGTCTTCTGCGATCGCCAGGCCGGTACCGGCCACAACCAGGAGCATTGCGGCAACAACTGCCAATACGGTGTTTTTCTGAATGTTTTTCATACTCATTACCTCCATATTCAATAGTGGAACCATTTTTTGTCTACGAGGCGAAACTGCCTCTTATTCAACACACCCGCTGCTGAAGATACAGCATTTCGGAACCGACCGACGGTGCATTGTCCTCGATGAATACGCAATGCGTATGCCAATATAGTAACATTTTGATATTATATAACATATCAAATTTATTCATTGGACATTCTTCCTCGTGGGCGTTTCACTAATTGCGCATAGATGCCCAAATTTGCGCGCTTTAAGGATAGCGGGTTGTCTTGGTAGGCTATGGTTTACCACCGGTATTAATTCGTCGTGATCGATGGCGCTGCAGGGCGTAAGCACACGACTAAGGGCTGTTTGGGCGATCTTGCTGTTTCACGACCTGATCTTCACCCATATGCTGGCAAGGCTCATCTTTCCCTGATCCGTTGATGCCGGAACCGCCACCTGTCTGTCCGATGGATTGCCCGAGGCAAGGCGGCAACTGCTGGAAAATGGATCGATAGGCGGCGTTGTTCAAAGGATCCGCTGGTCCAGCGGATGCCGGGGCAAGACGGGTTCGGGCGGGTGTGGGTGATCGATATCCCCAATGACCCGTTCAATCCGGAATTCTCTGAAGGAAGTCGTGGCGGACGCGGGCTTGATCACCGCCGTCGCTTCAATAGGTCAGCAGGGGACTGGTTTGCGGCGGCTTTTTCGAAAGGTTTTCGAGAGGCGGTGGATCGGCCTCGGCGTGGGCCGGTTGATGCCGGGCCTTCTCCCGGGCCTCCCTTGAAATGGTGACTCGGTCGATAACGCCGAAGGTCTGCTCTTCACGCCTCGGGCGGGCAGCGGTTGCCGGATCCGGTCGGTGCGACCGTTCGATGGGGGCGATTTTCCGGTTGTCTACAATAATATAGGGTGTATCGTCTATCATCGGCGTTTCGATTTGCTGTTATCCAATCGTATTTTTTACAATCCCCACCAGTTTTTCCGGGTCGAAGGGCTTTTTGACAAAAGCGATGGCGTCCTTGATGGCGTGGTCGCCGTCGATGCCGCTGATCACGATGACCGGGGTGTCGCGCAAGTCCTTGTCCTTGCGAAGTTTGCGGTAAAAGCGGGGGCCCCATTCGCCGGGCATCTGCAGGTCCAGGGTAATCAGGTCGGGCTTTTCATTTTTGACCACGTCCAAGCCTTCCATGGTACTGGAGGCGGTGCAGGTTTCATAGCCGTTGTCGCTGAAAACGGCTTCCAGGTATTTGACCACAATAGGGTCATCGTCGATGATGAGAATTTTCTTGGGCATGGATACCTTCCCTGTTTGATATAGGTACGTGGGCCTGAGTAGAACTTCCAGTTAATGTAGAATATTAAAAGCGGCTAAATTAACCTTGTTGAATACGCCTTACTCAGAAGTGGTAGGTTATGGTTCAGGCCAAGGCCGCAGCGATTTTGAAACCGGAGGCGTAGCAGCGCTACGTCGAGGATTTCAAGGGAGCGAGAACGCCGGCCTGAGCCATAAGATGCCGCTTCTGTCCAAGCACTATTTGATGTGACACTCCCCGCACAGTATCGGGCCCTTCTTCTGCGCCTGGTGGCAGCCTTTGCAATTGAGATGAAAGGCCTTGATCAACGACGGTTGATCGGCGGATCCCTTCAGGTCGTGGCATTCCGAGCAGCTCTGGTCCTCCGAGGATTCGTCTTCCAGCCGCTTGCCGTCCTCGTAGACGTGATGGCACTCTGCGCAGTCTTCGATGCCGGCGGTCTCGTTGTGCGCATCGTGGACGAAGATGGACGGGGTGCGCTGGGGATTGTCGAAGGACGCGTTGTCAACGATGGTCATGTCGTCCTGGGACCATGCCGGAGTGATCGCCAGAACGATCCCGATCATTAGCGACAGTGTGATCAGCGTGACGGTTTTCATATTTCCTCCTGCTCCTGCGCGGGTTCTCATGCTGGCTTTTCCATGACTTCGTAGATGATGTCCCCGAAGAACTTGATGTCCAGACCAATTTCATAGTGGTGCACGATGTCGTGCAGACCACTGTGGCAGTTGTGGCAGGGGGCCACGAGCACCTCGGCGCCCTTGGTCTTGGCCCCGAAGAGTTGCTCGGCCTTGACCCGGTTGCCCGTGATGCGTGCCATCTTGAAGGGCGGTCCGGTGTTGATCACCCCGCCACCTGCACTGCAACAATAGTTGTGCTCCCTGTTGGGGTGCATCTCGATCACGGTTTCACACAGGGCGTGAGCCACGTAGCGTGCCTTTTCATGCAGCCCGCCGCCGCGCACCACGTTGCACGGGTCGTGCAGGGTGATGGGGGGTTTGTACTTTTTGGCGATCTTGATGCGGCCCTCCTTGATGAGATCGTGGTAGAACTCGATGGCATGCACGATGGTAAAGGGCGGCATGGCCCAGCCTAGCCAGCGGTTGCCCATGTCGTATACCGAGCGGAAGGCGTGGCCGCACTCGCCCATGACGATCTTTTTCACTTTGAGCCGGGCGGCGGTCTCGAAGTGGGTTCGCTTGAGGCGGCCCATGATCTCATTATCACCGGTGAACATGGCCATGTCGCTGTTGTCCCAACCCACGGAGGCGGGCATGGTCCAGTCAACCCCGGCTACGTGCATGATCACCGCCGCCTGGTATATCAATTGGGCCTGGAATTTGGGCTCCGGGGCGATCACGCTGTACATGATGTCCGCTCCTTCTTTTTCCAGGGGAATGCGCAGGTCGGGGATTTCGGCCTGGGCCTCCTCCTCCTGCCACTGGAGGGTGTCGGGCCATTCATCCCCTTTTACCCACATCTGGTTCATGGTCACCGAATGGCTGTGGGCTGTGTCCTGGATATAGAGCGGGGTAACTCCCAGCCGGTGGATGATTCGCCGCACCACGCTTATCAGATAGGCGATGTCGATGCCGAAGGGGCAGTACTGGGCGCAGCGCTTGCACAGGTTGCATTCGCTGTGGGCGATGATGGCCGCCTGGCGGATGAATTCCGGGCTGACCCGCCCTTTTTTCTTGACCATCTCCCAGATGGTCTGCTTGACTTTGCCCACCGGCGAGTAGCGGGGATCGTTGTCGTGGGAGAGGTAGTAGTGGCAGCCTTCCGAGCACAGGCCGCAATGGATGCAGGTTTCCACGTAGGCCTTCAGCCGGGCGCCGGTTTCCGAATCAATGACGCTGTTAATCACCGACTCAATTTTCGCTTCGGTAAGCCGGGAGATGCCGACGTCGATGCCTTCGTCCACGATTCTGGTTTCTTCTTTTTTTGACGGTTCCGCCATGTTGAGAACTCCTTTTCAACTCACGCCAGCATGTAAGTAAACTTCGGCTGCTGGTTGATTCACCCTAACCCGGATAAACTGGAAATAACAAATCGCAAGCACCAAATCTCAAATAAATTCTAAATTACAATATCCAAATCTCAAGATTAAGATACTATCCTTGCGCCTACCAGTCCCGTGCGTGCCGCACCTTGCCGAATTCGGAGCCCATGTAAGCCCGGGTAAACGGTGAAAAAAGCATGTGGCTCAACCGGGTGAAGGGAATGGCTGCAAGCATGATGTCCCCGGCCAGCACGTGCAGGCACATCATCAGTGGATAGGACAGCCACTGGTGGTAGGCCAAAAAACCGGTGATAAACGGTGCCGCCACGATGGCCAGAATCACGAAGTCCGAGGCCGACGTGACGAACTTGACTTCCGGCTGGGTGACTCTTCTCACCAGAAAATAAACGGCCCCCAGGATGACGATAATCGTCATGACATCGGCGACGGCGTCGGGCAGGGTCCACCAGCTGATGCTGAATGCCTCGTCCCAGAGCACCACGTGGGACAGCAGGAAGATGGGCGTGGCCAGCAGGCAGAGGTGAAAGGCGAAAGTCACCACGGTGAGTACGGGTTGGCGCCGCCAGTTCACCGTGGCAAAGGGGATGATCCAGTGAAAGATTGATCTCAGGCTGTAGCGCCAGCTCATATAGGAAAAGATAAACCGCTCTTTTTCCGTCACCAGCTTCAGCATGCTGAATATCCGGTAAATGCTGCCCCCGAAAAAGAGAATAAAGGCGACCCATGCCAACGGCCCACTGACGAAGTTGTAGAAGGTGTGCATGTATTTCTCCTAACCCACGATATCAGAAACAGACACGATACGCCGGACGTAGTTGCCCGCTTCGACGGTACGCAGCATGAGTTGCGTGCCGTCCGGACTGAAGACCGGGTCCCAGGCATCATCACAGGCGGTGGACCAGACCCGGTTGTTCACCGTAAAGGTATACTGGCCCTTCTTTTCAACCTTGGCGGCCACGTCTTTTCCATCCGGGCTGAAGACCGGCTTCCAGGCCATGTCCCAGGCATCCGACCAGGGGCTGCCGTCCACCACCACGCGGAAGGTTTCTTCGTCCTTGGCCAGGGCGGCGATGCGTTGGCCGTCCGGGCTGAAGATTGCGTCGGTGACCAGTTGGGTGAAGGTGGCCGGCCATGGCTCGCCGTCTACGGCCACAGTCCAGCGGCCGTATTTGGGGGCCACGATGGCGGCCAGCCGGCTTCCGTCGGGACTGAACATCTGGTGCCAGATCTGGACAAAGCTTCGATCCCAGAGACTTTTTCCGTTTTCGATCAGCCGCCACATCCCCTTTTCCCGGACCGGTGCCACTACGGTCCCGGTAGCCGGGTTGAACACCGGCTCCCAGACGGTGGCGTAGCGGGATTCCCATGGCACACCATCTACGGCGATGGTATAATCATACAGGTTGAGCCGAACCTCAGCGGCCAGGTGCGCACCGTCCGGGCTGAGGGCCAGATTCCAAACGTTGACGAAGCGCATGTCCCACGGTTGACCGTCCAAGGCGGCGGTGAAGCTGCCCTTTTGGAATTTATGGATTTCGCCCGAATCCACGTCCTCCACCTGAACGGCGCCGGCGGTGTGACGGCCGTCCGGGCTCATGGCAAAATAGGTCATGTTGGCGTAGGTCTGCTCCCAGGGCTCCCCGTTCAGAACCATGGCATAGCGCATGTCCTGCTGCACCGCTGCGGCGATTGCGGTACCGTCGATGCTGAAGCGCGGCTCCCAGATGTAGCCGAATTTGTTCTCCCAGGCCGCACCTTCCACGGCCATGGTCCACTCACCCATTTCGGACACCAGGGCCGTGAGCCTGCCGTCCGGTGAGAAACGCAGGTGCCAGATTTTATCGAACACGGTTTCGCCCCAGACGTCGCCGTTGACGCAGACGGTGAATTCGCCTTCGTCCACGTTGACGATGGCGGCGACCGTTTCGCCGTCGGGGCTGGCATAGGGCTCCTCGACCCATCGGTATTTCTTTTTCCAGGAGTCCAGAGAAATTATTTTCTCACCGGTCTCCCAGTCCCAGCTTCGGGAATCAACCATAGTGCCTCCTCGTTGAAACATTGGCGGTTAGATTCTCAGGTGGTGTTGGATGGTGGATCGGGATGACCTTCCCCGTTGAAAAATAATGGACCGAACGATAACCATAGCCAGGGGAAAGGTTCCCCGGCGAACTGTCGCTGTCCGTGGACCGCTGCATATTTGTTACCCTTGCGTGGCTGTGTCGATTTCATTGAATAACCGAGACGCTTAACGTTTGTATACTGATTCGGGTTCGAATCCGCAAGTTTGTTTTTGGTCCCATGCACAAAAAGAGATGCCACCATCGCTTTGTTTTTTCACATGGCCGGTAATCACGATCACCCCGTCTCCGGAGCGTCTTCTTGATTTGCCTGAGTACTTCGAATCCGTCCATGCCGGGTATCTTCAGGTCGGTGAATACGATGCCTGGGTGATGTTCCCGAACCAGCCGAAGGCCGGTTTCGCCGTTTTCAGCGGTCAGCACCGAATAACGGTAGGCATTCAGAAACAGACGGAACATGGTCAAGGTGGCGGCTTCATCGTCGATGACCAGGACCGTTTTCGTGGCATTCATCGTAACGGTCATTCCTTGAGGGGGCGATTGGATAAAAAGGGTGTGTTGTTTCTGCTTGACGGCACTATGATACCTGAAACAGGAACATTTGCAACGATTTCCTTGCGGAGAGAGCGGCCACCGATCGAGGAAATTGTTGCGTCATCGCTCGATGATCCTGCCGGTTCACGGCATTTGCACAGGGACTGCCATCTATTGTATATGAGGGTTGTGAACCGCAATAGCGAGGGCATTCCCCGCGGTTTGCGGTGGGGAGGGTTCACCGTATTAAGGATACCCTAATAAACTGCTGCTCCCGACGCTCGACCCTCGCGCCGGAGAGCAGCGACATAATCGGTCTTCGGTCTTCCTAAATGATTTATCTACTGCCAGGGATGGGTGCCAATTCAAAAATGTATCAAGGCGCCTGGTTGGATTTTAATCACGCAACCTATATTGACTGGCCTCCGTATAAAGGAGAAGCATCGCTATCTGAATTGGCAAATAGGGTGGCAACGCACTATAAAATTCAAGGCAACGATATCCTGATTGGATCATCTATGGGTGGAATGGTCGCACTTGAGATTTCAAAACTGCTTAGTTTAGACAGCGTTTTTTTGGTAGGTAGTGCAATTGATGTTTCTGAGATGAATTTATTTTTGACTCTCCTGACGCCATTTGTTGACTTCGCCCCCATAGAATTCCTACAAAAAATTGCCGGTAGGCATGACAGCTTGTTTCAGCAAATGTTCGCATCCTCCGATGCTGTATTTATGAGGACCATGTGCAAAGCCATTTCCACATGGGATGGCTATCCAGGAAACCTCACACGAATCACCCGAATCCACGGTGAAAAAGACAAGGTCATTAAATGTCCGCGGGATTGCCACGTTATCAAACGCGCTGGGCACCTTGTTCCGATCACCCATGCCAGGGAATGTGTGGATCTCATTAACCGGTTTATTCATTAACCAATATCGTCATGGGATAACCGGATCATTGTGAGATGACGGTTATCCCATGAACCCGGTATAGAGGAAGGCCCCGTAGGCGATGGTCAGCAGGGCGCCCATGATGCGGGGAAGCCGGCCGATGACCGAGACGAAGAAGAGATGCAGCAACCCCGCCCCGAGAATGACCATGATCCCCATATTCATCTGGTCCGGCACCTGGATAACTGAAAACAGGGCAAACAGGCCGATGCACATGGGGATGCAGATATGGCCGTCGCCCACCTGCGAACTGTAGACGATGTCAGCCCGGCCGGCCCAGGCATAGTATGCGGCCAGCACCGCATTGGGCAGCACCATGAGGCAGCCGCTGAGAATGCCCAGCTGGTCGTAAAGGATGAACCCCGGGCCGAGGGCCATGACCCAGGCCACCAGACGGTCGATGCCGTGGAGAATGCCTGCGCCTAACGCCACCACCAGCAGGGCATCCACCATGATGGTCCACGACAGGGAGCGGCGCTGATGGATGTTATACTTGAGCACATCGAATACGTGCAGCACCTGCCAGAACAGAAAAATTCCCACCAGAACCGTGCCGTCACGCCCTAAAGCCCACAGGGCGCCGGTGAAGAAGAAGAGGGCCACGAGGGTCAGAATCAGCGAGAGGGTGTTCAGGCGTTGAAGCTTGGAAACGGGCTTGTGAACGGTCTGGGCTGACCGCGAAGGGATGATGTTGAGGGTCCATATCAGTGCCGGAAGGCCGATGAGCAGGGTGAGGTTGGTGACGTTGTTGACGATACAGTTTTCGACGATGACCGATCCGCTGCCCCCCTGTCGGCCAAGGGAAAATGCGAACATCAGGTTGGGAAACCCGGATGCATAGGGCATCACCAGTGTGCCCAGCACGGTGCCTTCGAGTCCTTTGCGCTCCAGCACGTTGAGACGGTATACCATGAGCATGGAGCAGACGAGAAACAGGGCCAGGGAAAACCACGGATCCAGGGCCTCCGCAAAGCGATACCACCCGCTCAGCTGCTGGAGGCCTGCCCGGCAATAGGCTGCTGCCTGGTCTGCGTAGGCGAAAAGGGGTGCGAAAAATCCGGTGTTACTCATCGGGGTGACCGGCAACCAGTTCCTTCCAGCGCTGATCCAGCTCTTTGAGCTGTCCAACGAGACTTTCCAAATCGTCCACGTCGGTTCGGGGAATGTCCAGCTTTTCAGCGTAGGTGTATAGTTTTTGTTTTTCGGGAAGGCTAAAGTTGCCGTCCATGGAGGCGATCATGATGGCGTCTTTGAGCACGCGAAGGGCGGTCAGGCGGGATACTCTGTGGGTGCCGATTTCAAAATCCTTATCCGTGTCCTTTAGAATCTGCTCGTAGCTGACACCCAGTTGGATGGCCTGCTTGCGGATAAATCGATACTCTGGCAGGCTATTGTGCTTATCGGCCCTGGCAATGGCGATCAGCATTTTCACGTAGGTTTCGCGGTCAAACACGGTGGTTCGTTTATCCTGGTTGGCGCCTGGCATCCTTTTCCCCCTCTTGTCGTCGCTGGATGAATAAAGTTTCACGGTAAAAATGCAACAACCGTTCCATATTGTTGCATTTTATCATGGTTGTCGTATTCGGAAGCGGCCGGCCGGCGGCCCGGCAATCCGGGTTGCCCCATCTTTATTGCCCTGGGCTGTTTCATTTTATACACCGTGTATGTTGGCGCATACACGGCGCCTATATCATAAAATTGACCACGGCTCACCTGAGAATTGCACCATGGGCAATCGGTATGCGATCGTTGAAACGGTTGCCAATTGATCCGAACTATGATTTGGAACCGGTCTTTAAATCGGTTGAAGAAGACATACAGCAGGCCCGATGCCGGAATCCGCCAAATCCGTGACGGTCAGCGTCTGATTCTTCGGCGCCAAGCCCCCGACATCGGCCGAAATGACCTTTTCACCGACCCGTTTACCCACGGTACGTGGGGGAGAGGGCCGG